>Ga0247718_1000032_pt1 | contig 28871 bp, 32 predicted proteins | sample 21E_DmetaG_FD_189045 | JGI IMG/M metagenome (GOLD analysis project Ga0247718, IMG submission 189045) | Soil microbial communities from hillslope of Landscape Evolution Observatory, University of Arizona, Oracle, AZ, United States - 2-1-E_D | ecosystem: Engineered > Artificial ecosystem >...
GATCTCCTGCGCCTCGCGAAGCGTGAAGCGCGGGAACTGCCCCTCGGGAAGGAGCGCCGGTGCCACATTGAAGCGCGCGAGGGCGTCTGCGTGCTCGCTTGCGACTGCGGTGGAGATTTCGCGCGCGACCGATTCGAGCACGTCCATGACATCCTCGTGGTTCTTCACGAAGCCCATCTCGAACTCGAGCTGCACGATCTCGGAGAGGTGACGCGTGGTCGCGCTCTTCTCCGCGCGGAAGGTCTTCGCGATGGTCATCACGCGCTCGAACGGACCCACCATGATCTGCTTGTAGAGCTGGCCGGAGGTCGCAAGGAACGCGCGCTTGCCGTAGTAGTCGGGAATCTCGAACACGGCAGCACCGCCCTCGGCGTCGCCGCCCACGAGCACCGGCGCCGTGAACTCGGTGAAGTCACGGGTATAGAGCGCCTCGCGGAATGCGCGGAGAACAGTCGCCTGCACCTTAAAGATATCGCGGTCGCGCTGGCTCCTAAGCGTGAACGGACGGTAGTCGAAGCGCGTCTCGATAGAAAGGTCGTCCGCATCCTTATCAAACGGCAGCTCTGCGGGCGCCACGAGCGAACGAATACCCTTCACCTCGAGCTCGATGTCGCCGTTCAGCTTCCCTTCCTGAACGTTCTTCTCGGGGCGCTTGTTCACGATGCCGGACACCTCGACGATATGCTCGTTGCGGATCTCCTTGGCCGCCTCCATGAGCGCCTCGTCTCCGGGCAGCACCACGCCCTGCACGGTTCCGGTCCTATCGCGGAAATCGAAGAAGACGAGCTTCCCCTGGTCGCGGCGCACGTCCACGAATCCCTTGATAGTAACGGTCTCACCGGCCTTGCCGGAGAGGTCTTTAATTAGCGTTCGCTCCTCCATATAGGGCTACAGTACCACGGCTCTTCATAATCCGGATAGCGAAACGGCCCGGAATCAGTGAAGATTCCGGGCCGGGTTTCAGGCCGCCTTCCGGCGCTCCTCCTCGAGGGTCCGCAGGCGCCTGCCCCAGCGCTCATAGACGAAGCGCAGATGGGGCGAAAGCGTCTGGGAACGCGCCGAGATGGCGTACGGGAGCGTTTCGGCGCGCAGAAGGAGCGGCTCGCGCGGCAGGATCACCCGTGCCGGGCGGAGGCGGTCGATCTCGCGTTCGTGGTCGCCCGCAGTGGCCGGGTGGATCGAGACGGTTTCGAAGCGGGCGGTGCCCAGGTCCTTGACGAGGTCCTGGATCTCCGCGGCCTGCAGCCTGTCGTGCCCCACGAGCACGACCAAGGGGGTGTTCATCAAAGAACTCCAGCGTTGTTGTACCTGGAGCTCTTTATACCACAGTATTTCCTTTTGGCTAGGATACGCCGATGGCGCGGCGCACCTCCTCGATCTTCCGGTTCGCGCGCTCCCGGGCCTGGTGCCCGCCCGCCTCAAGCGCGTCGGTTACGGCGCGGGGATCCGCGTTGAGGTCATGATAGCGCTCGCGCATGGGCGCGATGAACGCGTCGAGGTCCTCGATGAGCGCTTCCTTGAGCGCCTTGTACTTCCCCTTGTGCTCTTCATAGAGCGGTTCGAGCTCCCGCTCGCTCTTCACGAGCTTGTGGATCGCGTAGACGTTCTCCGGACGGTCTCCCGAGGAGTCGGTGACGATGCTCATCACGAGCTCCTCGATCTCGTGGCGCGTCGCGAAGAGCGGGATCGTGTTGTTGTAGCTCTTCGACATCTTCTGGCCGTCGATGCCAGGCACGATCGCTACCTCAGGCACGATGTGCTCTTCAGGAAGCGTGAAGACCTCGCCGAAGATACGGTTGAACTTCTCTGCGGTATCGCGCGCGTACTCGATGTGCTGCTTCTGGTCCTGGCCAACGGGAACGCGCGCCGTGTCGTAGAGGAGGATGTCCGCGGCCATGAGCATCGGATAGTTGAAGGTGCCGACGCTGATCTCCTTGTTCTTTGCTTCTGCATCCTTATACGCATGCGCGCGCATGAGGTACGGCATGGTGGTGATGGTGTCGAAGATCCACGCAAGCTCGGTGTGTGCCGGGACGTCAGACTGCTTGAAGAGCACCACCTTCTCCGGATTGAGTCCTGCCGCCATGTAGGTGAGCACGAGCTCTCTCGTGAGGTCGCGCATATCGCCCGCGTTCTGCACGAAATTGAGCGCATGGTAGTCGGCAACCATGATGTAGCACTGATGGGATCCCAAGGTCTGGAACTCCACGAGTTGCTTGATGGCGCCGAAATAATTGCCGATATGCGGCGTTCCCGTCGGCTTGATGCCGGAGAGGAGGATAGGCTTCTCTTTTTCCATGAGGCTACGATACCACGACTCCCAAACGAAAACCGCGACCCGGGAGGGGTCGCGGAATCTGCTCAGCGGTCGATGCTCCTGATGAGCGCATAGACCTCGTTGCCTTCGCCTTCCGGCAGGGTGATGGTCTTCCCGACCTTCTGCCCGACCAGCAGCGCGCTCCAGCAGCAGGATGCGCCCACGATGTGCTCAAGCGGCTCTTCCCGGTGCACGCCCGGTCCCACGAACTCGAGCACGATGGTGTCGCCGGTCTGGACGACACGCTCCACACACTCCATGTCTTGCTGCATCACGACAGCCTCCTAAAGATCTGGCCCGTTCGGGCTTCGGCTGCTCTCTATAACTATCCCCGGCAGGTGCGCGTTGCACCGTCTCGGCCCGGATCGCTTGTATACTTTCTATATGAATACGCCAGAACCAGGTGTTGTCATCAAGGTAAAGGATTTGAAAGAGAGCGCGCGCAGGATACCGGACCCCGACAAGCCCGACCCGGTTCATGGGAAGTTCTGGTTCACCATCGACATAACCGCGCTCGCTCAGGATGTATACGTGCCGCTATCCGTTGCTTCCGGCAAGAAGCCTGCGGGATTCATGTATCAGATCGAGGGTACGGCGCCGGGCGCCATCAAGAGCACCGATATCTCCTCTAAGGGAGACGGGATACTCCAGGTGACGCACGGCACGATTCTCTACGCGAAGATTCCCGCAGGAAAGACCGCAACATTCAAGCTCCGGATTGAGATGCGCGGCGCGCTTAATAAGACCTACGGAATCACCCTGTACCAGATCCAGTACAAGTGGAGCCCTACTGACGCACGTTACCAGAAGCTTGCACAGGCCATCCGCAGCAAGATGGAGAAATTCAAATAGTTGGTGCGCCGGGAAGGATTCGAACCTTCGTAGACATAAGTCGTTGGATTTACAGTCCAATGCGATTGACCACTCCGCCACCGACGCAATGGGGCGAGTATACGATATCTGCGGCTTATTTCAAAACGAGGATAACCGCATCCCGCTTGCCCTTTTTAAGCAGCGCGAGTCCCCCGCCGAAGTCGCTTTCGGAGAGGTTTTGTGCAGTATCTGATACTGCCGTTCCGTTGAGGGAGACTCCACCCGCCTCTACGAGCCTGCGGGCCTCTGACTTCGATCCTGCGAGCGTAGAGATGGCGAGTGCGTCGACTATGGAGAGTCCTTGGGAGAGATCCTTTCGGAGAACCGGGAGCGAAGGCGCCTCCTTGAGAAGCGCTGCACGTGCACCAGCGTTAAGCGTAGCGAGCGGCTCTTTGCCGAACAGCACCCCAGACGCCTGTGCAGCGTTCTCTGCGGCATCCTTGCCGTGCACGATGCCCGAAACCTCGCGTGCAAGCGCCTCCTGCGCCTTCCTCGCGCCAGGGTTTTCCTGATGCGCCTTCATGAGCTGCTCTATCTCAGAGACCGGCAGGAAGGTGAACATCTTGAGGTACTTCTCAACCATCTCGTCCGGCTGGTTGAGCCAGAACTGGTAGAACGAAAACGGCGAGGTCTTTGCGGCATCGAGCCAGATCGCGTTCCCTTCCGATTTCCCGAACTTCTTCCCGTTCGCGTCCGTTACGAGCGGCGTGGTGAGCGCGAACGCTTCCTTCCCTGCCTTGCGGCGCACGAGCTCAACGCCCGAAAGGATATTGGTCCATTGGTCCGAGGCGCCTATCTGTAGGTCAACGCCCTTCTCCTTGTTGAGGACGAGGTAGTCGTAGCCCTGGAGGAGCGAGTACGCGAACTCGGTGTAGGAGATCGACTCGTCCGGGGTCTCGAGCCTGCGCTTAATGATGTCGCGCTTGATGAGCTCATTTACCGTGAAGTGCTTCCCGATATCGCGGAGGAAATCGACGAGCTTCACCTTTAGGAGCCAATCGGCATTATCAACAAGCGTAATGCGGGTGCCGAGGATGCGCTGCATCTGCGCCTTGAGCGCGCGCTTGTTCTTCTCCACCACCTTTGTGTCCGCGAGCACGCGCTCGCCGCTCTCGCGCGGATCCCCAATCATGCCGGTGCCGCCGCCAACCAGAAGGACGATCTTGTGTCCTGCGTCCGCGAGGCGCTTCATCATGAGCACCACGAGGAGATTGCCTGCGTGCATGGAATCCGCGGACGGATCCACGCCAAGGTATACGGTGCGCTTCTTCTTGAGGATGTCTTCTACGGGCGCAGAGCTATGCTCCACGAGGCCGCGGGCCTGGAGTTCTTCAGCGAGATTCATTACTTGGACTATACCAGAACTTGACAAAACGCATTCACGCACTATTGTGGATGCATGCAGCACTATCGTCGCACCGCACAGGTTCGCATGAACAAGATCGACTCCGGTCTTATTCTGCTTGCTTGTGCATAGCCGCGATTTTTCTCAGAACCTCCCCACCAGAAAAACCCCGGCTCTGCGGAAGCCGGGGTTTTCCCATCTTCTTGAGCAGGGCACGTTCTTTGAGGGAGCATAGTAATGACTACGCATATCATCGCGTATGAGAGCCGCAGGCTGAGCCTGGGACTCATGCAGCCCGAGTACGGACCTGACTTCGTGCGTTTTGCGAACCGGTATGGTCCGGTGCGAGGTACACGAATCAGGCCGCCGTACACGCTGAAGGACTATCTGAGCTGGCTTGAAAAGCTCGAGACCAGCAAAGGAAAGAACGAGGCGTTTGCGATTCTGCTGCATGAGCAGATCGGCCTGGAGCGGACGTATCGCTACATCGGCCACACCGGCGTGCATGACATCCGGTTCCCTGAAGCGCTCGGTGCCACCGGTTCAATCATCGGCGACCCGAACTTCCAGGGTATGGGGCTGGGCAAGGAAGCGAAGCTACTGTTGCAGCGACACGCGTTCCATGTGCTCAATCTCTACAAGCTCAGGTCCGCGGTGAAGGCGTTCAACGCCAACAGCCTCGGGCATCTGCTCGCGTGCGGGTACCGGATCATCGGACGCGCTACGGGCGAGGAGTTCGACGAAGGAAAGCGCATCGAAGCGATCGAACTTGAGTGTCTGGCAAGGGACTGGGAAGAGATCTGGAAGACGTATCAGACGACCGGCATCCTTCCGCGGCTCACGGACGAACAGCGAGAGCTCGTGCGCTCGCACACTAATAAGAAATCACATGCTTAAAGACTAGAGCCGCTCTCGAAGAGCGGCTCCTCCTTATGCGGGTAGCTCGACCAAAAACCGACTCCCCTTCCCTTCGCCCTCAGATTCGGCCCACACCTTGCCGCCGTGCGCTTCGATGATGTTCTTCACGATGTAGAGGCCGAACCCAGTAGACTCCACGTTCACTTTCGCTGAGTTGGCGCCATGCCCGCCTTCGGTAAAGAGACGCCCCATGTCTTCCTTCGAGATACCGACACCCGTGTCCTCAATGACGAAGCGGATCTTCCCGGCATCCTTGCCGAGCGACACCTTCACCTCGCCCTTAAGGGTGTACTTAATCGAGTTGTCGATGAGGTTCTTAAACGCATTCACGAGTTGCGCGCGGTCCCCTGGGTACATAAGGGGCTCTGTGCCTGTGGCAGCGTTTAGTACTAGTCCCTTCGCGTCAGCGTTCGGCTTCAGATCTCGGACGATCTCATCGATAAGTGCTTTGAGGTCAAACGGTTCTTTCTTGTACTCCACCTTGCCGCTTTTGATGTTCGCTGCATTCAGGATTTCCTGGATGGTGTTTACGCCCTTCGTATCGGACTTGAAGCCTTCCTCAACCATTGGCTTAAGGTTTTCAGGTAGCGGGCCGAAGTCACCTTCGCGCATCATGGAGAAGATATTGCGTGACTTCGTAACAAAGCCCTTCAGCTGGTGCGTGATGAAGTGGATGAGGATGACCTGCTGCTTATTTGATTTCTCGAGATCGTGAGCAAGCCTCTCAATCTGCTCGCGCTGCTGCACCTCCCTGCGAACGCCCTTAATGAGGTAGTAGCCAATGACGGAGAAGAGGACAAGATTGGCCACGATAATAAGGCGCATATTCTCAACCGACCGCACGAAGAGCTGGAAGAAGGTAAGGAGGCCAAGTGTAATAACGAGCGCCTGGGCTCCTAGGATCTTCATGTTGAAGGCCTGGTAGCGAACGGTCATGTACGCAAGAAAGGCAATGAATATCGGCATGCCGATGAGCCCGGCCTGCGCCAGCTCCCAGTCTTCGGTAATGCTGCCGATGATATTTCCAGATGAGAAGGCGATCAGGAAGATGATGATGCCTGCACTGAAAAGTCTAATTTCAGACCTGCGCTTACGGTTCTTCGCTGCCTCTTTAAAAGAGAAGAAAAGGATGAGGAGCGAGATGAGAACCTGTACGGAGTAGGTGTAGATAATGATGAAAGAGGACTCGAGTGCATTACAGTACGCGACATCAATTCCCTGTAGGGCATACGGTGTCGGAATGGCTACGAGGATGGGAAGGATGAGGAGCGCTAACGGCCCAATAATCCAAGGTCCAGCGTTCCTATTGGTTGCAAAGGCGTAAGTCAAACACAATGCAGCCGCATACAGGAGCGATTCAATGAGAATCTGCGTGTTCCAAAGGAAAAGCACCAAATCTGGCCTGTTCGAAGCCCAGAGGAAAACATCGATTATGGTCCAGGCCGAGAACAGGAACACTGTGGCGTAGAGCCAGCGCACAGTACTGCTCTCTTTTAGTTTCCCGAAGAGAACGAATATGAATACAAGTGCCGCAAGGACAGCAACGAAGTGCGAGTAATAGTGCAGCGCTGGGATATTCGATGAGATGACGAGGAACTCAGGTGCTTCCCAGGGACAAAGAAGATCCATATCAGAAAGTATACCCTACAGCTTACGCGCCTGAGCGTTGAAGTTCCTGAAGCCTCCGCCGAAGTGATAGCTGATCGTGAGCTCTATGGTATCCCCCTTCTCTACAGCTACGTCCTTCTCAAACGGCCAGATGACGGGAGCATTCAGTGCTGCGGTGTCGCCAACTTCGAGCTGGTCGTCAAGGACAGTGCTGCTCGTAATATGAAGGCTGTTAATAGTACCGGCCTTTTCTGCGGTGAGCATCATCGTGGACTCGAAAGATAGTGAATTCGTAGTCCTGAAGGAAATCGAGTTCAGAAGCTCGGTTTTCGTGAGCTCTGAAAAGTTGATGGTGCAGTGCGGCTCCCAAATATGGCGTACCATGCGCATCTGTAGTCCGTAATTGGTGTAATCTGCCTCTGCCAGACTCAAAAACGTGTCCTGTCGCTGCGGGAGAAAGCGTGTTTCGCTCGTTACGTATCCCTTGCTGTGGAGGTTGTTCATTGTCCACACCTGGTACTCGTCTATCATGCCGGTGGTAAGCATCTCCATAATGACCACATCAAATACCGTACCCTGTGGGAAGTTAGCATTGCGCACATCTCCAACAATAATCTCTACGACATCGGAAAGATTATTGTCAGCGACGTTCTTGAGAGCGAGTCTTGCGATATACGGATCGTACTCGATAGCGTAAACCTTCTTCGCGCCCGCACGAGCGGCCATGAGCGCAAGGACGCCAGAGCCGGTACCAGAATCAAGAACAATATCGCCGGGCTTTACCACACGATTTATTGCTTCCTGAAACTTCTCTGTCCTCTTCTTGTCAGTAAGACATTGAGTTACGAGATCAATGGAGCTAAAAGCCTCATCCATGTCCATATGCGCGAAGTATTACTTAGTCAGCCCTTGTAGCATTTAGACTATAGCACGTCGATTCTTAGAAGTAGGACTCTAGGTTTCCGCGCCGGCGTACATCGAGAGTTGCGCAGTGCACCGAGCCTCCAAACGGGTAAAAATTCCTGAATGGAATAGGAATCGGCTCGAATCCCCACTCCTGCAAAGCTTTGATCAGGGGTTCTTCCTGCTCCTCAACGATTATGCGCTTCTCGTCGATACTGAGGGTGTTGATGGTGAGCCAGTCACTCGAGAAATAGAGCGCCTTGTCTTCTGATTTCGTTGGTGGTGGCGCTATCAGAACGTCCCACGACTTGAACATCTCGGGAAGTTCCTTTACCCACTCTGGATTGATCAGGATCTTCCCTGGCGCGAGCGGTACGATGGTCGTGTCGATGTGCATGGGATGGTTGTCGCCGAACTCCACTTCGTGAATGGTGTACTCGGACCCCACATGCCTGCGAACCCAATCGATACCCTTCTGATTGGTAACGTTGCTCTTCTGGACAAATACGTCTTTGCCGCATCGGATGAAGTCAGCAGCATCGAATGCAATTTCATTCTCGCTTACGACAAACTGCTTCCGTCCATCAATGAGCGGCGAATCCGGGTCATAGGAAGGGTCATAGAAACCTGGTCCCATGGTGGATTTCGGCGCCACGAGCCATTTCCCGCCCTTGTCGAAATACTCGTTCATGAGTGGGCGGTACGCGAAATGCTCGAAGTACCGCGATCTCCACGCCATCGGCGCCTCGATAATGGTGTCTCCAAAGACCATAAAGACATCGCGAGGCATCGCCGCGTACAGTCCCTTACTCTTCCACCACGGTGTCTTGAATTCCTCCGAGAAGTCCATCGCTTCAGGGCGACGGACCGTTATGCCGAGATCGGTGAGTACGCGCACAAGGTTATCGAGCTCGCGCGTAGCCTTCTCGATCATGTCATCAGGAAACGGTTTCCCACCGTATTCCTTGAAGAACCATTCTGCATGGTCAGGCGTTATTGCGCGCACTGCCTCATCGAACTCGGGAACGATCGCGCCCTCTACCGTACCAACAATGACTTCCTCGAGAGGATCCCATTCATTACATGACCATACAGGACGTGATGTGTTCTGCATAAGCACGACTACTCAGCTTCCGGCGAAGCAGCCTCCTCTTCTGTAGTGGGAATTGCCTCCTGCTCCGTACTCATGTCAACCGGAGCCTCCTCTTCCTCCGAGTTAACGATCTCAAAGTCCCGCGTTACGAACGATCGTTCGTAAGCAAAATAAAGGGACAGACAGATCGCAAGCAGTAAGCCGACGTAGATAATCTTTGAATTCATGTTTTGACTATACCATGCAGGAAATGCAGAAGACCCCTCCGTACGCTAAGTACGAAGGGGCCTAATTATGCCAAGAGCAAAGGCTGCCACGAGGCCGTGCGTCACCAGCCCAATTAGCGGATAAGCAACCTCTTCAGCCGAATTAACGGTCAGAATGGAGGTGCCGCTGAATAGCACGAACGCAGAGCCCCAGAGCAACCACGGAATAGGTCGCTCTTGCTCGCGTCCCTTCAGTAGCGCTCGGTACATCGGAACGAAGGCGATGATGGCCGTCGCCTGCAGAGCCAGGTTTGCGACTGCGGGAGGGGCGATCTCATGTGACCAGAAGGTAAGCGCCGTAGCGCTCGCCTCTTGCCAGGTCCAGACGCCGATGATGAGAAAATCGAGCGTCACAATGAACCAGTCAAAAGGATCTGGCCAAGAGAAGCGCCTGCGCGCAAGTCCGATCAGGAACGTCGCGATGCTCCCGATAGCGAACGCTGCTGGCACTATCGATTTCCACCATTCCTCCGTCATAACGAAATACGACGCGAGGTCGAGTGAATCACCGAACGCAAGGATAATCCACGTACCGGTGTTGATTCTGCTGTCCTTCAGGTTGTACGCCAGGAAGGCGACGAGAACCAGCAGGCCGGCAATAGTATTGCACCGGATTGCAATGTCTTCGGGCATGACGCCCTCCTTTCATGATTGGAACAGAACTAGCGATCGATTACCGCCACTAGTAGCCTTGTATACTATATCACAATTAACTGTAATTTCAAGTATCTGCACCTAATACCAAGCAAATACTTGCCTTTTTCCCGTTTCCACAGCACTCTAGAACCTAATGGACGACAAATTCTTGAAGCCCTACGACCCCCAGGCTACCGAGCCCAGGATCTACCAGGAATGGGAGGAGAGCGGATACTTCAACCCGGATCGCATGGTCGAGGACGGGCATACCGAGAAAGACGCAGAGGCCTACAGCATCGTCCTCCCTCCCCCGAACGTGACGGGCCGCCTCCATATGGGCCACGCGCTCATGCTTGCGGTTGAGGACGTATTCGTGCGCGCAAAGCGCATGCAGGGATACAGGACGCTCTGGGTCCCGGGTACCGACCATGCCGCCATCGCCACGCAGTCCGTGGTTGAGAAGGACGTGCTTAAGAAAGAGGGCAAGAGCCGTCACGACCTCGGCCGCGAAGAGATGCTGAAGCGCATCAACGCGTTTGCGCTGGAGAGCCATGACACTATCATCGGGCAGCTCAAGACCATGGGCGCCTCTCTCGACTGGTCACGCGAAGCGTTCACGCTCGACGAGACGCGCACCCGCGCCGTTTACGAGGTATTCAAGCGCATGTACGACGCGGGCCTCATCTACCGCGGCAATCGCATCGTGAACTGGGACCCCAAGGGCCAGACCACCATCTCGGACGACGAGATCGTGCACGAGGAGCGCCAGGCGACGCTCTACACCTTTAAGTACGCGAAAGACTTCCCTATTGCTATCTCCACCACGCGCCCGGAGACCAAGGTGGGAGACGTCGCGGTAGCAGTGCACCCGGACGATGCCCGGTATAAGGAGTTCGTCGGCAAGACGTATGACGTGACGTTCTGCGACGTGCCGCTTTCCATCCGCGTCGTCGCGGATGAGGAAGTGGATCCTGCGTTCGGCACCGGTGCGCTCGGTGTCACTCCGGCGCATAGCCAGATCGATTGGGATATCGCGGACCGTCAGGACCTTCTCCGTCCGCAGGTGATCAATGAATACGCGAAGATGACCGTACCGGGTCGCCTCGAAGGCCTCAAGACCGCCGCAGCACGCGATGCGGTGGTTGAGTGGCTGCGCGCCGAGGGCCTCCTTGAGAAGGAGGAGACGATCTCTCAGAACGTCTCGACCGCAGAGCGTACCGGCGGCATCATCGAGCCTCTTCCAAAGCTCCAGTGGTTCATCGACGTGAACAAGGAGATCCCTGGCCGCGGCAAGTCGCTCAAGGAGCTCATGCTCGAGCCCGTGAAGGACGGTCGCATCACCATCGTTCCGGAGCATTTCGATAAGACCTACTTCCACTGGATCGAGAACCTCAGGGACTGGTGCATCAGCCGCCAGATCTGGTACGGGCACCGGGTGCCGGTGTGGTACCAGGGCGACGAGATGGCCGTGGGAACGGCTCCCGAAGGCGAGGGCTGGACCCAGGACGAGGACACGCTCGATACCTGGTTCTCCTCGGGCCTCTGGACCTTCTCGACGCTCGGCTGGCCGGACGAGACTCCGGACCTCAAGACCTACCACCCCACCGCGCTCATCGAGACCGGCTACGACATCCTCTTCTTCTGGATCGCCCGCATGATCCTTATGACCGGGTTCGCGCTCGATGCCATCCCCTTCAAGACCATCTACCTCCATGGGCTCGTGCGCGATGCGCAGGGCCGCAAGATGTCCAAGTCCCTCGGGAACAACATGGACCCGCTCGATATCGCAGCGAAGTACGGCGCGGATGCCGCGCGTATGGCGCTTATCGTCGGAAACACTCCGGGTACCGATACTCGCATCAGCGAGGATAAGATCAAGGGCTACAAGAACTTCGCGAACAAGCTCTGGAACATCACTCGCTACATCCTTACGGAATCCGAAGGTTACATCGAGACACCGCTTTCCGAAGGAGACCTCGCTGTCCGTGCCGAGTTCGACGCGCTTGCTGCGGACGTTACGAAGGACATCGAGGAGTACCGTATCTACATGGCGGCAGAGAAGCTCTACCACTATGCGTGGCACCGGCTTGCAGACGAGCTTATCGAGGAATCCAAGGCCATCTTCACTGCGGGAGACGATGCTGCGAAAGCGTCCCGCAAGACGCTTCTCCGCTCCCTCCTTACGGATCTCCTGAAGCTCCTTCACCCGTTCATGCCGTTCGTGACGGAGGAGATATGGAAGAGCGTTCGGACCGAGGATACGCTCCTCATGGTGTCACCTTGGCCGGCAGCGCGACCATAAAGAAAAAGCCCTGGAATACTCCAGGGCTTTTTCTTAGTCTCTCGGGCGCATCAACGGGAACAGCTGCGCCTCACGCACGTCCTTGTTCATAAGGAAGCTGAACAGGCGCTCCGAGCAGCCGAATCCGAAGGAGGGCGGCATGCCGTACTCGAGCGCCTCGACGAAGTTCATGTCAGCCATCTGCGCCTCATCGTCCCCTGTGTCGCGCAGCGCCTGCTGGTGCTCGAAGCGTTCGCGCTGATCGATAGGATTGTTGAGCTCCGAGAAGCCCTTGCCCATCTCGCTGCCTGCGAGAAGCACCTGGAAGCGCTCCACCACCTTCTCGTTCTTCTCGCTCTTCTTCGCGAGCGGCTCGAGGTATACCGGTACGCCGATTAGGAAGCCCGGGCCCGAGATAGTCTTGCGTACCTTCTTCCACAGGAGATCGACGCCGCGCTCGATGTTCATGGCCTCCTCCTTCTCGATACCAGCCTTCTTAAGCGCTGCGGCAACCTCCTCGATCGTAGTGTTCGTAGGGTCGATGCCGTATTCGCGCTTCAATACCTCGCAGAAATCGTACACCTGCCACTCGGCGCCGAGGTCCACGGTGTGCTCGCCGATAGTGAACGTAAGTGTGCCGAAGGTCTCCTTGGCTACATGGCGATACAGGTCCTGCACCATGCGCATGCCTTCCTCGTAATCCGAATAGGCCTGGTAGAACTCGAGCTGCGTGTAGTCCTGGAGATGCTCGCGGCTCATGCCCTCGTTCCTGAAGATGCGTCCGATCTCGAACGTTCTCGTGAGGCCGCCCACAAGAAGCATCTTCTGCCAGAGCTCTCCTGCGGAGATGCGCAGGAACACATCGATATCGAGCGCGTTGTGGTGCGTCACGAACGGGCGAGCCTCAGCGCCTCCCGTGGTGTTCTCAAGTACCGGCGTCTCCACCTCGACGAACCCGCGCTCAATAAGATAGCTGCGGAACGCATTCCAGAACACCGAGCGCTTCTGCGCGTTCTCGAGCACTTCCTTATTGATGAGCATATCGAGATAGCGACGGCGGAACCGCTCCTCCTCGTCCGAGAATCCGTACCATTCGTCCGGGATGGGGCGCAGCGACTTGGCGAGCATGCGCCACGAGGTAGCGAGGATGCTTTCCTGCCCATGCTTCGTGCGCATCGCGGTGCCTGTGACTTCGATGAAGTCTCCCATATCGAGTACTTCCTCGAACAGGGTGAACGCCTCCTCGCCGATCTCATCCTTCTTGAAGAAGGCCTGCATGCGGCCGGACCCGTCCTCGATATCGAGGAATGCGGAGCCGCCATGCTTTCGTAGGGCCCGCACGCGGCCGTCTATGGTGACCACGGTCCCCTTCTGCTCGAGCTCCGCAAAGCCGGAAAGGACCGAACCGATGGTCTCGGTGCGGTTACTCCTATTGGGGAACGGGTTGATGCCGCGCTCCTCGAGGAGCTTCAGCTTTCGGAGCCGCTCCGCGCGGATCTCATCAAGTGCTGCCATAGTGCTTTTATCGTATCACGGTCTCTTAATGTGCTCCTTAAAGTGGTTGTAGAACGATTTTGCAGGCTCGGACACCAGCTCGGAGGGTTTTTTGCCGGCAAATTCCATATATTTCTTCGTAAGGTCGTATCCAAGGGTATATCCGGCCCATCTTGGTATTTGATGTGGCTGCGTTCCGAAAAACCATGCGGAGTGATCATAATTATCCTTCCATGCTTCTTCGAAAAGCTTTGGCTCCAAAAACTGAATTTGGTCCTTTGTCAGCGCCGTGCTCCAGGGCAATGGATCCTTTCCATTAACCTCCTGATCAAAATGATCGGCCAATCCTTCAGAGATAACCGCCTCAAAGAGAGTATTGCCATAGCCGCAACTACTCCATCTCGCGCAATGATGGAGTTCATGCGCGAGAGTCCTCATGAGCTTGCTCTCAAGCTCTAGTCCAAGATTGGGAAACCCTGGGTCTATATAGATATCAAGTCTATGAGCATTCGGGGAGTATCCCCCGACTCCGATTTCAGGAATTGCAGCATTAGGATTGTCTGAAACAACAATGTCTACTTCTGCAAGCGGAAGAACCTTCTCTATTAGCGAAACCCCTTTTCTGTGAGCTTCGGTAATTAGGTCCGCGAACGTATTCAATCTGCCGCTCGCTGTCAGTATATGCAGGGTAAGCATCGTCTAAATGATAGCTCACGAAGTGATGAAGCTGCCTGCCTGGATGCTCCAGAGCTTGTGGTACAGGCCGCCTTCGTGGCGCACGAGCTCGTCGTGCGTCCCCTCAGCGGCAATCGCTCCGTTCTCGATAACGATGATGCGATCCATGGTCATGATGGTCGAGAGTCGGTGCGCGATCACGATAACCGTCTTGCCCTCCATGAGGACCTTCAGCGCATCCTGGATCAGCGCCTCGCTCTCTGAATCGAGCGCGGAGGTCGCTTCGTCGAGAATGAGTATCGGCGCATTCTTGAGGATGGCACGCGCGATAGCGACACGCTGGCGCTCGCCGCCCGAGAGCTTTACGCCGCGCTCGCCCACATGGGTCTCGTACCCTTCCGGAAGCTGCGAGATGAACTCATGGCAGTGCGCCTTCTTCGCCGCCTGAATCACCTCTTCTTCAGAGGCGTCCGGGCGCCCGTAGCGGATATTGTCCTTTAGTGAACGGTGGAAGAGGATGGGCTCCTGCGGCACGAACGATATGCTCTGGCGCAGGCTCTCCTGGGTTACCTCGCGGATATCCTCGCCATCGATGCGCACAGCCCCGCCGGTCACGTCATAGAGACGCAAGAGGAGCTTGGTAACCGTAGACTTGCCGGCACCAGAGGGACCAACGAGCGCCACCTTCTCGCCTGCCTTGATGGTGAGCGAGAAGCCGATAAGTATGGGCCGCTCCTCAGAGAAACCGAACGAGACCTTGTCGAGCTTGATCTCTCCTCGAGTGACCGCAAGCTGTCGCGCCTGCGACGCGTCTTCGATGCCGTATGGCATATCAAGAATCTCGATCATCTCGTGCGCATCTGCGAATGCGGTAAACAGGCGGCGCATGGAGCCGCCGATGCCCCATACGCGATCGATAAGACCGATCACGTATACCTGCATCAGCACGAAATCGCCAACCGTAATGACGCCCTGCTGCCAAAGCAGTACGGCAGCCGCAAGAAGTCCGAGCTGTATGGCAATCGCAAGAAGCCCCTGTACGGCCATGATCCAGGCATCAGCGTTCCAAGAGCGAATCGTTGCCTCATACCACTTCGTAAGCGTGGCGCCGAGTATGGCTCTCTCGTGCGTGCTCGCTGCGAACTGCGCGACCGTAGACTGATTGCTCACCGAGTCCGAGAGCGCACCCGTGACGTTCGTCTCTGCGGCAGCGCGCGCGACGCGCAGCGGCTGTCGCCAACGCGTCATGACGACCTGTATCCAGATGAAGAACACGGTCCATGCGAGGAGACCGAGGCCAAGCAGCACGCTTCGGTTCGAAAGCACCACGATCACGCCGATCGCGAATACGAGGTTCGAGAAGAAGTTGAACGTGACGATATCGAGCACCGACTCAAATGACTGCGCATAGCGACTCACCTTGCGCTGCAGCGAACCCGCGAAGTTCTTCGTAAAGAAGTCGTGCGAATGATTGATGAGGTTCGCGAACGCGCGGTTATACAGATCGACCATCACACGCGCCTCAAGGCCCATGACGGTATACATCTGGATGCGCCTTCCTACCCATCCGACGAGTACCGCGAGCCCGTAGAAGCCGAGGATGGTGAAAAGACCGATCATCACCGCGTCGCTCGGGTTTCCGAGCGCTATCTGGTCGATGAAATCCTTGATGAAAAGCGGTGCGGTAATGCCCGCAAGCTCAACGACGAGACTTCCGAAGAAGACACCGGCGAAGATCCACGGGTACTTCCCCGCGGCCTTGAAGTAGTCACGTATAACGGGCCAGCCCTTGCCGGCCCTTGTGGCTTCTTGTTTCGCCATAAGACCGTGATTATACCACGAATCTCAGAACGTGGTTATCGTGTCGTAATGAAGATGCCCGCAAGAGGCGCCAGGAACCACCAGAAGAAGTATCCCTCCGGCGCGAACAGCGCATCAAGGGACGGAGTGAGCGGAATCACCGACGCGATATCGAGCACGTGGTACCCGAGCGCGAGCACGAAGCCCCCGGTCGCAAGCGCCAAGAGCGCGAGCGAGATCGGGTTGATGCTGAGGGAGCCGGTGGTGGAGACGCGGCGCAAGAGGATATACGGAAACACCGTAAATACGGCAAAGAGCACCATGCCCGCGACTGCGCGCGCGAGCGTCGAGTCGCCCACGAGGAACGTCTCCTTATACGGGAAGACCGTGAAGAGCGCGAACCCGACGTAGAGCGCAAGGATGAGCGAGATGAGGAGCGCGCGGCCCGCGCGGACGGCGAAGAAGAACAGCGCGACCGCAAGCAGGATAAGTACGAGGAAATTCCCTACGAACGCGATGATCTCCGAGAGGCCTCCGGTAGCAAGCGAATTGAGCGCATCCATTCCCTATACGATAGCAGAAAGGCGGCACTCAGTGTGCCGCCTTCCCCAGTATTAGAGCCCCTCGGCCTTCAAGTCCTCTATCGCACGCTTCGCTTTCGCGGAGAGCTTCTTCGGGAGCGTAGCCGTTAGGCGGATGAGGAGATCCCCGGAAGCGCCGTCCACCGTCACGCCCTTGCCGCGGAGCCGCAAGGTCTGCTGCGCTTCGGTTAAGGGCGGAATCTTCACCTCGAGCTTCTTGTCGTCGATCGTGGTGATGGTAGCGGTGGTGCCGAGGAGCGCATCCGTAAGCTTGAGCGGCATGGTCATGACGAGGTTCATGCCCTCCTTTCGGAATACCGCATGCGGCTTCACGTGCACCTTCACGTAGAGGTCTCCTGCGCGGCCGCCCTTGATGGCTTCGCCTTGGCCCGGCATGCGGATCATCTCGCCGCCATCAATGCCCTGCGGAATCTGGATCTTGAGCTCCTCCTCCCTGCGGAGCACCCCGTGCCCGCTGCAGGTTGCGCACTTCTCCTTCGGCACCTGGCCGGTTCCCTCGCAGGTAGCGCAGGTACGTACGCTCGTGAACGCGCCCAAGGGTGAGTTCCGGGTCTCGTGCACCTTCCCGGCGCCGTTACAGGTCTTGCAGGTACTCATTTCGGTCCCTGGCTTTGCACCAGTCCCCTCGCAGGTATCGCAGGCGCTCACCTTCGTGATGAGTATGTGCTTGGTACCGCCGAGAATCGACTCCTTGAATGAGATCTCGATATCGATGGAGATGTCGCGTCCGCGCTTCGGCCGGCGGCCTCCGCCTCCGAAGATGTCGCCAAAGCCCCCGCCGAACTGCGACGGATCGAACCCGAAGCCGCCCGGACCTGCGCCGCCCTGGAAGGTCTGCCCGTAGGAGTCGTACTCGCGGCGCTTCTTCTCGTCGCTGAGCACGCTGTAGGCCTCGGTGATCTCCTTGAACTTCGCCTCGTCGCCACCCTTGTCCGGGTGGTGCTTCTGGGCGAGCTTCCTGAAGGCCTTCTTCACCTCCTCCTTGGAGGCCTTCTTGTCGACGCCGAGAATGTCGTAGTAGTTCTTAGCCATAGGTAAAAGCACTATACACTGCGCGATTTTCTGCCGCAAAAAACGAAATGGGCGACCGACACGAAGTCAGTCGCCCATGTGCTGCCTAGCAGCGGGACAGTCGCCTGTCCGGGATGCCTTGCGCCTCCCAGCAGCGGCCAAACAGTCCCATGAGCGGCGTGCCCGGCCGCGCGATCCAGAGCTCGTTGCCGAGCTCGTGGATCCGCGAAGCCGGAACCGTCCAGGGCCCCTGCTGCCACGTCCCTTCTTCGGAGACGCGGTAGTAGGCGCAGCCGCGGGGCCGCTGCGGGCAGTTGTCGCCGACGGCCACATAGCCGCCGATGCACTGGTTTCCGTAGAAACCGTACTGGGAGTACTGGCCGCGGCGGATGACGTCGCAGTGCATGGCCACCTGCGTCCTCCAGACGGAGCGGGGGTCCGCGATGCCGTCGAACGGGCACACGGTCTCGCCGGTGTCCGTGTTGGCGAGGTTCGAGCGGCAGCCGTAGGGGCCGCTCATGCGATCGGGGTTGGTCGTGACGACCCGCCCGTTCAGCTCGAACTGGTAGCCGTACTGCTGTGCGCTCGCCACGGCCGGGATGGCCAGGAAGAGCGCCGCGAGAAGCGTGATGAGTCGCATCAAAGGTCTCCTTCTTGGCCGGAAGTGGCCGTCTGCTATAACAATACAGGAAATAACACAAAAGTCAAGAGCCACCGCAGGACGGTGGCTCTTGTACTCAGTTAATGGCTACTCTTTCGGCTTCTCTTCCGTGAACTCGGCATCGGTAGCGCCTGCCTCGGGGGTCTCCTGCGCGGCACCCTCCGCCTTCGGCTCCTCCTGCATCATGCTCTCGCCGATCTTCGAGAGCGAGGTCGAGAGCGCTTCGGACGCGGACCTGATCGCCTCGAGGTCCTCGCCCTCGCGCGCCGTCTTGAGCGCTGCGACCTTCTCGTTCACCTCGGTCACAACCTCGGTCGGGGCCTTGTCGCCTGCATCCTTCACCGCCTTCTCCGCGGTGTAGATCATCTGCTCGGCGATGTTCTTGGCCTCGACGAGCTCCTTGCGCTTCTCATCCTCGGCCTTGTGCGCCTCCGCATCAGCCTTCATCTTCTCGATATCGGCATCCGAGAGACCTGTGGATCCCTCGATGCGGATGGACTGCTCCTTGCCGGTGGTCTTCTCCTTCGCCTTCACGGTGAGGATGCCGTTCGAGTCCACATCGAACGTGACCTCCACCTGCGGCATGCCGCGCGGCGCCGGCGGGATGCCGTCGAGGTTGAAGCGGCCGAGGGACTTGTTGTCGTTAGCCATCGCGCGCTCGCCCTGCACTACATGGATCTCGACCGACGTCTGGTTGTCCGACGCGGTGGAGAACACCTGCGAGCGGCTCGTCGGGACCGCGGTGTTGCGCTCGATGAGCTTCGTCGCGACGCCGCCCATGGTCTCGATAGAAAGCGAGAGCGGGATCACGTCGACGAGCAGGATGTCCTTCACGTCGCCCTGGAGGATGCCGGCCTGGATAGCGGCGCCGATCGCCACCACCTCGTCCGGATTCACGTCGCGATGCGGCTTCTTCCCGAAGAGCTTCTCCACCTCCTCCTGGATCTTGGGCATGCGGGTCTGGCCGCCCACGAGGATCACCTCCTCGATATCAGCGGGCTTGAAGTTCGCCGCCTCGAGCGCACGCTTGGTGATGTCGACGGAGCGAGCGATGTACTCCTCGGCAAGCGACTCAAGGGTCGCGCGCGAGAGCTTCACGAGAAGGTGCTGCGGCGTACCGTCGGAGCCGACAGTGATGAACGGGATGTTCACCTCGGTCTCCGTAGCGGTGGAGAGCTCGAGCTTCGCCTTCTCGGCAGCCTCATCGAGGCGCTGGAGCGCGAGCGGATCCTTGGTTACGTCGATACCGCTCTCCTTCTGGAACTCGCTCGCGAGATGACGGACGATCTTCTGATCGATATCGCGGCCGCCCATGTGGCTGTCGCCGTCGGTTGCCTTCACCTCGATCACGTCGTCGCCCACCTCGAGCACCGACACGTCGAACGTACCGCCGCCGAAGTCGAACACGACGATCTGCTGATCCTTCTTCTTATTGAATCCGTAGGCGAGCGCCGCTGCCGTCGGCTCGTTGATGATGCGCTTCACGTCGAGGCCCGCGACCTGGCCCGCAGCCTTGGTCGCTGCGCGCTGCGCGTCGTCGAAGTACGCCGGTACGGTGATCACCGCTTCGGTGATGGGCTCGCCGAGCTTCTTCTCCGCGTCAGCCTTCAGCTTCGCGAGGATCATCGCAGACACCTCTTCGGGGCGATAGTCCTTGTCACCGAGCGTCACCTGCACGCCGCCATCCGTGCCTGCCTTGATGGCGTAGGAAACCACGTCCTTGTCCTTCTGGACCGCCTCGTCCTCGAAGCGGTGGCCCATGAAGCGCTTCACGCCGTAGATGGTGTTCTTCGGATTCGTGACCGCCTGGCGCTTCGCGAGCGTGCCCACGAGCCGCTCTCCGTTCTTCGCGATCGCCACGACAGATGGCGTGGTGCGCGTGCCCTCTGCGTTCTCAAGGACGCGCGGCTCGCCGCCCTCCATGATGGCCATGGCTGAGTTGGTCGTACCGAGATCGATACCGAGAATCTTTCCCATAGTCAAAATGTGTTAGTTGGTTCCTAAAATTCCCTTACAAAACGCCCAGAAACCCTGATGCCTCTATTTTACGCCTCCTGCATGAAGGCTTCAAGAGGCTAGCCCGCGAAGCTCCCCACGCGCACCTTTGCCGGCCGGATGACGGTCTCTCCGGCCTTCCAGCCCGCTTCGAGCACTGCGGTCACGGTGTCATCTGCCTCCTTTTGGTCTACCGGATCCTGTCCGAGCGCCTCATGGAGATTCGGATCAAACGCCTCGCCTACGGCGCCGAAGTCCGAGAGCCCGAGCGTATGCGCAGCATCCAGAAGCTGCTTTGCGATGCCCTGGAACGCGTCCGGGATCGCTCCTGCCTGCTCCGCGCGCTTCAGCGAATCCATGACGCCAATGAACGCGCGGGCGCTTTTCACCATGCCCTCCTGCTTCGCCTCGAGCTTCTCTTCCTCGAAGCGGCGCAGCGCATTCACATAGTCCGCCTTGGCGCGCTGCCAGCCATCCATGTATTCCTGGCGCTCCTTCTTCGTGCGCTCAAGCTCGGCACGGAGCTTCGCGAGCTTCGTGTCCGCACGGGATTCCTGCGCCTCGAGCTCCACTTCGCTCATGCCGTCTTCCTCTGAGCCATCGCGCTCAACTACTACGTCGTCATTGTCCTGCATGGGCAAACTATGCCCGAAGGACTTTCCGGAGTCAAAGCAGCTAGAACATTCCCGTCAGCCGCGTGACGATATACGTCCACAGCCGCGTGAAGAAACTCCCGACCGTCACCTCTGCCGGCGAAGTGCCGGTGGCTGCGAGCGCCTCCTCTACCGTAGGCGCCGCAGGTTCCGGTGCCTCTACCGCAGCGTCCTCGCCTGCGTACGCGGTGCAGTACCCGGCCTTGGGCGCACCCGTACAGGCCATCATCGTGCACATAGCCTCGCCGTCTTCGCTCCTGCTGCAGCTGTTGCAGCCATCGAACCACGCCGTGCAGTTAGCTGGAGGCACATACACCGGCTCCTCCGCGCGGCACTCGCCCGCATAGAGCACCGCAGCGCCGTCCGCGCCTGCCGTACAGCTGTTGCCGTATGTGCGTCGCTCGCCGTCCTTGACCGCACACACCGGATCGTACTGCATCGTGCACATGACCGGCTCAGCGGCCTGAAGCGCGCCCGCAGAGAAAAGCATCGCTACCGCGAAAACTAATGAATATCGCATGTAGCTAAAGACGTAGAGATGAAGCTGCTCTTACGTATCGGATACGAGCCTGTATTTACTCGGTGGTATCCCCGAGGAATTCCTCGTGATCATGCTCGGCGTCGGCCTTGGTTGCATGCACTACGCCATCTTCGTGATGCGGCGTAGCGTAGATGGAGTAGAGCTTCAGCGCCCCGGACCCTGTGTTGATGATGTTGTGCTTGGTGCCGGCAGGGATCACCACCACCGAATCGTCAGCGACCTTGTGCGTAACGCCATCAAGTACCGCATCGGCCTCGCCCTGCTCGATGCGGATGAACTGATCCTGCCCGTGTATCTCCTCGCCGATGTCCTCTCCCGCAGGAATACTCATAACCACCAGCTGCAAGTACGAAGCGGTATAGAGCACCTTCCGGAAGTTCTCGTTCTCGAGGGTCTCCTGCTCGATGTCGGATATGAATCCTTTCATATTAGGTTTCTGCTATGCGCTTAAGCTCCTGGAGCGCCTTCGGCCACATCTCGTTAAACATTGCCTCGTGCTCCTCGAGGATATCGAGCTCAACCGATACCTCGGTACCGCCCTCTACGTCCCGGAACGTGTAATTCTCGAAGGCGGGCGCCCACTTCTTCGCCTCCTCGCTCGCCAGGTCCTCGACGCCGTCCTTGATAATGCCCAGGTGCTCGATGGAGACGAACTCGTACGGCCGGTTCTCCTTGATGCGCGAGACCATGCCCATATCGCCCTCTTCGCTCGGACCGATGAAGAGGATCTTCGAACCCTCGTCCCAGCTTCCCTTGTAGTACGAGCCTTCATGGAATACGCGCGTCCATTCCCGGTACGTCTGGTCGCCGAGCATCGTGTCCCACACCTTCTCTCGTGGGGCGTGTATAACTATCGATGCGTGCAGTTTCTTCATGCGAACAGTATAGCAATGCTTTATGAAGAAAGAGAAAAGCCCGAGAGCGATCTCGGGCTTTTCGTAAGAAATTGCTAGCGCTTGGACCACTGCGGGCGCTTGCGGGCCTTCAGAAGACCCGGCTTCTTGCGCTCCTTGGCACGTGCGTCGCGGGTAAGGAGGCCTGCGGCCTTCACCGTGCTGCGAGCGCCCTCCTCAGCCTTGATGAGCGCGCGTGCGATCGCGTGGCGCACGGCCTCTGCCTGCGCAGCGATGCCGCCGCCCTCGACGCGAGCCTCTACCGCGTAGTTCTCCTTCCACTCGCCTGCGCGGAATACATCGCCGGTGACGGACTCGCGCTCTGCGGTCTTGAAGTACTCGCGCGCGGTCATGCCGTTCACGGTAACCGAGTTCTCCTTCGCCGGGGTGAGCTTCACGCGCGCGGATGCGGTCTTGCGGCGACCGACGGCGGTGACGTAGTTCTTAGTTTCAGCCATAACGAAGATTAATCGGTGATAGTAAGGCGCTTCATGCGCTCCTTGCGGAGCTTGTTGCGCGGGATCATGCCGTCGACGGCCTTGCGGAGCGCCTCGGATACGCCCTTGGTCTCAAGGAGACGTGCGAGCGGGGTGATGCGGAGGCCGCCCGGGTAGCCGGTGTAGTGCGTGTACTCCTTGCCCTTGATGCGCTTCTCGGTCATCGCGAGCTGGCCTGCGTTCACGATCTCTACCTCTACCGGAAGGACCTCGTTCTTCACGAAGGAAGCGGACTTCTTGCCGAGGAGCACGCTCGCTGCCTCGCTCGCCACGCGGCCGAGCGACTGCCCTGCGGCGTCGATGGTGTAGCGCGTGCGATCTCCGTTCTGTGTCTTGGTGGTAGTCATAGGATTATACGAAGGCGATGTAGGCCTGCTTGCGTCCGTCGGTCGCGGTTGCGGCGCGCTTCACGATGCGGGTGTAGCCGCCGGCGCGATCCACGTAGCGCGGCGCGATGGTAGCGAAGAGCTTCGCGGTCGCCTCGTCATCGTTGCCGAGACGCGCAGCTACGAGGCGGCGGTTCGCTACCGAATCCACGCGTGCGTGGGATACGAGCTTCTCGATAATCGGGCGGAGCTCCTTTGCCTTGGCCTCGGTCGTCGAGATGCGCTCGTGAATGATGAGGGAACGCATCAGCGAACGCATGAGCGCGGTGCGCTGGTCATGCGGCCTGCCGAAGGTCCTTCCTTTGTGATGATGACGCATATCTAAGGTCTAACAGTTCTAACACGATTCTCGACGGGAGTCCAAATCGTACGCTTATTCGCCCTTGAGCTCGAGTCCGAGCTTGTCGAGCGCTTCGCTAATGTCAGCGACCGCCTTGTCGCCGATGCCGTCGAGCTCGCGAAGCTGCGCTGCAGTCTTCTTCACGAGGCCCGCTACGGACTTGATGCCCGCGTCGGTGAGCGCGGTCTCAACGCGCGCGCCGAGGCCGAGCTCCTCGATCTTCACCTTCGCCGGATCCTTGCCTGCGGTGTCGCCCGCGGCTGCCGGAGCCTCGTAGGAAGCGGCAGGAGCCTCGGAAGACGGCTCCTGGAAGCCGATAACCGCAGAAAGCTGCTGGATCATGGTCTCGATGGAGCGCTCCAAGGCCTCGCGCGGCATGATGGTGCCGTTTGTCTCGATAAGGATGCGGAGGCGGTTGAAGTCGGTACGATCGCCCACGCGCATGTTCTCTACCTCGTAGTTCACGCGGCGGATCGGGGTGAAGGTCGCATCAAGCGCGATCGTGCCGATATCGACCTTCTCCTTGGTGAGCACCTCGCGCGGCACGTAGCCGAGGCCGCGCTCGATGGTCGCCTCGAGCTCGAACGAGATCTTGCCCGAGATGTCAGCGATGTGCTGGTCCGGGTTCGCGATCTCGACCTGCGTCGGAAGCTTGAAGTCAGCAGCGGTGACCTGCTTCGGGCCCTTTACGGAAAGCGAGATGGTCTGCGCCTCGTCGCCATGCAGCGCGAAGTGCACGCGCTTGAGGTTAAGGAGGATCTCCATGACCGACTCGCGGACGCCCTCGATCGTAGCGAACTCGTGCGAGACGCCCTCGATCTTTACGGACGTAATAGCAGCGCCCGGAAGCGATGCGTGGATGATGCGGCGAAGCGAGTTGCCGAGGGTGTGGCCGTAGCCCGGGTACAGAGAATCAATCTCGTAGACGCCGAGCACGCCTTCCTCGGAAACGACGCGCGGCTTAGATGGGAGCGTGATGTGGTATTCCATGACTCAATCGAAGTTAAACCAACAAGGGTCCTGAACGGATAATTGAAACTAGCGGCTGTAGAACGAGAGCACGGACACGAGGTCGCCTGCCGGGCTCGCAGCCTCAGCAGTCGGCACCTCCTGCACGCCGCCCTCCATCGCCTTCGGGTTCCAGGAAAGCCATGGGGAAAGCGTCGGGCGCTCCATGAACTTAGCCTCGAAGCCCTCGAACAGCGGAAGGCCCCTCGAGCCCTCGCGTACCGCGATGCGGTCCCCGACCTTCATCGCGCGAGACGGAATCGTCGTCTTCACGCCGTTTACCGTGATGTGACCGTGCGACACCATCTGGCGAGCGGCACGACGCGTCGGCGCGAGGCCGAGGCGGTACACGACGTTATCAAGACGGAGCTCAAGGAGGCGGTGAAGGGTCTCAACTGGCGGTACGCCGTGGGTCTTCATAGCAACCGCTACGTAGTTCGAGAACTGCTTCTCGGAGATGCCGTAGGTCATGCGCACCTTCTGCTTCTCGAGAAGCTGCTTGCCGAACTCGGTCTGCTGGCCGCGGCGCCCCTTCTTGTTGCGGGCAGCACGCTCCTCAGCGATAGCGAACTTCTGGGTCTGCGTCTTCTCGAAGACGGTAGCGCCGAGGCGCTTGGCGATCTTGTACTTAGGTCCGATTTTCATAGATACAGTGAGAAGAGGCTACTAGACGCGACGAGGCTTAGGAGGACGCGGGCCGTTGTGCGGCACCGGGGTCGCGTCCTTGATGGCGCGAATAGCGATGCCCTTGCCGGCGAATGCACGGAGTGCGGACTCGCGGCCGGCGCCGATACCGCGGATAACCACGGACGCCTCCTTAAGGCCGATGAGGAGCGCCTTGTCGCCGAGGAGCTCGCCCACCTTCGCTGCTGCGTACGGGGTCGACTTGCGGGCGCCGGAGAAGCCGAGCGCGCCAGCCGAAGAGGACATGATCGCGTTACCCGAGTCGTCGGTGAGGACGGCCTTAGTGTTGTTGAAGGTTGCCTCGACGTGAAGCACGCCGCGCTCGAGGCGCTTCTTGACGGCCTTGGACATCGCACGGTCCTTCCTGCCCTGGTCCATGCCCTTGCCCGACTTCTTGATGATTCGTTTCTTACCCATAGGAAATTACAGTAAAAGCGCAGCGGATTATGTCTTCTCAAGCGTACGGCGACCGCTACCCATCGTCTTGCGGGTGTTGCCGCGGACGGTGCGCGAGTTGGTCTTGGTGCGCTGGTTGCGGACCGGGAGACGGCGCTCATGGCGTACGCCGCGTGCGGAACGGATGTCCTTGAGGCGCTTCACGTTCTGGCCGATCTCGCGGCGGAGTTCGCCCTCGATGGTGTAGCCTTCGGCGAGCGTGCGGATCTTCTGCTCCTCGTCAGCAGAAAGGTCGCTGCCCTTGCGGGTCGGCTCGACGCCAGCCTCCTTGAGGATGTCGAGCGCGCGAGCTGGGCCAATGCCGTAGATAAGAGGCAGCGCGTAGGCGAGCTGCTTGTCGTCAGGAAGGGTCACACCGGCGATACGCATGGGATACGAGGATTACGAATAGAAATTAAAAAAGACGGCTTAGCCCTGGCGCGCCTTGCGGCGAGGGTTGCGCTTGTTGATACGGTAAAGACGACCGCGACGGCGGACGATGATATCACCAGGCTGCTGGACTTTGATGGATGCGCGTACCTTCATTTCAGGGATTTTTAACTAAGCCGCCTCACGATGCGCGCCCGGCCCCCATACGGATCGACGACCAGCTCGACGTGGTCGCCGACCAGCACGCGGATTCGGTGCAGTCGCATCTTTCCTGCGAGGTATGCAAGCTGAAGCTCTCCCGACGGCATCCTGACCCTGAATAAGGAATTAGGAAGCACCTCCTCTACGGTGCCGGTTGCGGCGTCTTCTTTACTTACCTCCATGTGAAGCCTTATGAGCCTACCAAGGATGGCAGGATGCGTCAACCGCGTTATCCCGTGTTTACGGGGTTTTCGGCGGGTTGGTGACCGTTACCTCGATCTTCTCCGGATCATCCGGGAAGCTCGTGTTCCAGAACGGGCGGGTAATGAGCTCGGCGGAGTCTACCTCCGGGAAGCCAGCAAGGAGGGTTTTGGCCGATTCTCGCGGCTTCCCTGCCACCGCAGCGGCTATTTTGGCCGTATCTACGGCCCAGAGGATGGTGGCGCTGCCATTGAGGGTGAAGGCGAATTCCGTAGCGCCCGGCTGCGGCAGGTCGCCTACCGGTGTGAGCGTAAGGCCCTCGCTGTTGCTGAAGGTGACGGTCTGGCCGCTGTAGGAGCCGTTCGTCTGGAGCGCGATAGCCCGGGCAAGCGCCGTCTCCGGGAACACGACCGCGGTTGCGATCGCCTTCTCCGAGAGCTCGACGTTGTTGCCCGCGCCCGCTGAGTCCGGCTGCGGCTCGTAGGAAACACGGCTCGCCCCGTTTATGAGCACGTAGCCCTCAGGCACCGCCTCTATAAGCGCTGCGTCCATGTCCCCCGTGAGCTTCGCGCGGAGCTCCCCGGACTTCGCGTCGCGGGTCGCCTGGCCCACCGACGGGCGCGGACCGGCGAAACCGCCCTTCATAGCCTCCGAGGAGCGTGCCGTCACCTGCGTGAAGGTTGCGCTGCCCGCAAGACCCGGGAGCGTGAAGGTGGACGGACCGATGTTGTAGTTCTCGCCCGCGGCATCTGCGTAGACCGTGGTCTCGAGCGTGCCCGGAGCGCCGTTCCGTGCGCCCGGAATCGTGACCGAGTCACGGATGCGGAAGATGAGGCCGTCCGGCGTCTCGAATCGCGTGTTCTTGATGAGCTGCTGCGGGGTCTCCTGCTTGTTCTCGATGACGATGGTGCCCTGCGCGGACTGATTCACGTTCTCGGTGCCCTCAGATGGGACCGCTACGCTCGCGACGCGCTCTACGGTGAGGATCTCGAACGGAAGATCGCCGGAGGAGGCGGTTGCGATGAAATCGCCGGCGACGGATGCGGTGTTCTCCGTCGCGGTCACCTTCACCTCGGATCCCGAGAAGGCGAACAGGAGGCCGACCGAGGCGAGCACCACGACGAGCGCGATGACGGCGGTCTTCACCGGGAAGGAGCGTCCGCCGCGAGACGGCGGTACCGGCCTGTCGAACTGCGGGCGGATCGGCGGAGGCGTCGGTCCGGAGGACGTGTAGGAGGGAATCTCCTCGCCGAGCGCGCGACGGCGCGACGGCGGGATTATGTCGTTGAGGTTCTTTTGCATACTAATGAGAAAAAGCCTTCAGTAAGCCCTGGTTCAGTAATACGGGACTAAGTATACACCTCCCGCAAGCGCCCCCGGGGATACGCGGGTATAAGGTCCTACGCCCTACGCGGGTTCCGGGAGATCCCGGTGGTCTCTGCGGGCGGCAAAGAGCGCGAGCACCGCGAGAAAGAGGTCCCCTTCGCCGAGTCCCCGCGTCTTCACGAAGGGCGCGAGGTTCGCCGGCGAGAGCGCAAGGACGGTGAGCGGCTCATCGGAGAGCCAGAGCGTGCGCAACCTGCTCTCCTCAAGGAGGCGCTTGAGATAATCGCGCGAATCCTGGTCCGCGAGCAGGAACACGGTGCGCGGGAGCGCCTGGTTCTTCGAGAACGCGGCGAACGCCTCGCGCAGGCTCTCAAGCCAGACCTCACGGATAGACTCCGCTTCCTTCGCAAAGGACTGGTTCGCGGACGGATCGATGATGTCGTCAGCGCCCAGGTGCGCGCGCTGCCCCGCTTGGCGGAGCGCCCGGGACAGGTCATGGAGGCCGTAGGGGATCGCGTGCGTATCAGCGAGGAGTCCCCGCTTCACGAACGCCACGTCCGAGCCGGTGCCCGAGACATCGAGGACGATGAAATCTTTCTGGTGCGGATACAGGTCGCGGAACACCGCATAGGAGACCGGCGCGAACGCCGTCACGGTGATGGCATGCGTATGGAATGTCTTTCGGAGCGCGCTCTGTATGAGGCGGAGCGCGACGCGGTCGATCGTCGAGGTGAGCACGATGAGGTCGGCGCGGGTCGCGCGCTTGCCGAACGGATTCGAGGTCTCGTACCCGTTCAGGATGGAAGCGATGACCGTACGGCCGGAGCGGACCTTGTCC
>Ga0247718_1000036_pt1 | contig 27791 bp, 22 predicted proteins | sample 21E_DmetaG_FD_189045 | JGI IMG/M metagenome (GOLD analysis project Ga0247718, IMG submission 189045) | Soil microbial communities from hillslope of Landscape Evolution Observatory, University of Arizona, Oracle, AZ, United States - 2-1-E_D | ecosystem: Engineered > Artificial ecosystem >...
CCAGAGGTATGGTGCGCCCAGCGACGCGCCAAGGGCCAGAATCCAACGTCGAAACGAGGAAGAGAACTTCACGGAACAGCTCCCATCGCTAGAAGGTGTCGTCGTTCCGCGGGCGATAGCCCCTCAGAGCCCGTGATGCGCAGTCCGTGGTACAACAGTGGCGGCCTTAGGCGTGCCTTGCTCGCACCCTGCGGATTCCAAAGCGCAACTTCACCGTCTTCGCTCGCAGTCGCTATCGTGCTTCCATTCGGTGACCAGCGCACGCACCACACCTGTCGTTGGTGCGCCTGCGCAATGGTCCGCGCTTGCTTGCTGTCCACCTCAAGCAACACTACACTTCCGTCGTCGGCCCCCAAGGCGGCCATCTGACCGTCGGGGCTGACGTCGATGCTCCAAATCGCGTTTACCGGCAATTCCGCTACGGGAACGGCTGGCGAGACACTGTCCATCGGCACGCGCCACACTTTGCCTCCAACGCCAGCCGCGATAGCAGCGGTGCCTTTTTCGATCAACCCTACTGCGTATAGCGGTCCGGCGCCCAGCGCGTGACAGCCCCGCTCACTAAGGTCGGGAACAGCGAGCACTCGAATCGTGCCGTCTTCGCTAGAACAGACAATCACGTCTTCTGCGGCAAATACTATCGATGAGATGCGGCCCTCGTTCGTCCGTCTGCGGTTGATGGGTGTGAAATGGACGGCGTCAAGAACAACGATCGTACGATCGTCCGCTCCCGACGCCAGTCTCAGGCCAGATGGCGAGAACGCCACCGAACCGATCCATCCCGTGTGAAGGCGCTCAGCAAATAGCGAGTCGCCGGTCGAGGCATCACTAATGCGCACCTCACCGTCATCGCTCGCGGAGGCGACGCGGTTCGAGCGCCGTTCAACCGCGAGGCTGAACACCTGATCTCGGTGGCCGTCGAAATAGCTTGTCCTGGGAGTGTCGCCGCCGAGGTCGAACTTGACCAGCTTGTGGTCGCCAGTGCCGCATATCAGGACGTCCTCGGAAGCGAAGCCGATCGCGAATACGCGCCGCGCGTAACCAGTACGCCGCCGAAAGCACTTGCCGTCTTCGGTGTGCCAGAATCTTAGCGTCTGATCCTCGCTGCCGCTCGCAAGCACGCGGCCATCATCAAGGAGCGCCATGGACCGAATCCATGAACCATGTCCTTCGTACAGGTCCAGCTGCTTGAGTGAGTTCGCGTCCCACACACGGATAACGGCGTCATTGCCAGCTGAAAACAGCCGCGCTGAGTGCTGGTCGAGCGCGAGGCACCATACACGATGCGAGTGACCGGCCTCCGTCTTCAGGCGGAACTCGTCGTTCGCCTGTCGCTCCCAGGCTCGAACGCGCCCGTCATCGTCGGCGGTAAACAGCGTAGATCCAGCCGCGTCAAAAAGTGCGTCACGTACCCACGCAGTGCCGTTCGTAAAGCGCGACAGCTCTTTGCCACCCTCGACGTCGAAGACTAAAAGATCGCCCGAATCTCCGCCTAGCACAACGACGGAGCGCGCCGTCCCAGGAATCGCTCGGACAACTTTAAGACGAAAGGTCGCGACCATGAGCTTGCGAGCACGGCCGGTATTGAGATCCACTACCCTGATCGACCCGTCAGCGCACGCTGCTACCAGAACGTCGTTGACGACGGCCAGGCCTCGGACTTGAGCGTCGACGTTGAGAAGAGTCGTCACGCTCAAATTGCTCCATCGGACACTGCCTATTGCGCCGTCAACAGCGGCAAAGTACGACACGCCGTCACGTGCAACCGGACTGATCGCCGAAAGCCAATCATCCGCGCATTTGACAACACTCTGTAGTTCGCCATCAGCCGTCCACAACCGCACAAAGCCCTCAAACGTACCGGCTGCTAGAAGCTCCTGGCCGGCGGCTACTCGCGCGACGGCTGTAACCGGCCCAAAATTGTCCCCGAAGACACAGGACCGAAACTCCGATGAGGAGCAATCGGCGTCCCGAACATCGATGTCCCGGAAATCGACTGAATCAAGAGGAAGGCCCGTGAAATCGACGCCGTGAAGGTCGACGTTGCCACGCCGCGCGATTTCCACCAGATTGGCGACGATGTAGCCAGGGTGCGCCGAACGCCGCGCGATCTCTAACAACGCTAGGATACGCCCGCGCAACTTGTGTTTTGTTCCGAGCTGTCGTCGCACATCTGCGACAAGGCTCTCGACTGCGGCGACTTGAAGAGTCTGGACGTAGTCGTCCGCAAGCGGATTAACCAACAGCAGCGTTGACAACACCTGCGGTAGCCCGGCGTGGTCATCCAGCAACAACCCGAGCCGCACTTGACGCTTAACGTCTTCCACCAAGTGCTCGCGCAATAGTGGATGCGTAATCGCGATCTCCACGTCGTTCGAGTCCACCAGCAGAACTCGCGAGAGATGATCCAGATGCCGCTGTGCCGTGGAACTGTCCACTGGCCAAGCGAGTTCGCGAAGAACAGACCACTCAACACCGCCGCCCTCCCACGCCAATTTCGAGAGAAATAGCCGTTCTTCCCGAGACAGCCGCGAGACGTGCTCGTCCATGAGCGTTGAGATGTCATCGCTTACGGGCGCGTCAGCGGCGAGCAGTTCGGTGACAACCGCCGCGCCTCGGTCCAAAGACAGGCCACAAAGCAACTTGATCGCGAGAGGATTGCCCAGAAACCGCGCGTGTACCTTGCTGAGCAGGCGTGCCTCAAGGGTCACGCCGCTGTTTGCCATCAATTGTGCAACTGCTGGCTCATCGAGGCCGGGAAGCCGAAATACCCGCAGAGTCTCGGGAAATACTCGATACGCGTTGGGCAGTTCACGGCTCGTGACGAGAACGAGCGAGTCGAGCCGGGCCTGTGCGAGCGAGCGAAAGAAATATTCGTAGTGCGACGACAGATCCTGCGCATTCTCAGCTGATGCGGCTCCGCCTCTGCTGTTGAATACCGTCTCAGCGTTGTCGAGAACAAGCAGAACCCGTCGTGCCGCCAGCATGCTGAGGATGTTCGTGGTGGCAGTCTCGGCCGTCGCATCCGCGACGGAGATCTCCGCGCCAAGAAGGTGAGCAATTCGCTGGGCTACCCAATCGAGTGTCGGACCATTTCGGAGTGACACCCAAGGTGCATCAGAGTAGGCGGAGGATAACGCGTCGGACAGCGCGGCAGCGAACGACGTCTTTCCTTGTCCTCCAAGTCCCACAATCGCAATCGATTTTGTCGGGGGATTCGCCATGCTGATGGCAGCGTTCAATTCTTCTTGTCTACCGAGAAGGCGACGAGTATCCAACCCAATCCCGTCCCACCGGGTGGCCGAGCGTTTCAAGTCGGCGATTAAGCCTTCGACTGTCTTTTGCAGCTCGCGCGAACTGTCCGCTATCGTTTTGCTACCGAGCGTCTTCGCGTAACGAAACTTGAGATCTCGCTGAGTTGTCGGATCGAGGCCGTGCAAAAAAAGAACTACAGTTCGCTCCGTATCAATCTGGTTAGACGTCAACGCCTGCGACCATCCGCGCTCAGACGTTAGGCCGTCTCGCGTAACGAGTACGATGATGATGCATGAGTCGCTTTGATGTGACCACGGCAAGGGTCCCTCGCAGGGCCACTGCACCGATGCAACTGAGGCAGATGCGGAAGTACTCTCGATGAGCCTGACGAGTTCCGATCGCTCAACGCGATCTGACTTCGTTCCAAGAACAAAAATCCGGAGCGGCATCGCTATCGCCCCGTGAGCACTCACTTCGCGAACCGAGGCACCCATGGATTGCCAGAGGCGAGGTGAGCACTCAACGGCGTTACAGACACTACGTGGTCAAGCACCAACGCCTGTATGTCGCTGTCGGGCTCGAGCGTGTCGCGATTGAGTTCGACGACGACAGGAAGTTTTGCGCCTTGGTCTCGCGAAAGGCGTTTCGGCTTGGCAAAAACAAAATACGGTTGCCGACTGTCCCTAGTCACCCTGATCTCTGTCGATTCGGAGGCGTTGCGTGGAATGTTAACGTTCAGAATCGAAACGCCCTTCGGGAGACCGTGCGTAATCACTTCGTCCAAGAATCGCGCAAGAAAGTGCGAAGAGGGCGCCCAGTTGACAGCCTCCGGAGTGTCTCCTCCTTCGATCTGGAGTGAAATCGCGATCCCTGGAATGTTGTATGAGTCCGCCTCCATCGCGGCTCCAACGGTGCCACTACCAGTGAGCGTCGTTCCGAGGTTCTCGCCAAAGTTGATGCCGCTCACGCAGATGTCGGGCATTCGCGGCGCCAGCTCCAGGATGGCGTACGAAACCGCTTGCGCTGGTGAGGCGACGATTGAGTACGCCTCCAGCTTCGTGCCGTCGTCCAAACGCATGTCGTATTCTTCGATGATCCCGGTGTCTGGAGTTTTTGGATACGAGCGCCCCATAGCAGTCTGCGGATCCCTCGTACTCGCAACCAAGACATCGCCAAAGACATGTGCGACGAGTGCCGCGGCTCTTAGCCCTGGAGCATTCACGCCGTCATCATTCGTTACCAGTATCAGTGGTCGCGCCATAAAGCTCCTCTGCTGCCGTCGGTCTTCCTGCCAATCTCCAGCACCCCTCTGAAGTCGGCCCGGCACGTGTTGCTCCGGCAGGCCGCGGATGAGCTGCCTGCCCGGCGCAGTGTGGCACAACCGGCCAGTCCCGCGAAACGGAAATTTGCTCGGGAATCGCGCATGGCTGACGCCACTACTTGCTCATGGCCTCCGTCCTCAGCGGCGTTTACGTGACTCGATGAACGCGTCCAGGTCGGCTCGATCTACGAGGACGCGCCGCAACGCCTTTCTCTGCCGATCTCCCTCGCGTGCACGCAACGGTGGCATGTCAACTATTGGAATCAAACCCTGAAGGATGTAGTCACGTGCGGTCCAAAAGCTGCAGCCCAGGTACTCCGCCGCTTGCCGCATGTTCAGCAGACGTGGCTTCACCCTTTCACGCGATTGATCGTCGGCGCCGGAATTGACAGCAGTGGTCGTCTCCATGATCGTTCACCCGGCGATCCCGGACGCCCTCTCGGAGGAGGACGTCCAGGATCCTTGCCTTCCACCGCTACGACGCGGCCTCCGTTGCCGTCTTCTCATATTCGGCGTACGCCTGCAGCACGAGATCGCGCACGCGCTCTTGCCCGGACGCATCAGCGATCGGGCGCAGCAGCGCGAAGCTGCGACGCTCACCGTTGACCGAATACTGGCGTGCGGGGAAGGTGACGTTGCGCCCGCCACCGCTGCGGCGCTCCCACACGGCGAAGCCGATCAGCTTCAAGCCTTCGAGCACGCCGTCGCTGAAGTGCAGCTCGGCATCGGCGAGTTTGCCTTGCGGGTTGCCTTTGTCGTTCGGAACGATCTTGACCACCATGATGTGACCTCCTGTGAAGCTCGCTGCTCGAGCGAGCGGTTGACGGTGACGAATCGATTGAGGGATTCATGCGGCCACCTGTGGAGTGGACGCCTGCAGGCGTTGCCACAGCCAGTGCTGCAGCGTGTTCAGGCCAACGAGTCCGGGATCCGCGGAGAGCAGCTGGTGCTGGTTGCCGCGGTACTTCGCTCGTTGCCAGGCGAGCTCCATCGCGTCGACGAGCACCAGACGCGCAGGCGTGCGGCCCCTGGTGTCGTCGAACGTGATCGGATCGGCCGCAAAGCCGGCCAGCTCGGAGAAGACCCCGCCGTGAAGCGTGACCGTCGCTGGCGAATCGAGACTGATCGGCGCTGGTCGTGACGAACGCGAAGTAGACGCGCGTGTGTTGGCCGATGGTCACGTTGATGCTCGGTGCCAGCGACCTGTCGTTCATTGGCGTTCTCCTTTCTTCGAGATCCCCCGCCGCTTCGATAAATGCCCTCCGTGAGAAGTGCCGAGACCCGTCAAGGCCGCGTCAGCGGCGAGCGCAGCGAGCGAAGCCTTGACTCGGGCGAGCACTTCCACAGAATCGAGATGTCGGAGCGGCGGGCATGTGCATCACCTCGTTGTCGGAGTGGCTCCGAGCACTCCGGCTTCGCGGAAGCTGTAGTGCCGGTGCTCGTCACCGACGATCAGGTGGTCGAGCAGCGGCATGTCGAGCACGTCTGCCGCGGCACACAGGCGCAACGTCAGTCGTGCATCGTCTGGGCCTAATGTGGGATCGCCGCTCGGATGGTTGTGAACGACCATCAGGCCAGTCGTGCCCGGTGTGAGACACGCGGGCACGAAGACATCCGGCATCGAGAGGCGTGCTCGCACGTGTTCCGCGCGAGAGCACGTGCCAGGCAAGCAGACGATTCTTCGTGGAGAGGCACGCGACGCCGAAGACCTCAACGGGCTGGTCCGCGATCAGCGGCGCGAGGACGGCGGCGGCGGTGCGTGGGTCCTTCAGCACCACGGTGGGCACGTCGACGACGCGGCCGTCACCGTCGCGCAACGGTCGGTAGGCGCAGACGAGTTCCCGCACGCGGTGACCGCGTGCTGGAGCCGAAGGCGAGACAGACGGATTCAGCATGACTTCTCCTTTCAGCGCTGGTGCGTACGCGGCTCTGGGAGCGACGCACGCGTGATCTCGCGGCGGCGGTGTCCGCGGTCGAGGTGTGGGTGATTCGGAGGTGAGTGGCGGAGAACCGCCGGCAGGACGTGGCAGTCCGAGTCGCGCGGCTGTGCGCGACAGGTCCTGAGGACACCAGCTGTGTCTCAGGAGCACCGCTGTCGCGAGCAGGCGAGGATATTGGCTCGCGGGGAGGTGGGCCACACGCCCGACGAGCACGTCGAAGTCGTCGCTGATGTGGAGTTCTTCGAGCAACGCGTGCAGCAGCCCGCGCGACCACGTGAGATCGTTCGCCCCTTCGGCTAACGTGCGAAGGTCATCGAGACGGCCGTGTCGTCGCCAGTCGTGAACGTGGTTGATGGCGATCAACCCGGCCGCTGACTGTGGGCTCGTGCTTCGTCGGCGTGTGGATCCGTCGCGCATGGCAGACACCTCCGGCAGAGCGCCCGGCTCTGGGAGCGAAGGCGGCCACCTGCGCGACGGAGGTCGCGAGGGGCGGGTGAAGGACGTGGCGTGTGCCGACGCCCGTTGTGCGTGGAAGGAGCCGCGGGGCTGCGCCCGAGCGGCGAATGACCTGGTCTAGTGGACCGTGGTCAGGAGGCGGCTGGCGGCGCGATCGAGAGTGAAACGTCCATCCTGCCAGGGCGTGCGTTGGCTCAAACGCGTGAGCCCCTGCACGTAGCCCCAGACCGAACGGGGATTCGACTCGAACGCTTCTGCCAGCGTGTACGCCTCGGCGGCCTGCTTCTGCGACAGCTCGAGTCGCTGAACGGCCGCATCAACAACCGCGTCACGGGTCGGCCCGAGCTCCTGGGACGTGGCCCGCAGGAGAACGAGGCGATCGTGCGCAGGGTCGGCGTCGAGCGCGGTCCGGACACTGTCGAGCGACGTGGTCCAGACCTCTTGAATCGACGCACCCACGTGTCGGCGCCGGAATCCGACGACGTGCTGAAAGCCCCAGATGATGTGGTTGCCGCACACGGCGCGGAACAGGAACACATCCAGGGTCAGGGCGGCGGCACCGACGTCGCTGTTCCGGAGAATGAAACCGCGGAACAAGGCAGCGTGCGACGTATCGGTCGGGTCTTCGAGATCGCGGTTGCCGTCCACGAGGAACAGGAACATGTCTCGGTCTCCCAGGTAGGCGCCGAACGGAACCCGTTCAGCGCCGTACACGCCGTCCTTGTAGGCGAGCGGCAGGGACCAGGCCGGGTGTTGGGCCATGAGGTCGAGCACCCGGTTGGCCAGCTCGTCGTGATGGACCCGCGCGTACCTCGGAGAGGTGACCGCGTGGACGGTGCACGGATCGTCGCGGTCCACGAGGAGCTGGTGCTCTTCGCGACGTTGACGCCGCAACCCGTAGTTGATCGCGTCGGACGCGATCGCCGCGGGGAGCGTTCGGAGGTACTTCGGCGGCGCAGCGGCAATGCCGGCGAGCTGCTCGAAGCTCCAGTGCGTGAGAGCGGCCGGGCGACCCGACGTGTCGCGTAGCGCGAGTGCGTCGGATGCCACCGCCTCGGTCCTGAGTGCGACGGTCTCAATGGTGCGCTCTTCGGTGCGGAGGCGACGTGCGTGTGCCGCATCATAGAGGGCTTGAACACTGGCGTACCGTTCGTCGGGTGGGCGCGATGCCCATTCCCGGTGAGCCGTGTACGCATTGACAGCAGACACACCTGTCCCGTTCATTGGAGTGCTCCTTTCTGCGTGCCCTGAGGGCGACGAGGTGGAACGAAGCCTCACGTCGGGCGACGTGAGGGGGCGGCCAGGACGGCCACAGCGAGAGATGCTCGAAATCTACGCCCGTCGCACGGCCGTGTCAAACACGGCCATGCCACACGTGGCGAGTTTCACGCGATCGCACCGACCGTGGTCGCGGGCGCCACCGACAACGCATATTCGCGCCGCAACGTAAACGGCCCGTGCTTCATGTTCACGAGGATTCCATGCTGAACGATAGGCGGAGGCGCGGAATCCCCCTTCAACGAGATGCGGTGCACCCGCAAGTGCACCGTCGCCTCTGGCATGAGCTCGCTGAACGCCTTCACCACCATCCACTGCTCCGCGCTCGCCGTCTTCGCGTGCTCACTGTTGACCACCAGGTCACCGGGAGCAACTGGTTCGTTGCCGCGGCCTAATCGGGCGAGTTGCGCGCGCATCTGCTGCACGCCGTCGCAAGCGTACTGAATGTGTTCGCAAAGCGGAGAGAAGATCTGGTCGGTGATGACTTCAATCGCCTCGTTCATCGGAAGGACGCCATTTGCCTGCCGCGTCCGCTGTTCGTCGGTGCCATTCCGTGCGATCCAGTCCGCAATGAACCGCTTCTTTTCTTCATGGAGTGCAAGTTGCGCGGCACCTGTTGATCGCGTTCCCGCTTGCTCCGCAGATCCGCGCGGAAGCGGCGATGCGCCTCGGCTGGGACATCCTTGGCGAGGCCCTGATCGGTGGCGACGTCAAAAAAGAAGCGTCCGCGCTCGGTGATGATGCAGCAACGCTTCGGCGTTGGCGGTGGATGCGCGATTGCCCGTTGGCCCTTGTCCGCCAGGAATGCTTCGGCCACACCTTCGCGCAACTCGCGATCCGAGTCGCGGCGCTTCGCCCGTTCGGCGGTGCGCTGCGCGTAATACGCGCCCTCTAGCTCGTGGTTCTTGGCTGCGGCGCGGTACAGCTCGGCACCGCGATCACGCAGGCGCTGAACTGAACTCGGCCACAAAAGATCATAAATGGTTTATAACATTAACGGTTTATTGTTCATAAATTATTTATACTGTCATAAATCATTTATACTGCTGTGCGCATTTGCCGAATCAACCCAGCGCTGACGACGGGATCACCGCGGAGGACGTTCGAGTTCTCGCCGCGGCGATGGGCTGTCGCACGCAGGCGGAACTTGCTAAGCGCCTGGGAGTCACCCAGGCACGGGTCTCGCAGATTCTCTCGGGAGCGTACCCGGTGAAGCCCGGTGCGCTGATGCAGTTGATTCGGGCGCTCCAATCTGCCTACCAGAGTTCGATCTCCGCCGAACAGTTGCCCCACACGTCAAAACAGATCCGAAAGCGCAGGGCGCGCGGATGAACTCCCATGCGTGGGTAGTCCCCATCGTCGCTGCTGAGCATTTCGTGGTAGCGACACGAGACACAGGTTATCGAAGCCTTGCTGCGGCGGTCGCCGAGCTGGTCGACAATTCGATTCAGGCAAATGCCAGGCACGTCGACATCCTGCTGAAAGAAGTGGACTCAGAGGGCAGCCACACGACCATATTGGGCGTGATCGACGACGGCGACGGCATGTCGCCGACAGCCATCGGTCGCGCACTCCAGTTTGGCGGTACGAACAGGTTCGGGGATCGCTCAGGGCTCGGACGTTTCGGTATGGGCCTGCCCAACAGTTCGGTGAGCTACTCCCGACGTCTCGAGGTGTATTCGTGGCAACGACCGAACGACGTCTACCACTCGTACCTCGATGTCGATGAAGTGGCGACGGGCCGACTACGATGCATTCCGACGCCTCGTCGCGCACGGTTACCCAACTGGGTAGCTCCCCGAGGTTGGCGCTCAGGTACGCTGATTCTCTGGACGCGTTGTGACCGCTTGGGGCGCCTCAGGTCAGAGACGCTCAGTCGACGATTGCATGTAACCCTCGGACGGGTATACCGCCACACGATTTGGAGCGGAGCGCGCATTTCAATCAACGGTGTTGCAGTACACGCCCTTGATCCGTTGTTTATCGACGCAAGATCCGCGGTCAGGGGAGCGACGTCGTACGGTTCTCCCATGCGCTACGAAGTTGTCGGTTTTGACGGACGGCCTTCAGTGATCGAGGTGCAGTTTTCCGAGCTTCCCGTTGACAAGTGGCATCGGTGGTCGGTCGAGGACAAAAGGCAGAAAGGCATCGTTGGCGGCGCTGGTGTATCAATCGTTCGTGCCGGACGTGAGATCGACTATGGCTGGTATTTGTTCGGTGGTAAACGTCGCGAGAACTACGACGATTGGTGGCGTTGTGAGTTGCGGTTTTCTCCAAGCCTGGATGAACTGTTCGGTGTTACGCACAGCAAGCAGGGTGTGAATCCCAGAACCGAATTAAAGCTAATGCTCTCGCCGGACATGGAGGCGATCGCTCGTACGCTGAATCGCCGCGTAAGAGAAGCTTTCGATCGCGTCAAGCGCCTTGACACCCCTCCCCACCTTGTAACCATGACGCGGCAGGACGCCCTTCTCGCACCCCCCGCTTCCCTGGCATCGAGGAGAATCGCGTCCAACGGCCTTCGGTATCGGCTGGAATACAAGGCGCTTCCTGAGCCCGACTTCTATACAGTGCGCGTCGAACGTAACTCAATCGTCGTCTGCCTTAACACAAACCACGCGTTCTTTTCCGAGATCTACCAGCGCGCTTCCGAAACCGGTGGCTGCGGACCGGAGCGAATTGAGCGTCTCATCTTGGCCGCTGCACGCGCCGACTTGGAAGCCCGCGGTGACAAAGAGCGGAGCCACGCAGCGCGTCTGCGACGCGCGTGGAGTGATGCTCTTACCGCGTTCCTGAGGCCTCGATGACGTCGACGCAGCGCCCAGATCAACGCCTCGCCTGGATCGACGTCACGCCGGCTCAGTTGTGGCGTTACTCGCATCCACGAAAAACGCTGCGCTCAGTTGTGACAGAACTCGTACGCTCCACACGCGTATCCGAGCAGGCCGCAGCGGTTCGGACGGCTCGAGCGAATGGCATTGAGAGGGCGCGCAAGGCCGGTAGCCGAACGACGGTCCCACTAATCTTCTGCGTTAACGTCTTGTGCGATCTCCGAGCGCAAGGTTGGAAGCTGCGGCTAACGAGCCGCAGAATCCTTGCGCTTGCGCCCATGAACGGCATGGACGCGGTTGAGGAAAGAGCACGTGTCCGCGCGGCACACGTCATTGAGCGCGACGCGCAACTGCGGCAACCGGGGGTCATGCGCTTCATAGCAGAGATGGAGCATCGGCGACTTCACAACGGCGAATGGCACTCTATCTTTTCGCTGATGCGCGACGGCCGCGATCTGGCGAAACGGCTGTCGAGTGTTCCCCGCCCGACTGAGACTTCAGATGGAACGGCGCTGCGTGAAGCGGTCGATCCCTATCTTCAGGTTGCACGCGCGGGAACGACCTGCGAGTTTACTGGCCTCGATCTGTTTGACGTGTGGCGATATTTTCGGCACACATGGACCACGACGTACCAGAGCACGCCGGGCAGAAAGGTCTTTTTCCTCGTGCGCGACCGTGCTGCCGCAAATCACCCAGTCGTCGCGATTGCGGCACTTGGCAGCCCGATCGTTCAGCTGTCGGTGCGTGACCGGTGGATCGGCTGGACGCCGGACCATCTCATAACGGCGATGCGTAACGGCTCTCGCGGATCGTGGATGCAATGGCTGGACACGTCGTTGGAACGACTACTGAGCGACGTCTACACCAATGACTTTGTAAAGGACGGAGTCATACCTAGGCGTTCGCTGCGGCACCCGACCGTAAACGACGTTGCGAAGCTGCGGGATCTGGCGGGGGCGGAGCGCCGGATTCATCGTCTCTACCCAGAACAGCAGGCACACAAAGCGGCCGGTCGGGGACAGAATACCGTTTGGTCCAATCAAGCGAAGACTCATTTGTTTCGTTCCAAGCGGGCCTCGACGTTGGCGGACCTTCTCGCGGCTCGGATCCAATTACAGGCAGCCCGCACCGCCTGGCGTCGCATGGAGTCTTGGACCCGAGCACTCGCAACAGAGGGCTTTAAGCGCGCAGTCGCGACGGTTCTTCGACAGACAAAGGCCGCGCATGTCGGCGTCGAGGTGATGGATATCACGGTCTGTGGCGCCATCGCACCGTACAACCATTTGCTGGGCGGAAAGCTCGTGTCACTGCTGATGGCAAGCCCACAAGTGCGAGCCGAATACGCGCGCCGGTACAAGACTGCATCCAGCATCATCGCTTCGTCTATGGCCGGTCGAACGATCACCCGGCCTCCACGTCTGGTGCTGCTAGGGACCACTAGTCTCTATGGAGTTGCACCAAGCCAGTACAACCGGCTCAAGATGCCAGCGGCTGCCGTCGGCGGACCAGAGAACGCGATGGTGTCGTACGAGTGCCTAGGACGAACGGCCGGGTACGGGTCATATCATTTCTCGCGTGACACGCTCGCCTCACTCGAACCTCTCCTCGGACGGCTGCAACGTGGTCGGCCCGTTAACAGCATCTTTGGGGAAGGAGTGAATCCCAAACTGAGAAAGGTTCGCGCCGCGCTGGATGCTGCTGGGCTCCCGTCGAACCTGCTGCTGCAGCACGGCAGCCCCAGACTCGTTTACGGCATTCCTCTAGCAAAAAACTTTAGGGAGATTCTTCTTGGCGTGCAGTCGAGGCCTTCGTATCTGGTTCCAGATGGATCCGATGCGGCTAATCGGATTGTTGACTTCTGGTTCACGCGGTGGGTGGTCAAGCGAATCCAGAATGAGGAGGTGCTCACAGCGGTAGCTAGTCACTCCTTGGCTTCGCCTGTGCGTCATGGAGCGCGAGTGGTGCTTCCAGACGACGACTCTAATGAGTTTGCCGAGGGCGCCTCGCCGTACACGTTCGGCCAACACTCATTGGACGAACCCGTGAGCGCCGACATCGAGCAGATCGACGAGGTGGCACACTCGACCCAGCTTGGAGTTGAGTTCGTGACAGCGGCGCTTGCAGACTGAATTCTGTTATCGCCCTGGCACCGATGTCACGGAAAAGATTTCACTAAAGGATCCCAATGTAACGACGGCGGGTTCTTCGTCCTTAAGTCCAACGCCAAAGCCGGCGTTGAGGATCCTGAGCCGCTGGCCGGGCCGCAACTGCAAGTCGTCGGATGTTCGCAACAAGATCGCCCGGCCCCTCGGAAATCGCGCCGATGCCTCGGCTGTCGCGTCCCAACTCGCTGGCCCGTGTCGTCGGGCGATGGTCACCTCCAGATCTCCAAAGCTGTCGTTGTTCTCTTGACCGGTAGGCGACTGTAATTGCCACTCCCAGTATTCGCCGCATAGTTGCCGCGCCGAACAGTACCCACAATTCTCCGCTGTCGGCCGTGCGGCGGGGGGAACTCGCGAAAGCGCACTAACTGCGGCGTCACGACGCTCGACGATCTCTCGTTCGAGTTCCTGAAGCTTAACGTCGGTCGGCGCTGGGACCTCGCGCTGACCGCTGGAGTAGGCGACCGTCAATCGGTCAGCGCGGCGTCCGCTAGGGTTGAGTTCGGAATCCCTGCTCCAGAGAAGGGCATACACCTGCAGCTGAAAGTCGTGTGCCTGATCCATCGCGCCAGTCTTGAAATCTGTCAAGTGGCAGGACTTCTCAGTTAGGACGAGCAAGTCGGTTCTGCCCTTCCAGCCGAGAGAAGGCACTCGCAATTCCAGTTCGGAGTAGGCTCCTGCCGTCAAAGGCGCGCGGCCCGCCCCTGGAAGCGCGGGAGTCCCAGTAGATGATGGTCGCGCGTGCTGAGACCCGGCTCCCAATCCATCATTGACTTGCACTGTGCTTATCAGTGCTTGCGTGCGAGATCGCAACTCGGGAACCTGCGCCCGTAAGGAGCGAGTGATTTGGTCACCGATTCGGGATGCCCGAGGGTTCGACAGAACGCGCGTGTGCACGACCTGAATGCAATCGTTGAGGATGCCCGTGTACCCACCGAGCGCTCTCATCACTTGCACAGCAGCTGGCTCCGCAGATGAACTACATCCCGCTTCAACGAATGCTCGGGTGATTCGCTCGATGGCAAGATGAACTACGGTTCCCCCAAGACTTGCCACGGTTATTCGCGGCGGATAGCCCCGGCCCGACCACAACGTCGGATACGGCGCGGCCATCAAAGCCCATCGACGAGGGCAGGCTTCAATCTCAAGTAGTGTGGTGACCGACATGTCGGACGGCGGCGCAGGCCACCTGTCGGGTGGTGTCGCTTCCCAGGGCGACGGATGATCAGGTGGTGGCATGTCCAGAGCCCACGCCTACTCTCTCGAGGAGGATGGCCGTTGCCCTTGGGAGATTCCGGCGCACGACGAGTTCATCGATCAAGACGACCGGAATCGCAGGTGAAAATTCTTTAACGTCCCGAAGTTCCGGTTCTGACGGCTCATCCGGGGTTAGCGGCCCCTGTAGCCCCACTACGAATTGGTTCCCCTGAGCATTGGTAATCACTATCGGAGCGCTGATCTCACCCAGGCCAGGTATTTCGAGGGTGACGTCGCGGCCGATCGTGAGGGATTCGACTCCGTGTCGATTCAGATCCTCGAAGAGGATGTCTGTAGACCGGCGCAATCGATCTGGAGCGAGTAATGGAACTATCCCGTGGAGCGCGAACCGCAGAAGGCTCGCCCCCACATGCCGATCTAGCAGGTCGTGCTCGAACTTATTCTTGTACCTTCGAAGGCATCGGTAGCACGACCGATCGCAGTTGTCTGGACAGCTTTCGAGGATCTCGAGCGCGTCCTCGAATACGGACAACCCTAAGCCGCCGACACGCTGGGCGAAGCCTGCTCCACCGGGCAGCGTGTCATAGAGGTATATTTCCGCTTCCCGTCCTTCCCGCCCGGCTGTTGTCAGGGCTGGCCGATACTCCGCCTGCAGCTCGTTCGCCTCCAACTCCAGGCTCGCGCAAGCCGCCTTTGTCAGCGCCTCACTTACCGTTCGAAGTGCGACGTCCGTGGCGAGAAGACTCGGCAGAAGGTTCAGCGGGGGCGCAGCGCTGATGGATATGAGCAAGACGTCACTGATGAAGTCGGTGCCCAACACCAGGCCTTTCGTCGCACCACCTCCCGGGCAGTTCGGGTCTTTGAGGTCGGGAAATGGCTTTCGATGGGCGGCACCGACGACGCCCTTGGGCAACGCGGTCGGCTCGATTAGCCCACACTTCGTACAGTACGTGTAGCCCTCCTCTCTCGGTCCCCGATTGGTAACCAAGAGGTGCTGCCTGGTGTAGTACACCCGTAACGATTCGTTCAGGCGCGTCCACTTCGCCTCGTCCGTGGGCGTATGCATCGTCAGTTTCGCGCGCGTCGCGTAGCTGCGAGCCGGTTGGTCATCTGGCGATGTGCCTTCTTCCTTCGCAACAGGGTGCGCGAAGCCTGGTGGCCGTAGCCAGTACGACGCAGGACCGAATGTCCCAGGCATGCCGCATGCTTCGCAATCCTTCCGCTCACCTCGAACGCCTGCGTCCAGCGACACCGTCCGCGCGTAGTGACAGTACTTGCATTCGTAGTAGAAGCGCCGTCCGAGCCACGCTTGATAACGGTCGCTCCGCATTGGTGAGTACACCGCGCCGGACGTCCACAACTTGCTTCCGATCCACACCTCTTTGCCTGGTGCATACTGCGAGAGCGCTACCGGTAGTCCCTGCGATGGCGTAAATCTGAATGCCGGGCGGAAGCGAGTGGAACGCTCTGGATCGAAGACGTGAAATGTTGCGACATCGGTGGGGAACGCGTATCGCGGTACAACGCCTTTGTAGAGCAGACGATCGAGCAGGTTCTCGGCGGCTGGATCTCGGCCTGGCTGTTCTTCGCCTTCTTCGTCAGTGACCTCTGTTGGTGTCTCAGAAGCCGCAGCATCAGCTTCCGCCGGAAGTTCACCAGCGTCATCGTCGGCGCCACCGGACGGCACGTATTCGATCGCCGCATCGATTGGATCAATTGTGTCAGCGATGAATGAACTAAGAATGCGCTGCCGCTCAGAGTGCGGAATGTGCATCGGAAGCCACTGTTCCAGCTCTTCGCGTAATGCCAAAGCATTCTGGTTCAGCCATTCGTTAAGGCCGAATCGGTTCAGTGGCTTCGTGGGATTCTTGAATTCCGCCACTGTTCCAAGCACGGCGAACAAGTGGGGCTGATCCTCGGGCTTAATGGCGGGCAGCTTGGCTTGGTGGTACCGCTGCAGTAAGTACGCCCTGACGTGACGACGCGCGATCTCAGCGTTGCCGAGGGTCAATCGTGGATCATCAACCGCGCCGCTAATCATCTGCTCGGGATGCGTGAAGTAGTGCTCGTCGTGACTGTCCGCGCTGCCAAAGGCAGTGACCGTGGCGACGGCGTTCCCACGCCGACCAGCTCGGCCGGCTCGCTGCTGATAGTTCGCTCGGGCTGGTGGCATGTTGCGAAGCGACACACCGGACAGTGTCCCGATGTCGATGCCAACCTCCATAGTGGTCGTGCAGGACAACACATCAATCGCAGGACGCTCCCGTCCTGAATCGTCCGGCCCGAGATCCACGTCTTGGAACAACAATTCGTGCTCTTCCGCCTTGGAGAAGACATCTTGGGTTTGAGCGTCATTCAGCTGGGCGGTGTGTTCCGCGGCGATCAATGCCATGGGTACGACCGGCTGTGCGCGGAGCGCCTCGACGGTACTGGCGCGGTAGTACCTTTTTCGTGCCGCAAACACTGTGTCTGTTTCGGGGTCGATATGAGTCGCGGTGTCCTGCCCACAGTTCACACACGTCGGCCGGCCAGGAAATGGGCGCTGCGCCGTTCGGCATGCCTGGCAATAAGCCCATTCGCCACCGATGGCAAGCGATAGCTCACTGCCCTTCAGCCGGAATTTGCCTGGCGCGGTTTGCTCACCGAACACTTTCAGAAGCTCCGGTACCCACTGCTTCTCGAATACAGCGCGTGCGGCACGGTCACGAAGAAAATACCGAATGTCGTCGAACTTCCCAGAACGTGCCTGCACGTCCTTCAACCACCAGGCCGGCGGCATTCGGCTGAGCCAGAATCCTGCGCGACCCCAAGAACGGAGCCAAACTCGCCCGAGTGCGATCTTCTCATCCGCCGTTTGGGCATATCCAGGAATGTCCGGTAACGCAGGGAGTTTGGAGGTGTGCTCCGTTCGCTCAATGACTGAGGCCAGCGCCAGCGATTCAAGGCCGTAGTAACGGTCGACGAGAGACTTTGTTATCGCTCGAAGGAGAGACTCAGGAGGAGCGGATCCTCGCAGGCGCACGAGGAGCTGAAGGAGATCCATTTCCTTCGCGAATACGTTGTTCTTGACAGCTTCCTCAACGAGGTGTTCGTCTTGAAAACTCTCGCCAACCTTGAGTTCGGGACGAAGCCTCACTCCCATCTGTTTAGCGGCAAGCAACACGCCGAGGTAGAGATCCTCAAGCGAGAGCAGGCTGGAGATAATCGGTCCCGCAGAGACGAGTCGTGCGTAGCCAGCAACCACCAGCGGCCTCAACGCGTCTTGCGTCGAGTACGTCTGAAGGTTAGGGGCCAGCCGTGCAGCGGTTTGACGTGAGTCGGAAAATACCAAGACCTTCCGGCCGCGTAATGGTGCGAGCCGCGTCGGAGGCACTGCGCTCGGTGGTTGGACTTGAATCTGCTTTGCGATTAACGCTTGGAAGGGCTGATCTCCCTTCGTCTGATGATCTTGTACAGAAGAGCGACCGAACGTGGCGCTCTCCCCGCAGACCGCACAAGGTCTAAACTCGCCTGGCGTTGCGGTACGAGGTTCGTCCGCAGTGGACGGTGGAGCAGAGCGTCCAGCCCGCAGGTATACCAGCCGATTGCGCTCTCCTAAGGTCCGTGGATTCAGTCTGCCGGTAACGAGATCGTACTCCGCGGGTTCCGCCATTTCGGCAAAGACCGGCTTTTCAAGGAGCAGGTCGATCGGTGCGAGTTCCTCGAACTGTCCCGACAATGTTCTGAACGCCCCGCCCGGCTCAGCCCACAAGAAGTCGGGATCATTCACGTCGTTCGTGTAAGCACGGCTGTATGCGGTTCCGCAGTTCCGACATGTGAACAGTTCGAGCACTCGCGCGCCGCACTCGCACTGGTCACGCGGCTGGCTGTAAAGGCGACCGGCCGGACCCTGCCGCTTGTCCGGAGGTAGAGCAGGACAATTCGAATCCATGCAGGTCCAGAGGCCGGCCAAACCCCGGTAGAAGGAATGGACGCGGCAGGGTAGAAGTCCTGGCTCGCTGGATTCTCTTCTTGCCATGCTACCCAAAGCGATCAGCGTCGTCACGGCACGCGCGGCAGCTTCGGCATCGCTGTCTGGAAACAACTGCTGTCCAAGCCCATCAACCGGTTGCGCCGACTTCATCGTTTGGTTGACGAGCCGCGCCATTGGTGGAAACTCTGCGAGAGCCGCAAAAAGCGACTTCTGCAGGTCCCACGGCTGCGGCACGTGCCGGTATTCAAGAAATCCCGATATCTCTGCGAGCCGTGCGACATCGCTCACGGCCTCGTAGAATCGTTCCATCTGAATCGCGTTCAGCGCCGCGACATCTTCGGCAGAGCCTGGCGCCGCGCCGTTCCGGAACAAGAGTTGTCCCTCGACCTTCCGGAAATCCGAAGGAGCTTTTCCCGCAAGTTCCGCACCGAAGGCGACGGCGTAATCCGGATCGTTGAAACTTGCGCTCGTGCAGATGACTTGTAGCCGGTCTGCTGGAATCCCAAGACGCATTCGCAGGCGTCGTATGAGCAGGGCGACTTCGGCGCCCGCGGCCCCCCGGTACAGATGTGCCTCGTCCACGACCAAAAGAAATCGTTCGTCCGGATTCTGGTGCAGCCAGTCCCGCGTTTGGTCAAATATGGGCCGCTCGAGAGGCCGCATCAGCATGTACTCGAGCATCGAGTAGTTCGTCACCAACACGTCCGGCGGCGCGGCGTGAACTTCGTGTCGCGTTAGCAGTTCCGGATCGCGGGGTAGGGTAACGCAACGCTTGAACTCCCCGGTCTTGGCATCCTTCCAGCGTGTGCTCTTCTTTCCATACCAAGCAATCAGATCGGGCTTAGCGGGCCATTTGCCACGCTTCTGCAACTCGCGTACGAGCGCTTGCGCCGCCTGTTGCTGTGGTGATGGGGGGCCGCTGGCCAGTTCAAGGTTGCGAACGTAGTACTTCCCGATGGCCCCCAGGCGTTCTTTGTCCTTGTCCTCATCACGCACGCCGGGGTATAGCGTGCGGCTCGTATAGCGTGCAAAACGCGCCGGTCGGCCGGACAAAGTCATGAACCGGTCGACGATTCGCGGATCGCCGAAAAGCAGACGGAGTCGGCCCAGCTGATCGTTAACGAGCGCATTCATCGGGTACAACACCATCGCTCGTACCGCAGGTGTCGAGCCGAACGCCTTTCCCTTCCGCGCTGCTTCTCCGGCTAACTTCCCGAGAATTGGCAGGAGGAAACACTCCGTCTTTCCAGAGCCGGTGCCCGTCATCACCACGAGGCTGCGTCCATCAACCAGCGACAGCTTCACCGACAGCGCCTGATGTTCGTAAGGTGGATCGTGGACCAGGAGCGGCAGGTCACCTTGGGATTGGGTGACACAATGGAAGGCATCCAGGACGGCGGGCTCAAGACCGAGTTCGGCGAAGGGCGTCCCGCTCCTGTAGCGGGGTGTGCTTTCAAGATACGGTTGTTGGTGGATTACACCACGTTGATCCAGCAGTCGTTGACGCTGATCTACAAGAATCGGGTGGCTGACGTGGTACGTCGCTTCGATGTAGTCGCGCAGCGACCGATGGAGTTGTTGAATTGTTTGCCCGATCGTCAGCGACATTTGTGCGTCCTTGGCTCTATCACTTCACTGCACCGTGAGACAGTTCTTCGATCCACAGTTCGGTTCGAATGAAGCGGACTTCCTCCTCCAACTCCTGCTGCGGAATTCTGTAGGCGAAGAGACAACCTGAGCTCAGGACCGGCTCGCCTACGGCGTCCCACCGCCGCCGTGCCCACATTGGCACGGGCGAAAAGAACTCTAGAACAGGATTCGTGGCATGGTTCCGAATCCTGAAGCGCTGAGGCTCTCCGCGTACCGCGTCGAGAGCCAATTGCAGCCGCCACGCTTCATCGCAGCCACGCCATCTACTATTACGCGCAGGCAAATCGATCATCCGCTCTGGATGACCGCCTTGTACCTGCGCGTAGCACCAGAGTTGAGCCCCGTATGCCTGGTCTCGACGCGCTACGAAACGCCCGGTTTGCGAGCGCACGCCGACCCAGCGCCCGCGGTAGAAACGCACAGGCCGTTCAGGGTCCAGCAGCGACAGTCCAGGAATGTCCCGCGATGGCTCCGCCGCGTCTAGCAGCCTATTGAGCCGCGCCACATGCTGCGCAGGAGACTCGGCGGCTGGCGAATTCAACCATTTGTCGTAGCGAAGTTCAATCAGGCCCAGTTCCAATAACTCGTTCCGCAGATCCTCGTTCTCCAGCGGCCGTAGCCGTCTGACGTGATGGACGTACTCGATGCGGCGCTGCAATTCGTCGGGCAGTGCAGACAGTTGGTCCGAAGCCACTCCTAGCAAGATCATGGCACCGCTCCTGCGTGCGACGAAGCTTGGCGGAGCCGCGTAGAGCAGCGATGGTTTGTCCTCTCCCGAGGCGGCATCGATGTCCGCGGCCTCGACGATGTCGCCATGTGCGATCGCGGACTCAAGGGTCTCCTCGATAGAGGTTCGTATCTCCTCCGTCTCGCCCACCAACCCACGTAGCGGTTGCTCGACGGCACGCACCAACGTGGCCGCCGTGCATGGGCACAGAAAGCTCGCCGCCCTCCGTAGAGCTCCGGCAAGCGCTTCGACAGTCGTCAGGTCAACCGCACCTGGGTCAAGTGACAGTTCGCTGACTTTGAGCGCATGAACATCAGCGGGCGTCAGTTGCCTCATGACCAACTCCATCCCGCGTACGCCTGGCCTGGCGTGGTGCGCGATCCTAGAATGCGATCTACATAAACGACCAGACATCTGGCCGCCCTAGTCAGGGCTGGAGCATCCATTAACCGAAGGAGCCTGGTCCGAAATCGGTTGTCGCGCAAATCGATGCAGACCGGATCGCTTGCCAGCCTCATCGTGAACTCGACCAATGCGCCCACGTCGTCTGACGCCTGAACGCCCCGAGGTCCAGGCCCGCCCGTGTGTCCTAAGTGCGCGCCCACAAGCCGGTAGCGTTGCACAAGGGCTGTGAACATCTGCACTCGCTCGAGCGACGTCGCTGCAGCCAATCGGTCCAACTCGCTCTCAAACGTCTTTACGAAAGGATCGCTCCCGACGCGTGGAGAGATGATACGAGTCAGTTGCGAGATGTCGCTGTTGCTTCCAACAAACGCGCCTTCTGCTCTGGCCCACGCGTCGCCACACAGCAGCCGAAATGCAGCGGTCATGATCGCCTGAAGGACCGTTCGCTGCCGAAGCGATGAAACGACATTACCCGTGAGGCGCGCCAGCGCCCACAACCGATACACTTCGACCAGTCGGATCACAGAACCCGACGAGCGGACGCTACTCTGAATAACAGGAACGCATCCGAGATCGGCCAACGTCCTGACGGTGGGTGGCACAATCACACCGGCGACGAACTCGCCATGTGTGGCGATGTACAGGCCACCTGACGCCGCGGTGACGTGCGGCGCAGGCAGGGATATGCGTTCCTCGGTGGCCGGTGTTTCATACTGATAGCGCGACACTGCCGCAACGCTGACCCCTCCGCTATCGTCAATGAGCCGGAGCCTGAACTGTCCTCCGTCGCGACCGAATGCCCATCTCAGTGGGGCGAAGTCCCGCGGACAACGAAGAGAGAACGCCCCCAACTCCTCCGCAGCGAAGTCGAGGATGCAGAGACGTGCTTCGTCATAAGCGCCTTGCACCTGCGGCCTACGACGAAAATGCTGATCGAAGGTTGCCGCCCACTGCTCCTCGTCTACGGGCAGAGGCAAAGGCGGAAGCTGAATTGTCTGCGTCGGAGGGCTTCCGTCGTTCTCGTAAAGAGATGCACGGCATCGCAGCTGACGGCCGCGCGGACCGGTGATCGCAATTGCCGCGTGTCCCTCCCACAACTGCTCGAGCGTCGGGTTCGGCGGGTCGGCGTCAACAAGTAAGGGACCGTGCAGACTCGCCGTTGGTGACCACGGCCTCGCTTCCCGAATTCGCATCATTACGTCGAGATCGCCAAGCGGCTCGATCCTACCTGCCTGATCTCGTGTTGAGACGCGCACTTTGTGAAGGCCCACAGGGAGTTGGGGAAGTTCCACGAAGACCGTCTCCCCTGCGCGGAGGGGTCTCAATTCGAGCGGTGCCTGGAGCACGCTGTTCATCGAGATGGCGAGAGATGCAATCGCGTGGTCACTCCGTATACCAAGGCAGACGCGCTCCGACGCCAACCATTCGCCGTGTCCTTCCCCGTCCCAGCTCACGGCAGCCAACCCTGCTGGCCACACCTCAATCGTCTTCGCTGGTGAGAGCCCGATGCGTTTCAATCTGTCTTCGAGGTCGCTGTCGATCGCCTCTGGTACATCGATCAACACGCCGGTCACGCCGCGACAGGACAGCTGAATCGGTTCGACTCGCTCGCCGGCGCCAATCAGGCCTCCGGTAGTCAGCAACAAGTACCGCTCGCCAGCTCTCACTCGAAGACTACGGAGTTCGTAGGCCAACCCATCAGACCCGATTCGAAACAACCAATTGGGACCGGGCCGAAGCAGGCATTCCGTGCGGAACAAGAAGTTCAGTTGCTCGTTGCTCCGCTCGAATTGCAGCAGCACTTCGTCGGCGCTGGGCCATCGGTCGAGAATCACTTGCTGACTGCCGTGTAGAACACGTTCGCGAGCCAGTGGTCGGCCTGCCGCTCCGGCGACAACACACCGTGAGCCCGTCAGCGTCTCTCGCGTGCTTGGGAAGCGGAAGAGGAGGTTTGAGAGATCAGGAATCTCCAGCGAGACGTCCCACCGTATGCAGGCAGGATCTGCTGGACGAAGGATCAATCGAGGCTCGATTCCGAGCGCGGCGACCTCGGCGCGGGCCTCCTCTGAGCGGACGACAGTTCGCGTCGCACGACCGAACGCCAAACCGCGGACATGGGCTCGCTCATTTGCGGTCTTTTGTGCGGCGCGGAGCCAGTCCCTAGCCCGTCGTTCGTCGTCGAGGTCTTGAGTAATCCGCAGAAGTGTCGGGGCGTGGATAAGCCCGCGGCTGCGCGACTCGCCTTGCAGAAGCAAAGCAGCCGCGATCTGCCCTAACAGTTGGGGCTCCTCCGCCAGTTTCTGAAAGCGTGATGTTGCCGTCCAACTCCGGGCGGCAACAAATCCGCCGAGTTTCTCGGGTGCCTCAAATAGCTCGGCAGAGAAGGAGTGACGCAATTCAAACAGAATGCGCGCAAGTTGCCGCTGCAGATCCCTGGGAAGAATGGCGTGGGTGATGGGCCAACAGATGATTGAGAAGTGTTCCGCCCAGGGTCCTGTCGGTTTTGCTCCTCCAAAGTCCTTGTGGAACCGGAGGAAGCACCTTCGAATCCAATGACGATCGCCTCGGAGAAGCCAACCCGGCGTCTCTTCTTCGAACGTCTGCCAGTACTCGTCGCCGGAGTACCTGTATCCGAGTTCCGCCGCGTAGACGATCCAGGGAAGCCAATGAGCGTCATCCGGAGGCGATGTCCGTACGTGATTCTGAACTTCCGTGGAGAGTTGCTGGAATTCCGACTTGCTAAGGCCGTGTTCCAGGACGAAAAGCGGCTTGTCGCCGACGGCGGCGAAACGGTGGCTTCGCAGTTCGTTGAAATGCCGCTGAAGACGGCCGCTCCACTCCGATAGGTTCATAGTCCCGTGATGCCGAACACCGGCCGGCTGAACCCCTGCTCTGATTAGCCTCGATTGGAGGCGTGACAGAGCAGGTCACAACTGCGGTCTATAAGATCTTTTGATTCAGTCATTTGGGCGAATGTTTGGCGAATCACCGCATGTCCACACCGCACTTCGTCATGGTAGAGGTTAGCCGCAAACAGCCAACTTTAGTACACGAGTGCCGCGCACACTAGCGCAACATAACGGCGTTACGTCGTTCGAGCACTCAGATTTTGCTGGGCGCGGAAGTTGAGCGAGCCCCAGTCAGCTGGAGCGGAGGCGCTCCCACGAATGGACCCTCAGAGAGGGTGCGGTACGATTGAGTTCAGGGTCGAATTGCGCGAACGAACGACTTCTGCGCTCGGAGGTGCAGCACACGAACAAGGCAGGCGTGTAAAAGGAGTTCCGGGTAAGCGAGATCACCCATGTGCCTTCCACGACCGCAGAACGCATCGTGAACAGCGATTCTCGTAGCAACGACACGATCGCCCTGCGGACGCTCAAGCATCAGTGAGACGGCGTAACAATTCCTCGGCGGTTCCGACGGCACAGACGTCTCGATGGCCCTCAAGTTCCCCGCAAACGCGGCAGATTCCAATAGCCACAGTGTTGCGCACGGGCTCACGGTGCTCGGCGTAGAAGAGGCGATTTCCGTCGCAGTCCTCAGCGCGTAGCAGCCCTTCGAGCGCGGCGGTGAGTTGCCTCACGATGTCAGCTGTCATACTTGCTCCTGTAGCGTCGAACTCCGAGTCGTTGTTCTCACGGAAAGCGTGCAATCGTAATCAACGATGTAACCAGCATCGCGAAGGAAACGGTCGCAAGTGTGCATCCAACGACGAGGGCTGCACGCCGATCTCGGTCGGCACGCCCGGTCGAGAGACTCGAGTTCTCAAGGGCGACAATGACAATGCCAATGCCAAGCGCGCCACCAATGCCGGCAAGCGCGACGCTGGCTGCCGCCAACCAACTGGCGATATTGAGGCGCTCCAACCGTCTAACAAGCTCAAGGCACGTATCGGGACTGCCTCCCGCTCGGCACTGAGCGGCCACCGCTTCCTCCGCCAGAGTCGCGTCGAGCCCGTTTAGGAGGCCACGAGAGCACACGACTCCTGCGATCGCCAATCCCAAAGCGAGTACCCACGGAACGACGGTTCGGGTGAGGTCATCGATCTTCATCGCCTGAGTCCTGCGCTTGCCAGCATTGCTGTCAGTACCGTTGCTGCAGCGATGGAAAGCGCTTTAAGGCTATCCGCCATCGGCAGCACAGTAGGCAATCCGAGCAGCACGGCGGCAAGAGCGGCCCCTGTTACACCCGTCGCCGTTCGCATCGCAGATCGCAGCACACGCAACCGGAGACGTATTCGCGCTCCAAACATCGAGCCGTCTGGTTCGATCAAAACGGCCGTTTCTTGCGCTTGGGTTGTACTCGGCTCTACCACGTGCAACTCGATACTGACAACGTCGTATCGCGAAGCGATCTCGAACTCTGGTTTTCCGATGAGAAGAACGTTTCTTCCGTCAGTAGCGACGCGCACTCGTTCAGGGCTTTGTGGAAGGACGGGTTGAAAGTGTGCCAGTTCAACGATGAGGGTTCGTCCGCCGGTCACTCCAAAGATGCCGTCGTCGTCGGCCTCGAGTTCTCGGGATTCTTCTGAACTGCCCACGAACGTCCGGACAGTCTTGATGCGGTAGAAGCGCGCTGATGTGAACGAGCGCGTAGCTCGCAGGTACTGAGAGCAATACCGGAAAAGTAGGCCGTCCTCCGCTTGTTCGAAAACGCCTTCTTCATTTGAAACAGTCGGTCCAAGGCCCGCCCAATAGTCGTAGGGCCGCGGCGCATTGCACGCCCTGAGCCACTCCTGATATGACTTCACAATGCGTGTTTTGTCGTCGCGCGCTTCTTTTGAATCGAAGTCGATTCGGCCATTCACGCGAGGCGCCTTGAGCGAACACCATCCCGCCATTCGCAGTTGTAGCGTGCAAACGCCTCCGCTGACTGCCGCCTCTTGGATCCGTGCCCATCGTACCGGAATCACAACCGCGTCGTGGTACTTCTCCTCTTGCTGCAACGAGAAATGAATAAGTGCATCCGTGCCCTGCGCATCCTCTACTCGATCGCGAAGAGAGGGCGCGAGCCATCCCTCTTCGTATCGGAATTGGCGAACACTCCCGCGCGGCGCCGCCAAGACATCCAAGATGTCTTGCTCGTAAAGGCGTGACTGATTCGAGGAATACAGATAAGCGAGTCTGGGCTCTGGCATCATCGGGATTCGTCGAGCGGCTGGAGGCGGGCGCGCACCGCGTCGCTCAACTCCTGGTAACGTCGGGCCGTGTCCGGAAAGGAGAGCACGTACTGGCGCTCACGTTCTTCGCCAGGCGGAACGTCGATGGAAGAGGCGAACTGCTGCCTAGTCAGGTCGACTTCCTCGCCGGAAGGCAATCGATTCCAGTAGTGGCTCACTTCATTTACACGAGCTCTTAGCAGTTCCCCGCCGAAATAGTCCTGGACCAGGAGCGCAGTAACCGCGCACTGCCCGTGCGCCCGGTTCTTGTCGGACCAGCACTCCGGATCTGAGGAGGTAGCTGCGTTCCACGCATCCTCGCAAGCCTGCGCCAACGCAAACAGCCCAATCGGGGACTCCGCTACCGGTTTGGGGCGTTCAGTTCTGCTTCCCGCCATGGCTGAGTTTCTCACGCGGTTGCCTCGCCGCAAACCCATTATGAGCGACGAACGCGCGTCCGATATCGTACGGTGGCACCCGCTTCAACGGCAGCGTATCCAAGGGCAGTGTCAGGGCGGGTCACACCCGAGGAACGGTAGCGGTCGGAGCGTTATACGAAGCGCGGTTGGGAAGCGTGGGCGCCAGACCCGAAGGCCGGTAGACTGATAGCGCGGCGTCAGATTTCCTTCAAACGACCGGACGCGTACTTGTGCAGCACGCTGGAGATCAGCGTCTGGTACGGCAAGCCCTCCGCGAGAGCCCGTTTCTGGATCGCCTCCAGGTCCTTGCTCGACAGCCGGATGTTCAGGCGCCGGTCTTTGCGGAACGTGGCCTTCGCGTAACGGGAGTATCGGGCTCGCTCGCGCTTGCCACCCTTGGCGGACTTCCATTCGCCGCGCTCGACGGAGTCGAGCAACTCCTTCTCGTCAGCGTCCATCTTCATCGTCGGACTCCTCACCCAGGTACTGCTTCGTGGCCTTCCGGCTCGGGATGATTGTCTTCAGGAAGACCGTGTGTTCGTCCTCGACGAACGGCACGAGGTACACGTACTCCTCGCGCCGGACCACGAAGATGCGCTGGCTGGCGTAGCGGTCGGGGTTCGGGTGCTCCAGGATGTCGAGCACGTCGCCGCGCTCGATGTGGAAGACGATGTCCTCGAACCCGACGCCGCGCTCCGCCCTAAGCTTCGCGTTCTTCGCGTCATCCCAATCGAAGTACTTCACCGGCGTTCAGGGTATCACGATGTGTGCTTGAGAGGCACACATTGGCGTCGGCTCCAGTGTGCCCGCCAGTGTGCCCAAACTCGGTCCGAGATCCCATCCATCGGCAGCCAACGCCAACCAAGCGACCAAAGAAAAACGGGCCTGAAATCGTGAATTTCAGGCCCGTTCTCTGATCTTGGGCGACCTTAGCAAACCGCCGCCTTCGGCCACTCGGCCACCTCACCTCGAGGAAACAACATTGTTGCACAACGAGG
>Ga0247718_1000037_pt1 | contig 27775 bp, 23 predicted proteins | sample 21E_DmetaG_FD_189045 | JGI IMG/M metagenome (GOLD analysis project Ga0247718, IMG submission 189045) | Soil microbial communities from hillslope of Landscape Evolution Observatory, University of Arizona, Oracle, AZ, United States - 2-1-E_D | ecosystem: Engineered > Artificial ecosystem >...
AAACCGCCGTAGCCTTGAGCTACGGCGGGACATACGGAAGAAACATCTTTGATCATGCTCCGGTCGCGAACTGCGACCGGAGCATTTTTGCGTTATGCGAGCCGCTTTACGGTTTTGGCGTGGGGCTGCTTTCGGGAGTCACGACCGGGGCGATCGGTGAGACGACGGTCGGGGTCTTGGGCTCGGAGTTGGACGGCGGATTGCCAAGCGGCACGGGCTGCGGGATCGTCGCTGAGGTAATCACGCCTGACTTGCCGCCAGTGGTGTCAAAGTCGGGTTTGGCGATCCGCGGCGTGATGAAGAATAGGATCTCGTTGGTGTTCCTCTGCACACCCTTTCGCTTGAATAGGTTTCCAAGGATCGGGATTCTCGAAACACCCGGCGTGCGATCCTGGTTCTCTCGCTCGTCGTCGAAAAGCACTCCTCCGACCACGGTGGTACCGCCGTCCGGGACAGTCACCCTCGTCGACATGTTTTGATTGTTGATCGCCGGGTTACCTCCCGCGACGATCGTCGACGTCGAACTGTTCTCGGCCAGCACGTCGAGGACAACCGTCCCGACGTCCGTGATCTGGGGCGTAATCTCCAGCTTGAGCGGCACATCGACATAGGTCGTCGTTGCTATCGGGGCTCCACCGGTGCCGCCCGGCTGAATCGTGGTGATCGGGATCTGCGTTTTGCTCTCGATCTTTGCCGTCTCATTGTTGAGCGTTGTGACGCGTGGAGTGGCAATGATCTTGGCCTGCCCTTTCTGCTCGCCCGCCGAGATCAGGGCGCTTATCTGGGCAGTGCCAAACACCCCGGTGGTCAGACCGATGACTGTGTTCGGGAGATTCGAAAAGAGATTGTTGTTCGGGTTGTTGAGCGGGAGTCCGGCCGGCGGCGTGATTCCTCCGGTGTCCGCGGTCGGAAGCGTTCCGCCCTGTGCACCACTGCCGCGCGGGCCTCGCAGGAACGCAGCCAACTGGACTCCGACGTCGCGGCTAAAGTTGCGACTTGCTACGACGATGCGGGCTTCGATTTCGACCTGCGGCTCGGGCTGATCGAGTACTTTTATCAATTGAAGGATGCTGTCGAGATTTTCTCTGACATCGGTGATGATCAGAGCGTTGGACCGGTCATCGATCTCGATCGAACCGCGTCTCGAAAGGCGTCTTTGAATAATAGGAAGCAGACCGGTCGCGGCAATGGAGCCAGTCCCCTCGGGCACACCCGCGCGCGGCCGTGTCGCGGGGTCTGCGTAATCAAAAGCCCCCAGCGCATTCGGGACGGGCGCGGTCGCCGCCGTACTGGTCCCGCTCGTCGAACTGGACCGCGCCGCGCTGTCCTTCGCCCGGGCGTAATTTAATCGGATGTATTGGGTAACGAGCGGCTGGGTATCAAGCTGCGTATCGCGCTGGCTGCGCAGTATCGCTCCTTCGGCCGCCAGGACCTTGGCATCAGCTACGCGGAGGATATTGCCGTTGACCTGGACGCCGAGTCCCTGAGATCGGAGCACGGAATCGAGAGCTACGTTCCAGGGCACGTCACTGACGTTGACCGTCACAGGGACCGCCTTGACCGAACTGTCGATGACAAAGTTAACTCCGTATTGCTCGGTGATGTAATTCAGGATATCGCGGATGTCGGCGTTGACGACCTTGAGATTTATCGGCTCGCCGCGGAAGCCAGGATCTCCGTACATCCTGCCCTGGGACTGCGGCTCGGCGCGCTGGGCGGTCGCTGCGATGCCTAACGTGCTGATTAGAAGCAATGCGATAACTGCCTTTCGGCTGTATTCGCGAATGGTTTGAAGAGAATTCATGTTTCCTCCGTTGCGATTTTGGTCCTCGGAATCGGTCTGGACCGGATAGTTTTATCCTTGATCTGAATGGCGGGAGAGATTTGCTGAAATTGAGTTAGCGGCAGATCGCGACCGAGCCGCGTTAACTGGCTCTGGCTATCTTGCTGGGTCTCTTTGCGGGTTTATTCTTATCGCTTTCTTTTTGGCCGCGGCCATTATTCATCTCATCGAGGGGCGAGACGATGTTGAGAGGCGCTGATGTTTTGGTGATAGCGGGCTGTTGCGATGCAGCCGGCGATGAGGCGGGTGAGCTTTGCTCGGACGCGGTTTGTGTAGGGGCCGTCCCCTGCAGCTCCTGCTCGAGCGTATATTTGCGAAGCGGTTTGTTCTCTACGGTCGAGACGAACTTGTCTGGGCCCGTCTTAGTAACTTTGCGAAACACGAGCTGGTTTTCCTCAACGGCGACGAGTTGGCCATCGAAGAACTTCTCGCCGGGGTAGATCGTGTACGACATCTTGATCGGCGTTGCCTCAACCATCGCAGCGTATCCTCGCGGTGTCCGGAAGATCCCGGTGACGGCCATTTCATCCAATGTCAGCACCGTTGTGACCTTCGGTATCGGGTTGCCGCTGACGGCGGCCGACTCGCGCATCCGCTTGTAGAATTCGATTCGCTGCTCGATCGGCGGGACCGTGTATACGGTGTTGTTCGGCATTGGTCTGCCGTCGGGGCCGACCCGCGTTCGCCCGCCGGCCGGCGGAGTGGGCCGAGGACGCGCGTAAGCCGGCTTGGCAAATGGGTCGCGTGATGTCTGCGCATCCGCCTCGACTGCACTGCCGACGGTCACGACGACTGCTGTCGCGGCGAATGCAAATTTTGCGATCCTTGAGATGGTCGATTGTTTGGTCATGGCTGTGATCTCTTTGGGGAGAGTTGCAAATGCCTCGGGACTAGACCGCTGCGTGGCGGGGCGTTACTGTGCAGCGGCCGGGGCGGCAGGCTGCGCGGCGTTCTGCGCTGCTGCTGGTTTGGCGGGCTGCGGCTTCGGAATCAGGTTCTCCGGAGTTGCGTAATATGCCGTCAGCAGAAACTGTGCGTGCAGCGTCTTGTCGGCGGACTGCTTTTCGAGCTGGTTGATCTTGAAGTCGGTGATCGAAACGATACGCGGCAGTTTGGCCATGCTGTCAAAAAAGGCGCGCAAGCTGTTGAAGTTGCTGTCGACCTCGATCTCGACCGGCTTGGCCGTGATCGCGTTCTGGACCGAATCGTCGCGCGGCGAGAAACGCATCACCGTCAGGCGGCTGCCGCGGGCGGTGTCCTGCAGGCCCTGCAGCACGTTGGTGATCTCCCTCTGCTCGGGGAGCAGGACTTTAAGCTCCTCGTACTCCTGCTGCTTCGCGACGTACAGCGCACGGAACTCATTGATCCGTTCGGTGGCCGCTCGGGCTGCCTGGTTCTTTGCCATCAGCTGCGAAACATCATCATTGATCTTTTGCGTTTCTTCGCGCGTCGGGCCGGTGACGTAATACCATACGCCGGAGTAGAGAAGTGCGGCGACCACAACGAGCCCGGTCAGCTGGACGTACCATTTCAAATTCTTGATTTTCTCTAGCATTTTCGTTTCCTCTGTCGCGAGTTAGCCAGTCGGGCTAGCTCTTGTGCTCTGCGATCGATTACTGCCTGACGGGTTGGGCCTGCAGCGGCTGCTGTGCGCCGGCGGCCGGCGGAGCGGCCGCAGAGGCGGTCGTCGGGGCGGCAGTTTGCGTAGGATTGCCCTTCGCCGGCGCGTACGCGCATTTGATCGTGAACTTAACGACCGAAACCTTTCCGGCATCCGGGTTGGTACTCGTCGCGACGGCCTGCACGGCGTTGTTCGTCACGTCCTCGCGCTTGGTCTCGATGTTGAGATTGGCAAAGAGGCCGTTTGAGAATTCGAGGCTGCGGCCGAATTGCGTGACCTGCGACTCGTCGGGTGAGCTTCCCTTTAGCTCGAGGGTCTCCCCCTTCTGCTCGACGCTCTCGAGATAAAGTCCGGGAACCATCGAGATGCGCTCGCGGAGGGCTTCGAGAACGGCACTCGGCCCGCGCTGCTCCTCGCGAAGCTTCTTGATCGCACCGATCCTGGCATCGATGCTGGCGATCTTGGCCTCGAGCTCCCGCTGTTCGTTCATCACGGCCTCAAGCTCGCGGGCAATCTGCTGCTGCTCCTCGAGCTGACGCGCGGCCTCGGCCTTTGCCATGTTGCTGCTGACCACGTCCCAGCCGATCACGGCGACAAGTAAAAAGAGGACCGCCAGCGACATCGCCATCAGGCGCGTCATCGGACTGCCGACCGCCCGGTCGACAGCGACGACCGCGCCGCCCTGCCTGTCTGTTACTGAGTTTAAAAGGTTGACTTTGATCATCTTGTTACACCCCTCTCATCGCGAGGCCGACGGCGACGGCCATCTCGGGCATGATTTCGCTGATGTATCCCGGATCGAACTTGCGGTCGTCAACCCGGATGTTGCGGAACGGATTCAAGACCTCTACGGGTAATTCGAGCCTATAGGCAAGTTCCTCCCTGAACCCGTTCAGCTTCGACGCTCCTCCGGAGACCAGGATCTTCTTGACCACCATTGAGCCGTCGCCCGACGTCGCACGATAGAAGTCGAACGTTTTCTGGATCTCGTTCGAAACCATCTCGGTCACGTTGTGCATGAGCGGCTCGATAGCCTTCACCTCACCGCCGTTCGGGACTGCGCCGCGCTTCATCGCCTCGGCCTGCTGGAAGCTGACGCCGAGGTTGCGCTGCAAAGCGTCGGTGAATTGAGTCCCGCCGACCGAGATGTCGCGGGTAAAAAGCGAGCGCGTGCCGCGGACGATGTTGACGTTCATCGTGGACGCTCCGATGTTGAGTAGCGTCACGCAGTCGGTGGGTTCCGGATGATAATTGACTTCGTAACAGTTCTGGAGTGCGAAGGTATCGACGTCAATGACGGCGGGCTCGCGGCCCGAGAGCTGGATCGCCTGGCGGAGATTGTCGATGCGTTCGCGTTTGCAGGCGGCGATCAACACGTGCGTCGCATCCTGCGACTCTTCGGTGACCTGATAGTCAAGACTGACGTCCGCGAGATCGAACGGGATGTGCTCCTCGGCGTGCCAATCGATCGATTCCTCCAGTTCTTCGCGGCTCATCGGCGGAAGAACGATATTCTTGATGATCACTGAGTGACCGCCCACGCCGGTGACGACCTGGTCGGCTTTGATCTCATAGGTCGAGCAAAGGCTTTGGATCACGTCAGATACTGCCGTCATTTCCATGATCTGCCCTTCCACGACCGTGTCAGCGGGCAGGTTCTCGGAACCGAGGCCGACCAGGCTGAGACTATTGGCCTTGCCGTCCAGCTCGACCATCTTGACCGAGCTCGAACCGATATCCAGACCGGCAACGCTTTTCTTCTTACCGAACAGCATTTCTTGTCACTCCTTATCTATCGGACGAATGTGCGTGAAACTTCGAAGAGAATTTGGTTGGGAAGAGAATTTAACAAAAGGGTCTTTGGTCTTAGAGGTTTTTTGCCACCCGCTGATTGACAGCGAACACGGGACGGGATAACGAGGACGACTGAAGCGGTGCCAAAAACCCTTTTGTTTTAATTTTTGTTGCTCTACAGGCTAGGAACGAGCCCTGAGTGCTTGGAGCATTTTTCGCATCGGGTGGCGATGGGTCATACGATCAGAGAGATCGTACTGAACAAAAGTACAGGATTGACCAAATGATGTCAACACCTTTTTGCACTGTTAAACGCAGAATGAAATAAATGCTGTCAGAATGAAATGCGGCTATTCATTCAGCTTGACTGAAAGGGTGACTCAGACGAGTAGCTGCCAGTACCCGACATCGATCCAGCGGTCAAATTTTCGCCCGACCCTGCGGAAGTGCGCGACCTTTTCGAAGCCGAACTTCTCGTGCAGTCTGATGCTCGCTTCATTCGGCAGAGAGATCCCCGCGATGATCGCGTGAAAGCCCGAATCTACAAGCGCCGGAATCAGTTTTTGATAAAGAGCGCTGCCGATTCCCTGCCCCGCGCTTTCGTCGCCGACGTAGACTGAGACCTCGACGGAGTTTCTATAGGCTGGACGTTCGCGGTATTGATGGCCGTATGCGTAGCCCAGAATTTTGCCGTCCGCCTCGGCTGTGAGAAAGGGATAACCGTTTTGAAAGGACGCGCGAATTCTGGATCTCATTTCATCAGCGCCTATTGGATCCAATTCGAATGTGGCGTGGGAAGTCGAAATGTAGTGATTGTAGATTTCGACGATATGCTCGGCATCTGAATCGCGCGCGTCACGGATTAGCATTCTTCAGCTCCATCTTCGCGATCGATTCGAGATGCACCTCGTCCGGTCCATCAGCCAGGCGAAGCGCACGCGCGTAGGTCCAGGCCTGAGCGAGCGGAAAGTCCTGACACACGCCGCCGCCTCCGTGCACCTGAATAGCGCGGTCTATCACCGTTTGCGCCATTTGAGGCACGACGGCCTTGATCATCGCGATCTCTTTGCGGGCGGCTTTGTTGCCAGCCGTGTCCATCATCCACGCGGTTTTCAAAACAAGCAATCTCGCCTGATCGATCGCGAGACGAGATTCGGCGATCCAGTTGCGAATCACGCCCTGCTCCGCCACCGGCTTACCGAACGCGACGCGCGACTTCGCCCTCTCGCACATCATCTCAAGCGAACGCTCGGCAAGACCGATCAGCCGCATGCAGTGATGAACACGGCCCGGCCCCAGACGCCCCTGTGCGATCTCGAATCCGCGGCCTTCACCAAGGAGCAAATTCCCTTTCGGCACTCGGACGTTTTCGAAACTCATCTGCGCGTGCCCATTCGGCGCGTCGTCATATCCAAATACATTCAACATCCGCTCGACCTTCACCCCATCCGCATCCATAGGCACCAGGATCATCGACTGCTGTAGATGCTTCGGCCCGTTTTCATCGGTCTTGCCCATAAAGATCGCAAGCCTGCACCTCGCGTCGCCGGCCCCGGTCGTCCACCACTTCCAGCCGTTGAGAATGTAATGATCACCATCGCGAACGATAGATGCGCGAATGTTAGTAGCGTCTGACGAAGCGACGTCCGGTTCTGTCATCGCGAAGCATGAGCGGATCTCGCCGTCGAGCAAACGACGCAGCCAGTTCTCTTTTTGCTCGGGTGTGCCGTACTTTTCGAGAACCTCCATATTGCCGGTGTCAGGAGCCGAACAGTTGAACACTTCCGACGCCCAAACGACCCGGCCCATCATCTCGGCCAGCGGCGCGTACTCCAGATTCGTCAGTTCGCAAACCGAAGGCAAAAACAAATTCCAAAGCCCGACCGACCTCGCCTCGGCTTTCAGTTCTTCGATCAACTCTGACGGTTGCCAACGGTCACCGGAGTTTATCTCGTCAGCGTAGCGGGCTTCGTTCGGGTAGATGTGCGTCTCCATAAACGCGCTGAGACGGTTGATAAATTCGGCGGACTTGCCGGAGGGCTCGAAGTTCATCGGTCGCAAGATAACACAGTTCGCTGTCCCAGATGAATTCCTTAGCGAATGCGATTTGCCCCGGCCGCCGGATAGCAAATTTTCATTGACTTGAGGCGTTTCGGATATAGAATGAAGGCACCTTTCTTATCTGTCTAAACAATTTACCCGGAGAGAACCTGTGACACACACCCCTTCGCACTGTGCATTCGCGACATTGTCAGTCGTTTTGGCATTTTTTCTTTTGTCGTCGGAGGCCGCTTTCGCCCAAAGCCGGCCGCTCGCCGATCTCTTCAAAGAGGTTGAGGACTATGTGTTCGTCCGAGCCAAGGCACTAGCTGACGATGGCAAACGCGTTACCTCGGACACGCGCGACGAACTTGCCGAGCAGAAGAAATCGTTGGCGAAGAGGTACGCGGAACAGGCCGCGCGCCGCACGGATCTCAGCGACAAGGACCTTTATTATCTCGGCCGGCTCTATGTCGCCGCTGCTGACGAGGTTAAAGCGTTGGATACGATGCGGAAATTTCTATCGCTTCATCCGCAGGATGCAACCGGCGAACTGGTGCAGTTGGCAAGATTATACGTCGTTGTTTTGGCCGCGAAACGCAAGCAGTTCGCCGAGGCCGAGCAAACCTTCGAATTGTGGTCAAAAGGCACTCCGCTCGAAGTCAATCAGCGACCGATGCTGATGCAGCAACTGGCCGTCGGCTTTTTCAAGGACGGCCAGTACGACAAGGCGGTGAATTACGGCCAGAGCGCGTTCGATATGCTCAAGACCCTGAAGCCTCGCACATCAGCCGAACGGCGGTCGCGCGAGCAGATTTACGGAGATCTTGTTGAGGTATTGGCGCTCAGCTACAGAAAAAGCAAAAACACGGACCGTGCTCTGGAAGTACTGGCCGAGGCGCGGGCGCAGTCATTCGCGCTGCCGTCGGCCAGCCTTTATCGAAAGGTTATGGATTTCGTCGCCGGCAGTGGCTTCTCGGAAAAGAAGCTGATGCAAAAGGTCGAATCATACGCCTCGGCCGAACCGGCGCCGAACCTGGTGATCGACGAGTGGATTGGCCAGGAACCCGTGTCGCTCGACAAGCTTCGCGGCAAGGTCGTGCTGCTCGATTTTTGGGCCACCTGGTGCGGGCCGTGCATCGCGACATTCCCCAAGCTGCGCGGCTGGCACAAGAAGTTTGGCGGCGATTTTGTGATCGTCGGGGTGACACAGTACTACGGCGAGCAGGGCGGCAGGAAAATGACAAAGCTGGAGGAGGCGGATTTCCTGAGAGAATTCCGGGAAAAGCACAAACTGCCGTACGGATTCGCCATCGTCTCCGGCCCGACCGAGGCCGCCGTGAAATACGGCATCCAGGCGCTCCCGACAACCGTGTTGCTCGATAGAAACGGAGTCGTCCGCTACATCGGGATCGGGGCCGGAGCCGAGGAAAGCGAAAATCTCGAGGAAATGATCGAGAAGGTCCTGAAGGAAACCGCTCCTGTCACGGCGAAAGCACAATAGCAAGCCGAAAAGCAGGTTCATCGAACGATCCAGTTTATGCCGGAAACAATCGCGGTTCGACCGGGCGAAGAGTTGAATGCGGACAGCCTCGCGGATTACCTATCCGGCCGCATCGGGATCGCTCACCACGAAATTTCGATCGACCAATTCCCTGGCGGTAGTTCGAACCTTACATACCTGTTAAGGCTTGGCGATGAGGAATTCGTTCTGCGCCGACCGCCATTCGGCAATACCGTTCGGTCGGCGCACGATATGAAGCGAGAGTATTCGGTGCTCGCAAAACTATCGCGAGTTTATCCACCCGCCCCGAGGCCGATCTTGTTCTGCGACGATGAGGCGGTGATCGGTTCGGAGTTTTATCTGATGGAACGCCGGCGAGGCATGGTGCTCCGTGCTGAATCGCCGGCCGAACTCGGGCGGTCAACTGACCTTCAGCGCCAGGTGTGCCGGTGCTTTATCGACAATCTTGCGCGGCTGCACTCGCTGGATTTCGAATCGGCCGGACTAGGCGGGATTGGCCGTCCCGAAGGCTACGCCCGGCGCCAGGTCGAGGGCTGGACGAAGCGCTATTTCGATGCAAAAACGGACGAGCACCTTGAACTGGAAAATGCGATCGAGTGGCTCAACCAAAACATCCCAACCGAGTCCGGCGCCTCGCTCGTCCACAACGATTACAAATTCGACAACGTAATGCTCGACCCCGACGACCCGACACAAATCGTCGCAGTTCTCGACTGGGAGATGGTCACTATCGGCGACCCGCTGATGGACCTCGGCACCACACTCGGCTACTGGATCGGCCGCGAAGGCGGCGAAGAAATGCTGAATATGCCATTTAATCCTCGCGTCCTTCGAGAGAACGTCTCTCGCCGCGAGCTGGTCGCGATGTACGCCGACTCATCGGGCCGAGACGTGTCGAACATTCTCTACTATTACGTATTTGGATTGTTCAAGATCGCCGTCATCGCGCAGCAGATCTATTTGCGATATGTTAAAGAATTTACGCGAGACGAGCGGTTCGCACGTCTTGACAGGATCGTTCACGGCATCGGGCTGATAGCTGCGCGCTCGATCTCTTGTGAACAGATTTGACCGACGCGGGCAGGAAGAGACGGTGATCGATAACTGGCAGATGATCATCAAACGCTATATGCGCATTATTTGTTGCCTTATCATTTCGCTTAGTGTTCTTCAGTCGGCTGCAGTCTCTCAGACACGGCGGCCGGCTCCTCCTCCTCCTCCCGCTTCGCGGATCTCTTATCTTACGCTCGAAGAAGCACGACCGGTATTGGACGCATTCAAAGATGAATTGCCGCCTGAGCTTGCCGGAATAAACACGCGCAGCGACGTAAAGCGGTGGTCCGAGTGGGTGCGAAACAGCGACCTGCAGATACGTGCCCGGCTGGAACAGGGGGATGAGGATTCGATCGTGAATTTGCTTTTATTCGGCACGAGTTTCACGACGCAGCCGCGATTGACCGAGAGCCAGCTCCAGCGACTGTCGCGTACCGGCTCTCGAGACAACATTCAAATCTACTCCGAGATTCTACGGCTGCGGCTCGACGACTTTTCGCAGTCGTTATCGCGCTCCGGCAACAACGAGAGGCTCCAGTTCGCGCGCACGTACCTGAGCAGAAAGCTCGGAGTTTCACTCGCGACCGAGGAGGGAATAACGGCGGCTAAACAGTTCCTGATTCGAGCTGTTGCGAGAGTTTTTGGTGAGACAACAAGCTTTTTGAAACTGATCGAGCAGGCACGCGAAAACCAGCAGGACGATTTCGCCGTGCGATCGCAACTCTATCGCCAACGTGGTCTCTCTAGCGACACGTCGTTGAAACCCAACTTCGCCATCGAGAAGGCGCTGAAGGAAATCGTCGAAAAGGGCCACTTAAAAAATGTACGGCGCGTAGCGATCATCGGCCCCGGCCTCGACTTCACCGACAAGGACGAGGGTTACGACTTTTACCCGCCGCAGACGCTACAGCCCTTTGCGATAATCGACACGCTGCTGAAGTATGGTCTCACCGCGACGCCGGCCGCCTTGTCGGTCGACACCTATGATCTCAGCCCGAAGGTAAACCTGCACCTAGCAGGGCTGCGGGCGCGAGGACTGCGTCGTGAGACCTACACAATCCATCTGCCGCTGAGCGACGACCGAAAATGGACAAACGGCTTCCTGCAATACTGGGAAACGTTTGGCAGCCGCCTCGCCGCCCCGCGGGGTCAGAAGCCGGGCCCCGCGGCCAACGTTCCGGACGTAAAAACGCGCGTGGTGAATATCCGCAGTGAATTCCTGAGCAAGATTCGCGCGTTTGATACGAATGTCGTCCTGCAAAGCCCAAACCTCCTCGTGAATGACCGTTACGATCTGATCATCGGCACAAACATCTTTCTTTACTACGACTCTTTCAATCAGGCTTTGGCGATGAGGAATCTGGAGAAAATGCTCAAACCGGGAGGCATCCTGCTGTCGAACAACGCACTCGTCGAGTTTCCGTTCACAGCGATCCGGGCAATAGGCTATACGAGCGCCGAATACTCTGACCGGCAGGCCGATGCGGACGCGATCGTGTGGTACCGCCGGCAGTGATTCAGGACAACTGCGTTAGACCTTTTACTCGTTTAACAGCTTTTCGAAGCGTGACTAACGCCCCTCGGTCGCCGGTTCAGCTATTGGCTTAGACTGTGTGCGCTGCTTCCAAGATTGCGGGTTAGATCCGTCGTCCAGTCTCACCATCGAAATAGCGCCCGGCGACGGGCATACCAGAGCGCAGAGATTGCAGCCGACGCATTCGTGTTCGTCGACGATCGGGTAGCGTTTGCCTTCGATTTCGTGGAAGTCGAAACACTGGTGCGCGCCGTCTTCGCACGCGACGTAGCAGAGATTGCAGCGGATGCAGTTTTCGGGATTGACGCGGGCGACTACCTTGTAATTTAGATCGAGATTTCCCCAATCGGTGACGCGGTTGACTGAGGCGCCGATGATGTCGTTGACCGATGCGAAGCCCTTTTCGTCGAGATAGTTGTTAAGGCCGTCGATCATGTCCTCAACGATACGGTAGCCGTAATGCATCACCGCGGTGCAAACCTGGACGGTGCCGGCGCCGAGCAGCATAAACTCGACGGCGTCGCGCCAGTTTGAGATGCCGCCGATGCCGGAGATCGGGATTCTGAATTCGGAATCGCGCGCGAGTTCCGAAACCATATTCAATGCGATCGGCTTCACAGCGGGACCGCAATAGCCGCCGTGGGCGGCCATACCGTTGACGTTCGGGTGCGGAACCATCGTGTCGATGTCGACGCCCATTACCGAGTTGATCGTATTGATCAGCGAAACGGCGTCGGCGCCGCCCGCCTGTGCGGCGCGTCCAGGTGGGCCGATGTGTGCGACGTTTGGCGTGAGTTTGACGATAACGGGCAGCTCCGAAACCTCTTTGACCCACTCGGTCACCATGCACGTGTACTCGGGCACCTGTCCCATCGCCGAGCCCATTCCGCGCTCGCTCATGCCGTGCGGGCAGCCGAAGTTGAGTTCAAAACCGTCCGCGCCCGTATCCTGCGCGCGCTTGACGATCTCGTGCCAGGCCTCGCGTTTTGATTCGACCATTAGCGAGACGATGACGGCGTTGTTCGGGTACTTCTTTTTGCACTCATAGATCTCTCTGAGATTGATCTCGAGCGGCCGGTCGGTGATCAGCTCGATATTGTTGAGCCCGATCATCCGCATCGCACCGTGGTCGACAGACGCGAGTCGCGAAGAAACGTTAACGATCGGCTCGCCCAAAGTCTTCCAGACCGCGCCACCCCAACCTGCGTCGAATGCACGCTCGACCATCGAGCCCATATTCGTCGGCGGCGCCGACGCAAGCCAGAAGGGGTTGGGCGATTTTATTCCCGCGAAGTTTACCGCCAGGTTAGCCATATTGCCTGCTCCTAAAAAGTGCCGGGCTGATCCTCGGCCGGCATTATGTTCTCGGCATCCGGTTCGGGGTAGTATTCCACGCCCGGTGTCGGATGTTCCGGCTCTTCGTCCCTTTCTAACGGCTCTACTCTCTCTTCGCGTTCATCAGGTTCCTGCTGCATCGGTGATGGTCCTCCTTTTACTTAGGGGTAAGTGTACGTCGACTGCAGGCCCAGCGGAATGCCGAGGGCCCAGTAGATCATCAGGAAGATGATCCATGAAACCATGAAAACAACAGTGTACGGCAGCATCAGCGAGACAAGCGTGCCGATGCCGGTATTCTTGACGTATCGCTGTGCGAACACCACGACGAGTGGAAAGTACGGCATCAGCGGAGTGATAATGTTCGTCGTCGAATCGCCGATGCGGTAGGCCGCCTGCGCGAGCTCCGGCGACATGCCCAATTGCATCAGCAGCGGGACGAATATCGGGGCCAGAAGCGCCCACTTCGCCGAGGCCGAACCGATCAGCAGGTTGACCATCGCGGTCAACAGGATGATTCCGATGATCGTCACCTGCGGCGGGAGTGCAAGTACCTGCAGGGCACCGGCGCCTTTTAGGGCAAGCAGAGCACCGATGTTTGACTGTCCAAAGGACGCGATGAAGAGCGATGCAAAGAACGCCAGCACGATGTAGTACCCCATCGTGCTCATCGTCTTGCTCATTCCCTGCACGATGTCCTTGTGGCTTTTCACCGTTCCCGCGACGTAACCGTAGACGATGCCCGGGATCAGGAACAGCAGGAATATCAGCGACACGATCGAAAGCATCAACGGCGCCGTCGAGGCGGTAAGCTGGGGCGGCACTGGTTCGGCGTTCTGCGCAAATGTCTCACCGTATTTCTTGGCGTTTTCCTCGCCGAGGCGCTGTTTCAGGGCATTGTCGAAAGCGGTCTTCCCGAAAAGCTCCTGCCCGAGAATGGGCGCGGCTCTGGTCAGCACGTCGTTTGGGACGCCGGCGGCCCTTATCCGATCTATTGACTCCTGCGTGACGCGGTAACCCACGGGCGATCTCATCGGCGAGGTCTCGGGGATCGAAACGGCCGCCAGGATCGCCAATCCCAGCAACATCGCGATAAGTCCGGCGATAAGGCCTTTTCGTTCTCGCGACCCGAGTTCCTCCATCTTGGGCATCTCGGCCGGATCGCCGTCAACGGTCGCGGTTCGGTTCAGGCGCGGCTCAATGATCCGGTCGGTGAGGAACCACCCAACAACGACAAGCAGCATCGTGGACGCGGCTGTGAAGTACCAATTCGCGAGCGGGTTGACCACCCTCGACGCATCGATTATTTGTGCACCCGATTGCGTCAATCCGGCGAGCAGCGGGTCTAGACTCGCCGGAATGAAATTCGCGCTGAAGCCGCCGGAAACTCCCGCGAATGCGGCCGCGATTCCCGCAAGCGGATGCCGTCCGGCCGAGTAAAATATGACGGCCGCCAGCGGGATCACCAAAACGTAGCCGGCATCCGCCGCCGTGTGGCTGAGGATGCCGACGAAGATCATCATCGGCGTCAACAACTTTACCGGCGTGATGCTGAGCATCGCCTTGAGGCTGGCATTGATAAAACCGGTATGCTCCGCCACACCGACGCCAAGCAGCGCGACAAGCACCACGCCCAGCGGGTGAAAGCTCGTGAACGTGGTGACCATGTTCGAAAGGAACGTGGCGATGGCCGCCCCTGTCAACTGATTGTTGATCACCAGCGCCTTGCCGCTGCGTGGATCGATCTCGGCGAATGTCATCGTCGACAAAACGGCCGAGAGCACCCACACGACGAACATCAGAATCAGGAACAGTGCGGCCGGGTCGGGCAGTTTGTTACCGACCCGTTCGATCGTGTCGAGCAAGCGTTCCATAAAGCCCGAGGGCCTCAGGTCATCACCGATGTTGGTTTCAGGTTCCATAGTTGAATGTCAGTCCGTGCACCTTTGTTTTTCTTTCAATACAAACAGTTTATCGCATCAGAGCGCCGAGACCGTGTTGGAGAAATAAGCATCCGATCGTCAAGAGTGTTGGTGAATTCGGTTAACTTCGACCGGCCGGATAGCAGCCCCTGCAAACTGCACACGCTCGCCGGACAAAGTAAGATGAATCCCCTGCGCCGCGAGCTTGCCCATCTGAGCCGCGTCGACCGCCTCAGCGCCGCCGTTCACACAGTCACCGCCCGCGAAGACTTTCGGATCTGAGGTCTGCATCCGCTCGTTTACGATTACGCGGCCGGCTCTATCGACAGCGACGCGGGCGACCGCGCTGAAAAACCACGACATCTTTGTCTGCCCGATCGCCTTGATGATCATGTCGCAGGGGATCTCGAAGACACGCAGCGAGCCGTCGGTCTTTTCGCAACGCAGCGCCGAGACGCCTCCGTTGCCATTCTCCGACAGGATGCCGATCGGGGCGGCGTTCCATACAAATTCGATGCCGTCGTGCTTTGCGAGCTCGTACTCGTAGTCGTACGCCGGGATGTCCTTCTCGCCGCGACGGTAAACCAGCATCACGCGTTCGGCGCCGAGACGTTTCGCCTGCGTCACCGCATCGATCGCCGTGTTGCCCGCGCCGATCACCGCAACGTTGCGGCCGAGCGGCACCTTATCCCATTCGCGCGTCTTGATGTGCTCGATGAAATGAAGGGCGTCGTAGACGCCTTCGAGATCTTCGCCGGGAATGTTGAGCTTGTTGGTGGCGCCGAGTCCGACGGCAAGGAAGACTGCGTCGTGCCAATCCTTAAGATCGGTGAAAGAAACGCTCTGCACAGGCGAGTCAAGTTTTTCGGCGGGTTGATCAGAATTGGGCGCCGAGCCACCCGCTGACGCAGGTGGTTCTGACCTTTCGCTGATCTCCGTGTTTAGTACAAATTTGACGCCCAGCCGCGCCACCTGATCCACTTCGGCCTGCGAGACCGACTGCGTCATCTTGTACTCGGCCATGCCGTAAGTGTCGAGGCCGCCGGCGAGCGGCTTGCGTTCGTAAATCGTGACGTCGTAGCCGAGCCGGGCGAGATACGTCGCACACGAAAGCCCGGCGGGACCCGAGCCGACGATGCCGACTGATTTGCCATTCGACTCGCCCTTATGAAAAAGCTGCTTGCCGCCGGCAAGGGCGTGGTCCGTCGCGTAACGTTGCAGTCGTCCGATCTCGATGGGTTTTTGGAGCAGAGTCTTTTCGACGCACGCGCCTTCGCAAAGCGCCTCGACCGGGCAGACGCGAGCGCAGGTCGCGCCGATAGGGTTCGCGTCAAATATCACTCGGGCCGAACCGGTCAGGTTACCGCTCGCGATCTTCTTGATGAAACCCGGCACATCAATGTGCGTCGGGCAGGCGTGCATGCACGGAGCGTCAAAGCAGTACAGGCAGCGATTCGCTTCGTGCAGGGCCTCGGCCGGCCTGAGAGCCGGGTGCAGATCGGCGAAGTTTTGCTCGATCTGCGTGATGTCGAGAGGTGTGCAGTAGTCGTTTGGCATACGTTGTTATTGCGGGCACACTCCCTACCGGTCGTGTTTCTGCCTTCTTATAGTTCGGCGTCGGCCTCGATCTCGATCAGCATTCGCGGGTCGATTAGTTTTGAAACTTCGACCATCGTCGTCGCCGGCATTATCTGTCCAAAAAACTCGCCGTGCGCTCGGCCGTATTCTTCCCAGCGTGAGATATCTGTGACGAACATTCGCGTCCGGACGACCGTTTCCAATCCCGCGTCCAGCGCCGTCAATGCACGTTCGATATTCCTGATCGTCTGAACCGTCTGAACATACGCGTTGCCAACGCCGACGATCTCACCGTTCTCATCAGTAGCGGTCGTGCCGGTCACGTAGATCCGATCACCGACTCGAACTGCCCGAGAGTAGCCGACGATCGATTCCCACTTTACGCCTGATGAATATCGGAGTCGTTCTTTCAATTAATTTTGCCGCGGATCTGCGCCGATAACGCGGATAAAAAAATCCAATCACCCTGATCCGCGCGATCCGTGAAAATCCGCGGCAAATAGTTTTAATCCGCCACTATCGGCCCGTATAGGTCCGGCCGGCGATCGCGGAAGAACTGCCACGTGTTGCGCACCTCGCGGATCTTGTCCATGTCGAGGTCGGCGATGATAAGTTCATCCTGATCGCGCGTGCCGACCGCGAGCATCTGGCCGCGCGGGTCGCAGAAATAGCTTTGGCCGTAAAACTCGCCGATGTTCCACGGGGCCTCGGTCCCGACGCGGTTGATCGCGCCGACAAAGTAACCGTTGGCGACGGCGTGGGCGGGCTGCTCGAGTTTCCAGAGATATTCACTGAGGCCCGCAACAGTCGCCGACGGGTTAAAGATGATCTCCGCCCCGTTGAGCCCTAGACACCGCGCCCCCTCCGGGAAATGCCGGTCGTAGCAGATGTAAACTCCGACACGCGCGTACGCCGTCTCGAATGTCGGGTAGCCGAGATTGCCCGGGCGAAAATAGAACTTCTCCCAGAAACCCGGCGCGACGTGCGGGATGTGCGTCTTGCGATATTTGCCGAGATACTTGCCGTCGGCGTCGATCACGGCGGCGGTGTTGTAGTAGATGCCGGTCTGTTCCTCTTCGTAGATCGGCACGATCAGCACCATTCCGTGCTGCCTCGCGACGTCCTGCATTAATCGAACGGTTGGGCCGTCGGGCACGCGTTCGACCGCCTCGTACCAGCGCGTCTGCTGTTCGGCACAAAAGTACGGCGTCGTGAAGATCTCCTGAAAGCAAAGCATCTGCACGCCCTGTCGAGCCGCCTCCTCGACGAACTTCATCTGGTGGTCGATGTTGGCCTTTTTGATCTCGTCGATCGACACATCAGCCGGCGCGACGTTGTGAGATTGAATAAGACCGCATTTGATTACTCGTGACATACGTTTTAAGAATTTTGCCGCGGATTTTCGCCGATCGCGCGGATCAAGACAGATTAGGCTAATAGATTTTGGATCAGTGACGACTCGGAATGATTAACGCCTTTTCGGCTGTTTTCGAAAACACGTCGTTTGAATTCTGGTTTAGGCCCGAAGTTCATCAACAACCCGACCTCAATCTCGGTCGCGCGGAGATAATGCATAAGCTGGGCGACATGGGCTTCGGCCAATTGGCTGACTGCTTTCAGTTCGATAATGACCGAACGATTCACGACCAAATCGGCTTCGAAGGTACTAATCGGTCGGCCGCGAAACCAAACCGGGATCGGAACCTGTTGCTCGACTGTTAACCCTCTGTCTTCTAAAGCGATCACCACCGCATCCTCATAAACCGACTCTAGAAAACCAAAGCCAAGCTCGTTATACACATCGTAGTAAACACCGATGATCGTGTCCGTCAACTCCCGATGCAGCAAGCTACCATCCATTTCTCTCTCTCGCTCTTATCTTTCCTGATCCGCGCAACCCGCGAAAATCCGCGGCAAAAACTCCCTATGACATCCAGTTCGTCCGCGATTCAGGATTCCATTTCGTCGTTGTTTTCTTGAGCCGCGTCCAGAATTCGATCGAGCTTTTGCCGGTAATGTCGTTCGAGCCGAAGCGCGATTCGTTCCAGCCGCCGAAGCTGAAAGGCTCGCGCGGGACGGGCACGCCGATGTTGACGCCGATCATCCCGGCGCTCGCGCGTTCCATCACGTAGCGGGCCATCCCGCCGCTCTGCGTGAAGACGGCGGCGGCGTTGCCGTATGGGTTTTTGTTTTCGATATCGATCGCTTCGTCGAGATTGCTCGTGCGCATTATCGAGATGACGGGACCGAAGATCTCTTCGCGGGCGACGGCCATCTCGGGCGTGACGTGGTCGATCACGGTTGGGCCGACGTACGTGCCGTTCTCTTTGCCCTCGACGGTGGCTCCGCGGCCATCCACGAGAACTTTCGCTCCGGCCTCTTCGGCTTCTGAGATGTAGTTCTCGATTCTCTCTTTGGCCGCTTTTGATATGACGGCGCCGAGATTCTTTCCCGGGACGATCTTTTTAGCTTCGTTGCAAATCTGTTCAATGATCGGATCGACATTACCAACAGCCAGCATCGCCGACGCTGCCATGCAGCGTTGGCCCGCGCAGCCGGTCATTGAGGCGGCAACGTTTGTCGCGGTCATTGTCGGGTTGGCGTCGGGCAGGACAAAGAGATGATTTTTAGCGCCGCCCAGGGCAACGCATCGTTTGAGACTGTCCGTCGCACGGCGGTAAACGACTTTGGCGACATTGGTCGAGCCGACGAAGCTGACGGCCTCAATGCCAGCGTGGTCGCAGATTCCTTCGACCACTTCCCTGCCGCCGTTGACGACGTTGAAGACACCGTCCGGCAGCCCGGCCTCCTTCAGGATCTCGGCCATCCGTTGGACCGACAGCGGCACGAGTTCCGAAGGCTTCATTATCATCGTATTGCCGAGGACCAGTGCGTTCGGCATCGTCCAGTTCGGCACCATCAGCGGGAAATTGAAGGGCACGATCGAAGCGACAACGCCCAGCGGAAAATGCTCGACGCGGCATTCTACGCCTTTCGAAACTTCCAGTATCTCGCCCGCAACGAGCTGCGGCATTGAGCAGGCAAACTCGGTCAACTCGATGCTCTTTTCGACCTCGGCCCTGGCCTCGTCCAGTGTTTTGCCGTTTTCTTCGGAGATGAGTGCGGTGAGTTCTTCGGAGTATTTCTCGAGCAGATAACGATAGCGAAAAAAGACCTGGACGCGCTCCTTGATGGGCGTCCTGCTCCAGCCCTTGAAGGCCGCGGCGGCCGACTCGACCGCATTGTTCAATTCGTCGGGAGTGGACATCGGCACCCGCGACAGGAGCGAGCCGTCGATCGGCGATGTGACGTCGAGCCAGTCTGCCGCCGAACTCTCGACAAAATTGCCGCCGTAGTAGTTTCTGACCTTGTCGTACTTCGTCGACGCGGCCACGGTACTGCTGCTCATCTAGGTCGTCTCCTTCCTTGTCGTTGAAATGGGTTTTACGAGGACATAATACAACACAAACGCGATACCGAAGGTCACAAACCACGCGTAAGTGTAAAGCGTGTCGAAAAAGTTTGGCTCCGCGACCGTGCCGCCCGGCGTCGTGGCTGCTCGGAGGAAGCCCGGCACAACCGGCAAGATCGCCAGCACGAGAGCAACGACCGCACGCCAGTTGATCCCACTGCCGCCGTACGAGTAGATCCCCTCCGGATTGTATAGCTCGGCAAGCTCCAGCCGCCGGCCGCGGATGATCCAGTAATCGCAGATCAGCACGCCGCCAATCGCGCCCATCAGGCCCGAGTACCCGATCAGCCACGTAAAAATGTACGCGCCCATCGAAGACATAAGCTGCCACGGCATCATCACGATCCCGATCACCGCGGTGATCAGACCGCCGGTGACGTAAGATATCCGTTTCGGGTTGAGATTGGAAAAATCGTTCGACGGCGAAACGACATTCGCGGCCATGTTGGTCGAAAGCTGCGCGACGAAAATGACCAGCATCGCAAACAAAATCACCAGCGCATTGTCGAACCGCTGGATCAACTTCACTGGATCCGGAATCGCCTCACCATAAATGATCACCGTCGCGCTCGTCACCGCAACGCCGATGAACGCGAACGCCGTCATCGTCGGCGGCAGCCCCAACGCCTGACCGAGCATTTGCGAACGCTGCGACCGCGCGTAGCGCGTAAAGTCGGGAATGTTCAGACTCAACGTCGCCCAGTAACCGACCGAGGCGGTCAGAGCTCCCGGAAATATCGACCAGAAGTCGCTCGTCTGCTTCTGCAACGAAGTCACGCCCGCCAGCACATTGCCGAGCCCGCCCGCCGCGTTCGCCGCCCAGACCAGCAGGACCAGTCCACCCACGAGCAGCAACGGCGCCGACCACGATTCGAGATACTTGATCCCCTCGATGCCCTTCAGGATGATCACGACCTGTATGATCCAGAACAGGAAAAACGCGAACCATGTATGCAGCGGATTCCCAGCGATCACGCTGTCGAAGCCGGCCCAGCCACCCCACACAGCCGTTAGCAGCGCGTCAATCGCCGCCCCGCCGATCCACGTCTGAATGCCGAACCAACCGCACGCGACGATCGCCCTCAGGATCGCCGGGATATTCGCCCCGCGCGTGCCGAACGAGGCTCTCGCCAGAACCGGGAACGACACCCCGTACTTCGTCCCCGCGTGGGCGTTCAGCACCATCGGTATCAGCACGATGCAGTTGCCGAGCAGAATGGTCAGCATCGCCTGCCACCAGTTCATCCCGGCCTCGATGAACCCGCCGGCGAGCGTGTACGTCGTTATCACGACGCTCATCCCGATCCACAGCGCCGCGATGTTCCACGTCGACCAGGTGCGCTCTTTTATCGTAGTCGGCGCGAGATCTTGGTTCCAGAGCGGGCTCGAGGAAACATCCTCGCGGAGTTCTTCAAAGGCCTGATTGCTCTCGGCGATTCTCGTATTCATGGTTTTCTATAAGCCGGCGAACCCGCCCGGAATAGTAACTCTATTCAGCAACTCCCGAAAGCGTGGATCCGAGCGCAGATCGTCCATCCGCGGGTCATGCCTGAGAAACACAACTTGGTTCTGCCGGTCGGTGTAAGCGGTATTGAGCCACTTCAATGCTTGATCAGCGTCCCCGAGCCCGACGTAGATTGTGGCAACGTGATACGGCGAAACATATTTTTGCTTTGACCGCTCGATAAGTTCACTTAGGATTGCTGCGGCCTGACGCTTGTCACCCGAAACGGCATAGGCGTGGGCCAGCAATGCGGCAATTTCAGACGAGTCGCCCGATAGACTCAATGCTTCTTTAAACTCGGTGATGGCTTCTTCGTACATTCCCTTTCGCTCGTACACTTGGCCCAGAACGCTGTGAGCAAATGCGAAGCTACGGTCCATCTCGATGGCTTTTCGGCACGGAATGGTCGCCTTGTCATATTGCCTCGCGTAATAGTAGGTCCATCCCGGAACCGACGTGATAATGAGTGAAAGCGGGTCCAATTCGCGTGCCCGTTCGAACCTTCCGATCGCCTGCTCCCACCTGCCCATCGCCGTAAGCAGATTGCCGTACCATTGGTGAGCGACCGGGTAATTCGGTTTCAGCTCGATAGCTCTAAGGAATGACCGCTCCGCCGCTGGAAAATCCCAATCGTAATAAAGCGTAGCGTAAGCGAGTGAGTTATGGGCTTCGGCCATTTCGCTGTTTAACTCCAGGGCCCTTCCCGCCGCCTGTTTCGCCTTTGGAAAGGACTCTTTCGGTGGCAAAAAGCTATAGAAACCCATCACGTTGTAAGAGTCGGCCAGCCCGACGTACGCGAGAGCGTACTGTGGATCGGCCGCGATCGCCTGCTCAAAAAACTCCATCCCTTTTCTGAGCCCGTCGTCGGTCCGCTTGTTCCAAAAGAACCTGCCCTTTAGGTAAAGCTCGTAAGCTCGGCTGCTTCCTGTGTGTAGATCGGCTAACTGTCTTTTAGTTTCGCTACTCAGCTGGGGTTGCAGCCTTTCGAGGATCTCATTGGAAATGTTCTCTTGTACGGAAAGTAGGTCGGCCAATTTACGCGAGTAACGCTCGCCCCAGATCTGCCTCCCGTCTGACACGCTGATCAGATCCGTCTGGACTATCAGACTGTCACCGATCAGTCTCACCTTGCCGGTCACGACCGCATCCACCGCCAACTGCCGTCCCACCTCGCGCGGGTCGGATTGACGCCCTTTATAGCTGAACGCAGTGGTGCGAGCGACCACCTTCACATCGTTCAGCTGTGAAAGGCTGTTAATCAAACTCTCACTTATCCCTTCGGCTAAATATTCGACATCAGCGCCCGAACTATCGTTAGCGAGGGGGAGAACCGCAATCGATTTGATCAGACTTTTCTCGCGGAACGGAGTAAACCAAAAGAAAGCAAGGGCAGCCGAAAGGACTAGCACGCCAAACGAAAGCAGCAGGTAAGGTGTCCTGCCGCGCGCAATCGCTGCGAGATTGTTGCGCCCTTTCTCCGATGAAGAATCGGCACCGTCCACCGGCCGACCGAAGATTCGCGTTGGACCTTCCTCGACGTTCGAGGCCGCGTGCCCAGGCGCCATCGATGTCGGCAAAATCGCCGTCGCTTGTTCTTTTTCGCCGATCTCATAGCCAGTCAATCGAGCGCCGTCGTCGAGACAGAAATTCAGCGTCTCATCGCTGTACACTCGATGGCAGCTGGGACATCGCTTCATAGCGGGCTATTTTCGCACCATCCGGTTTAGCAAATACATCGTTGAAATCTCTAGAGGACACGAATCGATATCGCGAAATTCCCACTGAGCCCTGATGGGTCGCAGGCCTAGTTCCCTTTACGTCGCAGTGTTTGACCTGCCGACGTAATTGAGACCACCTCGGCCGTAACAGGATTCAACTGGAATGTCACGATCCCCTCGCCCATCCACGGTTTGCTCCACACCGCGGTAAATGTATCGACGTGCCGGTGCTCGAGCTGGGCGGAGAGATCTTTTGCGGCGGTCATTTTAAGTTTGCCGTCGACGAATTGGACCTCGATCGTGCCGTAAAACGGATCGACGTAAGTGCCGGCGTAAGAGGCGAGCGGCAGACTCGGCTTTGTGCCTGTCAACCGCTTGGCAAGCTGAGCCTCGGCCCGTTTCGCGTCTTCGGCCCGGGTCGTGTCGTACAGGGTTTTTATCTCAGCGTTCCAGTCGCGGCCGTTGAGGTCGTTGAACGCAAAAAGGTCGAAGACTTTGTATATCAAAGCGTGGCGGGCTTCGGCCTGCGCGAGGTTGCCAAAAACGTAAACGCCGAGCTTCTTGTCCCGCATTAGCCCGATGATCGCGGTGCGGCCCGCAATGCTGCCGGTGTGGAAGTCGACTTTCTCTCCCCGGTAGTCGTGCTGAAACCATCCGAGACCGTAGGTCGTCCATTTTGGCTTGATAAGACGAAAACTGGGATAGAATCCGGAGGGCAGCATCACCTGCGGCTTAAAGATCTCGTTCAACGTTTGGGGTTTCAGCAGTTCTTTCCCTTCCGCGGTTTTGCCCGAGAGCAAAAAGCTCACCCAGCGTCCGCCGTCCTCGGAGTTGGACCAGACAGAGCCGGCCGGCGCGACCGTGTCGATCGTCATCTCGGGAATCATCTCGATCTTGCCTTTGATCGTGACGTGCGCACTTGATCGATTTGGCTGCTTTAACGCCGCTTCGAGCAGGGGAAACGTATTCTTCATTCCAAGCGGACCAAATACACGCTCGGCCATAAACCGCTCCCACGGCATCCCGCTCGCCTTCTCAAGCACTTTGCCGGCGACCAGATACATACTGTTCTGATAAACGAAACCGCCGCGGAACGAGTACACCGGCCGCGCGTACTGCATCCGCCGAACCGCCTCGTCGGCCGGCAGCTCGGGCGTCCGGGCCCAAAGAAAATCGGTGCTCGCCAAACCCGAGTTGTGCGTAAACAGGTCGCGAACCGTGAGCTCCTGCGTGATGTACGGATCGGCGATACGGAAGTCGGGCAGATGCTTGATGACCTTGTCGTCCCAATCGACTTTCCCTTCGTCGACAAGCATCCCCATCGCGACCGCCGTCATCGCCTTGGTCGTCGACATCGCGCCGAAAAGAGTCTGCGCATCGACCGGATCATTTTTGCCAAACTCGCGCACGCCATATCCTTTCGAGAGCAAAACCTTTCCGTCGTGCACGACGACAACGGACATTCCCGGAACGTTCCAGTCTTTGCGCGCCGCCTCGATGTATCGATCGAGCGGCTCCAGCTGGCTCTGTCCGAATGCCGCCGATATCATGGCGGCAAAAACCGTAGCGATCAGAATCAGATTCTTCATATGGATTAACTATCTTTCATCTCTTCCATTCCGTTTTGTGGTAGCTGCGAAACATCTCAGGGTGCGAGGATCTCTCTTGTGCCGCAAACATTGATCCCCTCGCGCTTGAGGTCCTCGGCTTTGTCGGGACTATTCGCGAGCATCACGATCGATTTGACACCAAGATCAGCCAAAATCTGTGCTACGGGAGTGTAGCTTCGAGCATCGGGTTTGTATCCGGCGCGTGCATAAGCCTCAGCCTGGCCAAATTCCTTTTTGAATGGGATGCTCTGGATCAAGGCGAGATGACCATTGCCTTTTCCCTCCTGATCGAGCCAAATCACGACGCCGCGGCCTTCTCGCTGGATGACCGTCTGGGCAGCCCCCATCTGCTCGCGGCAGTCGCACTCGATGCTGTTGAAAATATGGGCCCCGATGCAGTGAGAATGCACGCGGCACAGCACATCATCACCGCCCGCAACATCGCCCATCACGATCGCGATCGATTCTTTTTGACCGTCGTAATAAAGGATTTCCCTGAATGTACCGAACTTTGTGCTTAGATCACGTTCCCCAAGGCGCTTGATCATACTTTAGATTTTCACGCACTCGCCGCGACGCAAGAATTGCCCGTCACCGGCTTTGCCTTTGTGCTCGCCGTTTTCGATCACGACGCGGCCGCGCGATAAAACGGTTTCGACCTTTCCCTTTACTTTCCAGCCCTCATACGTTGAGTAGTCAACGTTCATGTGCTCGTGCTCGACGCCAAACGTGTGCTCTTTTTCCGGATCAAAGATCACGATGTCGGCGTCGGAGCCTACGGCGATGGTTCCTTTCTTTGGAAACAGTCCAAACATCTTCGCCGCAGCGGTCGAGGTGAGCTCGACGAAGCGGTTTAGCGAGATCCGATTCTCGACGACGCCGCCGTTGAAGATCAGCGACATCCGGTTCTCGACGCCCGGAGCTCCGTTCGGGATCTTCGAGAAGTCGTCACGCCCGAGCTCCTTTTGCTCTTTCATGCAAAACGGACAGTGGTCGGTCGAGATCACCTGCAGGTCGTCCATCTTGAGGCCCTTCCAAAGCTCCGCGCAGTTGTGCTTTTCGCGCAGCGGCGGCGTGAAGACGTACTTAGCGCCTTCCCAGCCGTCGCCGTAATCGTCGATCGAGCGGAAGAGATACTGCGGACAAGTCTCGGCAAAAGCCGGAATGCCGCGGTCGCGTGCCTCGCGAACCTTGTTGAGCGCATCCGCCGACGAGAGATGCACGATGTAAACCGGCGATTCGGCCATCTCGGCGATCGCGATCGCGCGGTGCACGCCTTCGGCCTCGGCGATCGTCGGCCGCGTCAGCGCGTGCCACTTCGGCGCGGTGCGGCCCTGCTCGAGCGCGCGTTTGATGATCTCGTTGATGACGATCCCGTTCTCGGCGTGCATGCAGATCAGGCCACCGCGTTCGCCCGCCGAGCTCATCGCGCGGAAGATCGTCGCGTCGTCGACCAAAAAGACGCCCGGATAGGCCATAAAGAGCTTGAAGCTCGTCACGCCCTCGTCCATCAAGGTGTGCATCTCTTCGACGTTCTTGTCCTCGAAGTCGGTCGTGATCAGGTGAAAGCTGTAATCGACCGCGCATTTACCTTCCGCCTTCTGATGCCAGTTGTCGAGCGCCTGGATCATCGATTCGCCCTTGTACTGCACCGCGAAGTCGATGATCGTCGTCGTTCCGCCAAAGGCCGCCGCCCGCGTACCCGTAAAAAAATCGTCCGAAGACTGCGTCCCGCCGAACGGCAGCTCCATATGCGTGTGCGGATCGATCCCGCCCGGAATGACGAGCCTGCCCGATGCATCGATGACGACATCTGCGTCGATGGCGTCGAGCGAGCGAGCGATCATCGAGATCGTCTCGCCATCAACGAGAATATCTGCCGTGTAATCGTCAACGGCCGTAACGACACGGCCATTCTTAATGAGCGTCTTCATAACTGGTTATTTCTTCTCTTCGCCGGGACGATACGCTCGTTCAAGGTTCGCTTTGATCTCTGCAAGCGTAAACCAAGCGGGCTTGAATTTGCTGTTAGCGTACAAGCTCGACTGGTCAGTGTAATGGCGGCTATCGGGATGGCCGCTCGAGCCGAAAACATGAACGGACTTGGCGCGCACTTTTGGAGAAAATTCGACGACGCTGATGTAGGTCCCTCCGGCCACGCCGTAGCGTTTCTTTTGCCCCTTCTCTTCTGTCGCGTAGAAGGTGAAGACTGCCCCGCCGCCACCGGCGACTCCCGGGATTCCGATACTCGGCCGGTCGTCTCGAAAAGATTCTTCCTTGCTTTCATCCCGGCGCTGCAACCGATTTATTTCTCCCCACGCAACACGCCACGTGCCAAAATCGGCTTTCAATTTTCTCAATACTTCTACTAAGGCGGCTGTCTGGGCTTCGTCGCCCTCTGCTTTGTTTGCTTCGATCTGATCGCCCCAAAGTAAAAGCAGTGTTGTGGCGACCGAATCGACGCGACTCCTGCGATCCCATTTCGAAAGTTCTTCGTAGGCGAGCCTCAGTTCCAGATTGTTCGCGTCGTTTGACGCGTCGATGCGCTTTTTCAGGGACGCGAGCATTGACGGTAAGTACTTGTCGGCGGCGAGAACCTTTGTGTCGAAGGCGGCTCGCTCCCATTCATCGAAGGTGAACTTCTTTTCTTGCGAAAGGATCTGCCGAGAAACTTCCCCGCGCAGATTGTCCCCTTCCTGCACCATGTACGGAGGGTAATTCTTCGGATCAGGATTCCCTTCACTGGTCAGCAAAAACGGCGTCGTGTTGCAGTTCTGCATCCAGCCGGTTTTCGGGTTTGTCATCTGCGGCAGCTCGTCGATCGTGTGGTAGCCCTGCCATTCGGTCGCCGGATCGCTGCCATCGACGGGCTTTTTCCAATCAAACCGCGGATCGCGCCGCGGCACGGCCCCGTTGTACAGATAAAAGGTGTTGCCCTGCCGGTCGGCATACATGACGTTGCCGAAAAGCATATTCAGCGGAGCCATGGCGCGCTTGAGTTCATCGAGCGACCTGGCCTTGGTCATCAGGTACCACTCGCGCAGCCAGCCGTCGCTCTCGAATTTTGCCATCCGGACCGCCAGCCGCTTTCCGTCCCGAGATCCAAGGATCGGACCGTGATGAGTGCGGAGCATTTTAAAACGCCGCGTTTCCATCCCGGTCGCCGTCTTGACGCGAATTTCTTCGTCGTGCTCGATCGCCAAGCGGTGGCCGTTGCCGTAGCGGT
>Ga0247718_1000038_pt1 | contig 27309 bp, 21 predicted proteins | sample 21E_DmetaG_FD_189045 | JGI IMG/M metagenome (GOLD analysis project Ga0247718, IMG submission 189045) | Soil microbial communities from hillslope of Landscape Evolution Observatory, University of Arizona, Oracle, AZ, United States - 2-1-E_D | ecosystem: Engineered > Artificial ecosystem >...
GGGACGCGGCGGGGGCCGTGGCGGTTTCGGTGCCGGTGATGGAACGAGCGTTTACACGCTTGATGGCAAGGAGACCACGATCCAGCAGGAAGGTCCGATGGGGTCGGTCCCGGTCAGGCTGACGGCGAAGCTTGACGGCGGTAAGTTGAATCTCTCGCGGTCGAGCACGATCAATACACCGGCGGGCGAGGTCTCGATCTCGAACAAAGAGACCTGGACACTGTCGGAAGATGGAAAAACGCTGACGATAGAACGCGAAATGAGCTCGCCGCGAGGAACGAGCTCTTCAACACTGGTCTTTACTAAAAAATCGTAATCCGCGGAGCAACGACAAATAAGAAAGGCGAGCATCGCGCTCGCCTTTCTTATTTTCGCTAATCGTCGAATTGAATTTCTTCGATGATCTCCTTCATATACCTCCTACCGAGTTCCAGCTCTTCCGGCTTCAGCGACACCGCGCCGACGACGGCGTGGCCGCCGCCGCCGTAGCGCTCGCAAATCTCGGCGATATTGTGAATGCGCGGCCGAGGCGCCCAAGGGTTTGAGCCGACGGAGATCTTTGTGCGGAACGAGCTTCGCAAAATCGCGACGTTGTAGGTCGTCTCAGGGTAAAAGTAGTACGGGATGAACTTGTTGTAGCCGTCGATGCTGGTGTCTGTGAGGTCGAAGCTCACCACACCGCGCTCGTACTTTGAACGCTCGCGGATCAACTCGACCGTTTTCCAGTGCTGCTCGAGGATCGGTTCGAGTTTGGCCTGAATCTCGGGGCTGGCGACGATCTCGTCGAGTGATTTTTGCGTCAGAGAACGAATGATCTGCTCGACGAAGGCCTGGTCCTTTTCGCTCTCGATGACCTGCATCAGCTTGAGCGCCGAAGAGCGGAGCTCGACGCACTGGGCCGGCGAATCATAAAACGCGCCGTCGATAATGTGTGCCCACTCGATTAGCTCGGCGAGCGAGGGGTCATCGAAGCCGAACTTTTCTTTAGCAATGCGTGCAATAAATTCCGCGCACGACGCGCTGTGCGGATCGAGAAACTTCTTTCCTGAACCGTCCGATAGAAAGTGCTGTTCGTCCTCTTTCGAGAGAAACGCCGACTGGTGGTGATCGAACCACCAGGTAAGACGCTCATCCGGACAATATTTGAAATCGACGATCGCGTTCTCATCACCGTCAAACTGGTCACAGTCGAAAGCGTTCCCAGCACGGTGCATCGTCGGAGTGTATGCAACCTCCGCATTCGGGTGAATTTTAGACTTGTAAAACTTTGTGAATATGGCGGCCGACGAGACTCCGTCGAAGCAATTGCCGTGATAAAGTATGCGTAACTTCATAGAAATGAAATCTGCCTGCTGGCAAGCAAAATACTAAAGGTTAGTTGCCGAGGCAGGCTTCGTCAAGAACGAATAATGGAGATACGCCTCGCCACAGCGGCCGACGCCGACGCACTTGTGGAGTTTAATCAAGCGATGGCTCTCGAGACTGAGGGTAAACATCTTGACCCGATCGTGCTCGCCAGTGGCGTTCGCGCTGTTTTCGCGGACACCAATAAAGGCTTTTACGTCGTTGCGGACGACGCCGGAAAGATCGCCGGCGGGCTTATGGTTACGTTCGAATGGAGTGACTGGCGAAACTCGTGGTTCTGGTGGATACAAAGCGTTTATATTCTGCCTGAATTTCGCGGCCACGGCCTGTACCGTCGGCTGTATGACTTCGTAAAAGCCCGGGCCGATCAGAGCCGCGAGGTGTGCGGCTTTCGGCTTTACGTCGAAACGGAAAACACAAGCGCGCAGCTCGTATACGAGCGCGTCGGGATGAGACGATCTCACTACCTGATGTATGAGGAGAATCTTTGAGCGGCTGATCGGCTTGAGCGAGCGTCGACAAATAAAAAAACCGGAATTCCCTCGACGAGAATTCCGGCCTTTTTCTTAGAAAATCGCGGCTCGAAAGCAATTTGGAGATGTGAGATACAAGTAGAAGATGTTCACCCTATAGTTGAGATGCAAGACTTTGCAAACCGCGATTTTCAAAGACCAATCTTATAAAAAATGGAAAAGAGATCAGCTTAATTCTTCGAGCCCACATCCGAAGATTCTCCCAGTAGGCTGATCTCTTTTCCAAACTCAGCAGCCGCTTGATGCGACCGCCGATTCCCGAAACCTTTTTCGTTGACTGCCTAAACCCCTTGCTCGAAACCTGCTTGATAATAGGCTGCCGCCTTAAGCGGCGGCAGCCGAACCCACCCGTGCTCGTTCCGTACTACTTAACGCTGCCCCTGCGTCGTCTAGTTAATCCTTCCGTGTTCGCTGCCTTGTTTGCAACGACCGTGCCAATATTTTGCGGAACGATCCGGCCCGAATACGGGCCAATTCCAGCCAATTTGTGTTTGCAATGAATACACCCTGTAGAAATATCGGAAATGGCCGTTCGGAATACGTACAATATCGTGAACCATTTTCGATATGATTAAATCATTCCGGATGAATAAGATTAGCGAAATCGAGTTCGAACGAATATGTGCCGGGATTCTAAATGACCGTGAGAGCATCATTAGACACAATCCGATCGGAACGCCCGAAGAGATCCTGCTCTGGATGTTGCTCAGTTGCCTGATCAGCTACCTCAGCTTGGGCGAGATGGAGACGCCGTGCTTTTCCGGTAAACCGGACGCCCCGACATACCGAGAGGCGATCCTGTTTGTGCTGCGTGACCGGGTGGATGTAAAGTTTGACCCTTTGCCGTATCTTGATAGGCTAAAGTCAGAATGATAATCGGGCAGTTCGTTCTCACCACATTTCAGCAAAACACCCGCATCGTTGCCTGCAAGGCTACCCGAAGAGCGATTTGTATCGATCCGGGCGAAGCCTCGGAGCAGCTGATCGGTTTTTTGCGCGCCAACGCATTGGAACTGCAGGCTATCACTCTGACGCATGGGCATCTTGATCATGTCGGCGGGACGGCGGAGCTTAAGAAAAAATTCCCGGACGCCGAAGTGCTGCTGCATCGGGACGATGAGGATCTGTATTACGCACTTCCAAAACAGCCGCTGATGATGGGGCTGCAGCCGCATCAGTTGAAGGCGCTCGGAATGGATTATGAAGATCCGCCGCGAATCACGCGAAACTGGCAGCATGGCGAGACGTACGGAGTCGGCGAACTGAGATTCAAGATCCTGCACTGCCCCGGCCACACGCGCGGGCACGTCGTGCTGGCGGAGGAATCGGAGAAAAAGGTCTTCGTTGGCGACTGCCTTTTCGCCGGATCGATCGGCCGAACCGATCTGCCGGGCGGCAGCTACGAGCAGCTCATCGAATCGATCAGCAACAACATCCTCACGCTCGGCGACGATTTCGTCGTCTACTCCGGCCACGGCCCCGAAACGACCATCGGCCGCGAGCGCACGACCAATCCTTTCCTCACCGGCACCTACCAACTCTCCCGTGGCCGCTACGTCTGAGTAAGTTGAATATCACCGTTGTTTTGTAGCGTTTGTTTCGGCCGCCAGATCTTCCGTCATCCGCGAGGGCGTCTCTTCAGGCTGAAATCTGCTATTATTCCAGCGTTCTAAAATCCATTCAGGAAGGTCTACAAATGAAACGGCTATTTTTGACGGCAGCGACAGCTTTGTGTGCGGCGGTCGTCGGCGTTTACGCCCACGGCGACAACAGTCATTACGGGAACCAGCAGGACGTCAAATTCAGAACGCAGCAGGTCAGCGGCAATGTCCATATGCTGCAGGGACGCGGCGGCAACATCGCGGCGCTCGTCGGGATGGAAGGCATCCTGATCGTCGACGACGATTACAAGGCTGTGAGCGCCGGCTTGCGCGAAGCGCTGAAGGCGCTCGGGTCGGAGACGCCGCGGTTCATCCTCAACACGCACTGGCACGGCGACCATACTGAGAACAACGAGACCTTCGGAAAAACGTCAGTGATCCTGGCCCACGAGAACGTGCGCAGACGGATGATGAACCCGCCGGTGATATTCGGTCGTGCAACGCCGCCATATCCGTCGTTTGCCCTGCCGATCGTGACGTATTCGCAGAGCGTCACACTGCACATCAACGGCGAGGAGGTGCGGGCGATTCATTATCCGAACGGGCATACCGACGGCGACACGATCGTCTTTTTTGTGAATTCGAAGGTCGTGCACATGGGCGATGACTTTTTCGCGAACCGCTTCCCCTTCGTCGACATCGAGAGCGGCGGCAGCGTGCAGGGTTTGATCGACAACATCACGCGGCTCCTGACCGAGATCCCGGCCGACGCCAAGATTATCCCCGGCCACGGCCCGCTCTCAACGATCGACGACCTCAAGACCTACCGCCAAGCCCTGATCGAGACCGCCAACATCGTTCAGGAAGGAATGAAAAAGAACATGCCCGTCGCCGAGATCAAGAAGGCCGGCCTGCCCGAGAAATACAAGGAGTGGGGCACGGGCTTTATAAAGCCGGATGTGTGGATCGACATCCTGTACAGAAGCTACTCAAAAAAGTAAGTCGCGACAGCGACCGATCGCATCGTCAGAACCGGGAGCGGTAGCGACCGGGTTCTTCATTCACCAACAGAAAGACCGCCCAGAGATTAACTCTCCTTGCGGTCTTTCGCTTCTTTGATCGGCTCGGCTGCTTATCTTGCAAGAACCCGGTCACTACCGCTCCCGGTTCTGACTAGGCGACGGTCACTTCATTCGACAGATATACGTCCTGGATCGCGTTGAGCAGTTCGACGCCCTCGTTCATCGGACGCTGGAAGGCCTTTCGGCCGGAGATTAGGCCAGAACCGCCGCCGCGCTTGTTGACCACCGCGGTGCGGACGGCGTCGGCGAGATCGCCGGCCCCCTTCGACTCGCCGCCCGAATTGATCAGACCGCAGCGGCCCATGTAACAATTCGCGACCTGGTAGCGGACGAGGTCGATCGGGCTGTCACTGGTCAGCTCGGTGTAAATCTTCGGGTTGGTCTTGCCGTACGCGCTTTCGAGACCGAGCACGTTGTAGCCGCCGTTTCGCTCGGGAAGCTTCTGCTTGATGATGTCGGCCTGGATCGTGACGCCGAGGTGATTGGCCTGCCCCGTGAGATCGGCCGCGGTGTGCATGTCGCCCTCTTTCGTCTTGAACTTGTTGTTGCGCAAGTAGCACCACAGGACCGTCGCCATCCCGAGCTCGTGCGCGTAGGCGAACGCTTCCGCAACCTCGCCGAGCTGGCGGGTCGACTCGTCCGAACCGAAGTAAATCGTCGCACCGATCCCGACCGCGCCCAGATCGCGGCACTGGTCAATGCTGCCGAACATCACCTGATCGAATTTGTTCGGGTAGGTGAGCAGCTCGTTGTGGTTGATCTTAACGATAAACGGGATCTTGTGCGCGTACTTGCGAGCGACCGCACCCAGCACGCCAAAGGTCGAAGCCACGGCATTGCAGCCGCCCTCGATCGCGAGCTTGACGATGTTCTCAGGATCAAAATACTGCGGATTCGGCGCGAACGACGCCCCGGCCGAATGTTCGATACCCTGATCAACCGGCAGGATCGACAAATAACCAGTCCCGGCCAGCCGCCCATGATAGTAAAGCGACTGCAGACTGCGCAGCACCGCCGGGCTGCGGTCGGAATCCTTCCAAACCCGATCGACAAAATCGCCGCCCGGCAAGTGAAGGGTCTCCTTCGGGATCGTCTTTGAAACGTGCCCGAGCAGCGACTCGGCCTCGTCGCCCAAAAATTCCTGAATTTTGCTGAAATCAACTGGCATTGATTCTCTCCTGATAAGAATAGAACTGTTTACTCAAGGCTAAGAAAACGGAAATTATAGCACAACGACCAGCCGCGGAGTTTTTGGCGAAAAACTATTGCGGTGAAATCGAAATGTCTTGTAAAATACGCGGGTCACCCGGTCAAATCCACCAAAGTCTGCCGGTTTCCGATCTAGGGAAGTTTCTTTTTAGAGGACGCTCGAACCCCGATTTCGAGGTCCGACCACACTATTAGTTTGAGGTAAATATGAAAGCTCTCGCTCTCCGCACCATGTTGGGCGCCGTTGTGGCCCTTTGTGTTCTTTTCGTCTCCCCTTCCCTCGCTCAGGACAAAGACTGGAAACCCGTCAACCCATCCGACCTCCAATCCACGACTCCTGTCGTTGAGCCCGATGCCGACGCGGAGGTGATCTTTTGGGAAGTGCGCGTCGACGATAGCAATCCCGAAAGCATGGTGATGAAGCATTACGTGCGCGTAAAGGTCTTTAACGAACGCGGCCGCGAAAAATACAGCAAGGTCGATATCTCCTACGCCAAGGGCATCAAGATCAAAGACATCAACGCCCGCGTGATCAAGCCCGACGGCTCGATCACCGATATCGCCAAGACCGACGTCTTCGACCGCGAGATCGCCAAGACAGACAAGATCAAGGTCAAGGCGCGCTCGTTCGCCGTCCCGAGCGTGCAGCCCGGTTCGATCATCGAGTACCGGTACCAGGAGGTCTACAATCACGGCTCGGCCGAGGACATGCGGATGATCTTTCAGAGGGACGTTCCGATCAGGTCGATCTCCTACTATTTCCGCCCGTTCGGCGACGTCAAATACCTGACCTTCAACATGGACGGCAACAAGTTCGTCAAGGACAAGAACGGCTTCTACCGCGCGACGATGGAGAATGTTCCGGCTATCAGGTCCGAGGTCCATATGCCGCCGGAGGACGAGGTCCGCTCGTGGCTGCTCGTCTACTATGATCGAGCCCGCAAGAACGACGATGCCCTTAGTTTCTGGTCCAGGGCGGGCGGCTATATCGCACGCAAGTACGACATCAAGGACACGCTGAAACCCGGAAAGGACATCAAGGCCGCGGCCGAATCGATCGCCGCCGGGGCATCCACACCTGAGGAGAAACTCGCGAAGATTTTCGAATTCTGCAAGACGAAAATCCGTAACATCTCCTACGACCCGCGAATGACCGACGAACAGCGAGAGGAGATCAAGCCCAACAAGTCGGCGTCCGATACCTACAAGAACATGCAGGGCACCGACACTGACATCAATGAGCTTTTTGCGTCGCTCGCGACCGCTCTCGGGTTTGAGGCTCGGCTCGCGTTTGGCGGTGACCGGAGCGAGAAGTTCTTCGACCCGGCGCAGGCCCACGAGTCGTTCGTCCACTTCGCGGCGGCGGCGGTAAAGGTGGGCGACCAGTGGAAGTACTATTCACCCGGCGACAAGTTCGTCCCCTACGGGATGCTCGCGTGGAATGAGGAAGACACCTCCGTTCTTCTTCTCGGCTATAAGGACTACATCACGGCCCAGACGCCTGTCTCCGGGCACGACAAGTCCGCCGCCAAGCGGACCGGCAAGTTCAAGTTGTCGGAGGACGGCACGCTAGAAGGACTCGTCAAGTTGGAATACACCGGTCAGATCGCCAACAAGATGAAGCTCGACAACTACAAGATCTCCGCGAGCAAGCGCGAAGAGGATCTGAAGGAAATGATGAAGTCCCGGTTGAGCACCGCGGAGATTTCCGAGATCAGCATCGAGAATTTTGAGGACCCGGAAAAGCCGTTCGTTTACCAGTTCAAGATCCGCGTGCCAAGCTATGCTCAAAAAACGGGCAAACGACTTTTCCTGCAGCCCGGATTTTTTGAATACGGCACAAATCCGATCTTCACGAGCGCGACAAGGAAGTACGGAATATACTTCCATTATCCGTGGTCGGAGCAGGACAACATCGAGATCGAGCTGCCGGCCGGCTTCAAGCCGGACAGCGCCGAGCCGCCTGCCCCGGCGCACGACTCATCCGGGATCAGCAGCCTGAAATTCGATCTTAAGATCGATGAATCGAGCAACGTGCTCAGATACCGGCGCAACTTCTTCTTCGGCTCCGAGGGGCGCACGTTTTTCGACGTTGCAACCTACCAGCCGCTCAAGAATCTGTTCGACGCGTTCCACAGGTCGAACACGCACACGATCACGTTGAAGCAGAACTAACGACACCGTAACGCGGCTTCGCAAGGCCGGGGCCGCGTAAAGAAGAAAATATGCAGCGTAAACCCTCATGCGCGATCGCCGCCCTGGCGTCGCTGATGGTCATCGCGGCGATCAGCGGCACCGCCTTTGGCGGCGATCTGATACCGTGGCGCCCCGTCTCGGACGCCGAACTCAACTTGAAGACAGCTCAGGTCGAACCCGATGCGGACGCGGAGGCGATCTTTTGGGAAGTGTGGTTGGACGATAAGAAGTTTTCCAAACTTTCGTACACCCACTACGTCCGCGTCAAGATCTTTACCGAGCGAGGGCGCGAGCGTTTTGCGAAGATGGACATTCCCTTCATGAAAGGGAAAAAAGTCGAAAATGTCGCCGCACGCGTAATCAGGCCAGACGGCACCATTCTACAACTCAAGCCGGAAGACATTTTCGAACGCGAGATCGTCAAGGTCGGCAAGGCCCGCGTGCGGGCGAAGTCGTTCGCGGTGCCCGGGATAGAGCCGGGTGTCGTCGTCGAGTATCAATATACCGAAACGATAAAGGGTGAAAGTGCTGCGGGCGAGAGACTCTTGTTCCAGCGCGACGTGCCGATCCAGCGTGTCACCTATCACGTCCGGCCTTACAGCGCGCTCACGCTGAAATTCAACTCCTACAATATGCCGGACACCAAATTCGTCAAGGAAAAGGATGGATATTTGGTAGCTACGCTGCAAAACATTCCGGCATACAAGGAAGAGCCTTTCATGCCGCCCGACGATGAGGTGAGAAAGTGGATGTTTCTGTCCTACCGACAATTCACGTCGGAATTTGATTGGAACGACTTAAACGTGTCCTGGGAAGGCGCGATAAAGAAGCTGACCAAATCAAGCAAGGAGATCAAGCAGAAAGCAGCCGAGTTGACCGCCGGGGCGATGACCAGCGAGGCGAAGGTCCGGCGGATCTACGAGTTCGTTCAAAAGAACATCCGGAACCTGAACTTCGACCGAGCTCTCAGTGAGGAGGAGGCCGAAAAGTTGGAAATCGAGGATGCGGGCGATGCACTCAGGCTCGGGATGGGACGATCGCAGCACATCGATATACTTTTCGCCGCACTTGTCAGGGCGGCCGGGTTCGAGACCGGCGTCGTGCTGGCGGCCGACCGATCGGAGAACTTTTTCAGCATCCAGAAATACCCGTTTCCGAGTTTTCTAAGCCCCGCCGGGATCGCCGTAAAGATCGATAGCGAGTGGCGTTACTTTGACCCGTGCGGGCCGTTCCTGCCGTTTGGATCGTTGAGCTGGAATCGTGAAGACGTGCAGGCGTTTATCGTCGGCGAGGGCGGACCTTACTGGCGGCGAACTCCCGGTTCGGGCAACGCCGAATCGGCTGCCAAACGCAGCGGCACTTTCGAGCTCTCGGAGGACGGCACTCTCGCGGGGACGGTAAAGGTCGAGTACACCGGTCAGCAGGCGATCTCGCGCCGCCGCGAAGCCTTTATGGATTCGTATGCAAAGCGGGAGGAGGATTTCCGCAACGAGATCAAGCAGCGTATCAGCAATGCGGAGGTGAGCGCCGTTTCGATAGAAAACTTCGACGATACCGCCAAACCGCTGACCTACATCTATAAGGTCCGCATACCCGGTTACGCCCAGAAGGCCGGCAAGCGGATCATACTGCAGCCGGGATACTTCGGATACGGCTCGTCGCCGCTGTTCTCGTCGTCCACCAGAACGTACGGCATCTACTTCCCCTATCCCTGGTCGGAGTCTGACAAGATCGAGATCAAGCTGCCGGCCGGTTATCAGATAGATTCCGCCGACTCGCCCGGCGAGCTGGCAGATTCCAGGCGCGTAGGTGTGAACAAGATCGCGATAAGCATCGACAACTCGGCGAACGTTCTCCACTACCATCGCAGTTTTTCATTCGGAAACGCCGGACGGACGCTCTACCCGGTAGAGGCATATCCGACGCTCAAACGATTGTTCGACGGGTTCCACAAAGCCGACACGCACGCGATCTCACTCAAGCAGGTCACCCGTTAAAGCGGTAGGCCGGGCACCAGAGACCTGGCCTGGATATAGTTTGGTTCTATTGGAGAAATTTGATTTATGTTGAGACGTTTTTTCTTCTCGGTACTCTTCTCGCTCCTGCTATGCGGGGCGGTCTTTGCGGACGACCCGCCATCGTGGCTGCGGCAGGCCGCGTCCTCATCGTTGCCGGCGTATGACAACAAGACCGAAGCTGCCGTCCTGCTTGACGAGCAGCACGTCACGCTCGGCACGGATGGCAAGCTGGTCACGGTCGAGAACTTCGCCGTCAAGATCCTCAACAAGGAGGGACGCCGGTACGCCGTGGCCCGAGCCTTCTATCTCGTCAGTTCCGGGAAGATCCGAGAGATCAACGCGTGGCTGATCCGGCCGGATGGGACCACCAAGACCTACGACAAAAAATCCGTCGTCGACATCATTTCCGATCCGGACGACGTGTATAACGAGGGCCGCGTGAAGTTCATCGAGGCGAAGAACGATGTCGAGCCCGGCTATATTTTCGGCTACTCGGTCGTGTCTGAGGACTCTCCGCTCTTCTACCAGGACACGTGGACCTTTCAGAGCAATCTCCCCGTGATCGTTTCGCGATACTCGTTGACCCTGCCGTCCGGATGGAAGGCGGGGAGCATCACGTTCAACGCTCCCGAGATAAAGCCGGTTGTGTCCGGGATGACCCACACGTGGGAACTCCGCAACCTCGATCCGATCCGCGACGAACCGCTCAGCCCTGCCTGGAATAATCTGTCACCCAGAATCGCAGTCAACTACGCGCCGGAATCCGGCCAAACTGCCGTCAGCCGGGCCTTCGCAAACTGGGAAGACGTGTCGCGCTGGGCGACGGCGATGTACGACGCTCAGGTCGTCGTGGATGACAACATCGCAGCCAAGGCAAGAGAACTCACCGCCAACGCCAAGACGGAACTCGAGCGGATCCAAGCCATAGGCAACTTCGTGCAGAATCTCCAGTACATCTCGATCGATATCGGCGTCGGTCACGGCAACGGATATCGCCCTCGCCCGTCAGACCTTGTACTGAGCCGCGGATACGGCGACTGCAAGGACAAGGCGAATCTGATGCGGGCCCTGCTTAAGGCCATCAGGATCGAAGCCTATCCGGTCGCGATCTACTCGGGCGATCACAGCTTTGTACGGCCCGAATGGGCGTCACCCCGGCAGTTCAACCACTGCATCATCGCGGTGAAGGTCGGTGATGCGACCCAAGCTTCGACGATCATCAATCATCCCAAACTCGGCAGGCTGCTCATATTTGACGCGACCGACTCGTTCACTCCGGTCGGCGACCTGCCGGACTATCTTCAGGGCAGCTATGCGCTGATCATGGGCGGCGATGCTGGCGGGTTGGCGAAAATGCCGGTGGCGCCGCCGGAATCAGACCTCCTCGAACGAAACATCGTCGCCGAACTTTCCGAGGCCGGGGCCCTGAAAGGCAAAATACAGGAACGCGCGATCGGGCAGACATCAAGCGTCTTCCGCCGCGAGATTCGTGAGTTTTCGTCGGCCGATTACAAGAAGATACTCGAGGGTTGGCTGACCCGAGGTGCCACGGGAGCTCAGCTCGTGAACTTCACATCCAAGGACAGGCATGCCGACGCTGCGTTCGATCTGGAAGTCGAGTTCGCCGCGCCGCGGTATGGTCAGTTGATGCAGAATCGTCTTTTGGTCTTTAAGCCCGTCATCGTGGGCCGCCGCAACGGCGTGGTACTTACGGAACCAAAGCGGACGAACCCGATCGAGCTGGACTCGAACATGATGAAGGAAACGATCACATTCAGCTTGCCCGCAGGATTCCGGATCGATGAGCTGCCCGACGCGGTCAGCCTGGAGACGAGCTTCGGGACATATTCGACGGCCTACGCGGAGAAAGACGGCAAGCTGGTGTTCACGCGGCAGCTCAAAATGAATCGCAGCATCGTCCCGGCGGAGAAATATTCTTCCGTCAAGGACTTCTTTGCGAAGATACTCGATGCGGAGCAGGCACCGGTCGTGCTCGTCAGAAAATAGAATCCTGTCCGATAGGTAGAAAAAGGCGGCCGATCGGATCGGCCGCCTTTTTCTATTTTGCGGCGGTAACTTCCAGCATCCGCAGCAAGGCTTTCTCTTCAGGCTCGTAATCGGCCTCGATGCGGCGGATCCGTCGCGATGCCCGCGGGCGGAAATCGTCGATCGTGACCCCCTCCTCATAGGCCTTTATCACGTCCGGATGGATGTATGAGCTGCGGCAGACCGTCGGGGTATTGCCGAGCTGCTCGGACACATCTCTTATCGCCCTAACAAGATTCTTCTTGATCTGCTTTTCGTCTTCAGCTTTTCCCAGTTCGGCCAAGCGGGTCGCGGCGAGCAGCGTGCCGCCCCAAGTGCGAAAGTCCTTGGCTGAAAATTCGGGCCCGGTTGCTTCCTTGATGTAGCGGTTTATGTCGGCCGGGCATATCGGTCGCGGTCTGCCTTCGTCGTCGAGGTAGTGGAAGAGTTTCTTCGCGCCGCCTAATGCTTTGAGGTCCTGCATGACGTGGGCGAGTTCCTCGTCGACCATCACCTTACGGTGTTTGATGTGACTCTTGCCTACGAACTCGAACACAAGCACGCCGCCGCGCTTAATCGTCAGGTGGCGGTTGGCGAGAGTCGTGATCCCGTATGTGCGGTAATGCCGGACGCTCTTCTCGGTACCGACGCGGATGTAGAGCGAATTGATCAGACGCATCATGATCGCCAGGACCTTCTCGCGGGGAAATCCTTCGAGCGCGATGTGCTCATTCGTGACCGTGCGGAGTTTTGGCAGCTGCCTGCCAAAATCGACGATCTTGGAAAATTTCTTCCGCTGCTGCTTTTCGCAGAATTTGACGTGGTAGCGGTACTGGACCCGCCCGGTCGTATCGACGCCGACTGCCTGCAGGCTGCTCGCCGCGAACGGCGATATCCGTACGCTCCGCCAAGCGGGTGGTAGAACTAGTTGGTTGATCCGGGCGAGGGCCTCCTCGTCGGTTATGCGTTTGCCGCTGGAGTCGACGTAATAAAATCCCTTCGACTTTGATCCGCAGCGGCGCCACCAGCCGGCACGGCGACCCTTGATCACGGTCTGCCGAGCTTTCTTGACGTCAAAGATCGGTTCCAAAACCTTCCCTGCTACCACCCCGGAGCTCACCATTTCTCAAGTATATCGAAGTCGCCCGGTCAGCCAGACAATTCTTTTTTGGGCCGCCTATAAACGTTGAAATGGCGAGACTTACGGAACCGCTGCTGGAGCCGAAAATCGACAATTTTTGCAACGCGTTTCACACGTGAAACATCTAATTTTCGCTTTTTGAGGAGGAAGAAATGCAAACGAATTTTGAACAAGCGGAAGAGAAAGAGACTCTTCGCACCAAGAAGGACATGATCCTGTCTTTGTACAAGTCGGGCGTCCAGGAGATCGAGATGATAGCCGCGATCTCGGGCGCGAAGCCGAGCTACGTCGGGTCGGTGCTTCATAAGGAAGGTCTGGTCGACAACTACTTCGACCTTTACACCTCGACCAACTACCCGATGAATATTTACTCGAAGCACTTCAGAGGAAAGCTCGGGTTCAAGGACGTCGAGACCTCGCAGCGCGGCGTCGAGGTTCTGGAGAATGGCTATCGGTATTTCGAGCGCATTCAGGACCGCGCCGGGCAGCACCACACTCTGGAGCTGGCGCTGACGATGCTAGATCGAGCCCGGTGGACCGGTAAGCTGGAAGAAGCTGAGGTTTATCGACGCTGGCTGGTGGGCAAGCTCAGCACGCCGCTGGTCGAGACGACCTGGCCGCAATCGATGCCGGCGACCGGTACTCGAAATGAGATCGCCGAGACAGACGGCGCCGAAGAAGAATTGAAAAAGGCGGCATAACACACCCGCCTTCTTTTGGGCCGTTGTGTTGCATCTTTGCAACACTGTTGCATATCCAGTATCCTTTTGTTTACCAAATCAGAACCGAGGTTTTACAAATGTCTCTCGAACTTGTGAACGAGGCCGTGCCGGAAAACGAACTGAAGATCGGAAAAGCGACGATCGAGGACGTCCAGGCTGAGCCGAGCCTGCGGCCAAAGAGCCTAGACGAATATATTGGCCAGCAGAGCATCGTCAACAACCTTAAGATTTTCCTGAAAGCCGCGCTTCGTCGCGCCGAGGCGATGGACCACGTCCTGCTGTTCGGCCCCCCGGGGCTCGGCAAAACGAGCTTGGCAGTGATCATCGCGAATGAACTCGGCGCGAGCCTGAAGACCATCCACGCTCCGGCGGTAGAGAAGGCCGGTGACCTCGCCGCGATCCTTACCAATCTAGAGGAAGGCGATGTTCTATTTGTCGACGAGATTCACCGGCTGCGTCCGGCGATTGAGGAGATCCTTTATCCTGCGATGGAGGATTTTCAGCTCGACATCATCATCGGCCAGGGCGCGGCCGCACGAACGCTGAAGATCGATCTGCCGAAGTTCACACTCGTCGGCGCGACTACGCGTGCGGGACAGATTTCGGCTCCGCTTCGTGGGCGATTTGGCATCGTAAATCATCTTGATTTTTACCCGCAGAAGGACCTGGAGATCATCATCCACCGCTCGGCCGAGATTCTCGGTGTCGAGATCGAGGCCTCCGGCGCCGAGGAGCTCGCTCGTCGGGCACGCGGGACACCGCGCATCGCGAATCGGCTGCTCCGCCGCGTCCGCGATTATGCCGAGATCATCGGTGACGGCCGCGTGAGCGGCGCCCTTACGAAGAGCGCTCTCGACGCGATGGAGGTCGACCGGTTCGGCCTCGACGAGATCGACCGCAAGTTGCTGCTCACCATCATCGAAAAATTCGACGGCGGACCGGTCGGGTTGGGGACCATCGCCGCTTCTATCAGTGAGGACCGCGAATCTATCGAGGAGATGATCGAACCGTATCTGATCCAGATCGGCTTTCTGAACAGAACTCGTCGCGGACGGGTCGCCACCGCGGCGGCTTATAAGCATTTTGGCTTCGATCCGCCGTCGCTGTTGAGGCAGTTCGCGCTGGCTGGTTAGACCGCCGCACTTCGACAAACAAAAAGGCAGGAACTCGTCGGTTCCTGCCTTTTTCATTTTCAACCCGGAGCGTGTTATCGAGTGACGGGGTTTCCTTCCGTGTCGAGAAGCGTGATCGGGTAACCGAGTTCTTTCAGCCCCGGCTCGATCGCGTTTCTGTCGCCGACGATCACGATCGCCATCTTTGACGGATCGAGGTATTTGTTAGCGACGCGGTTGACGTCGTCGAGCGTGACCGCGTTGATCCGCGAGATGTAATCGTTGTAGTAGCTGTCGGGCAGATCGTAGACGACCAGGTTGGCGAGCTGATTCGAGATCTGGCCGACCGTTTCAAACCCGGACGGGAAACGCCGGATGAGGCTCTGCTTGTTGTAGTCAAGCTCCTTCTGCGTTATCGGTCGACCGCTACGAATGTCGCTGATCTCCCGCATAAACTCGGTGACCGCTTCTTTTGTCACCGCCGTCTGGATGTCGCCTCCCGCGGAGAATGGCCCGGCACCCCTGCGGAAACTCCAACCGCTGCGTGCGCCATAGGTGTATCCCTTTTCCTCGCGCAGGTTCATGTTGATCCGCGATGTGAAGCCGCCCCCGAGAACGGTGTTCATCACGAGGAGCGGGAAATAATCCGGACTCGAGCGATCGACGCCGATGTGCCCGATCGAAACGACCGACTGCGCCGAGTTTGGCCGGTCGACGATATAAATGCCGGTCCGCTCCAGACTCCGCGTCGGCGGAAGCTGGAAGTTTGCCCGCGTACCGCCTTTCCATCCGGCAAAAGCGGTTTCGAGCTTCTGCATTAACGCCGCGCGGTCAAAGCTGCCCACGACGATCAGCACTCCGTTATTGGGCTGGAACGTCGATTGGTAATAACGCACGACATCGTCGCGGTCGATTTCCCGGAGCGATTTTTCCGATCCCGAAAGGTCGCGGCCATACGGATGCTCGCCGTAGAGTACGCGGTTGTAGACCGCATCGGAGATCGAGTTGGGGTTCGCCCTTCGCTGCCGCAGGCCTACGAGCGAGCGGCCGCGCAGACTTTCAAGCTCGTTCTTGGGAAACGCTGGATTGACGATCACGTCCGAATAGATCGCCAATGCCTGGTCGAGGTGGCTGCTTAAGGTCTGCATCGAGACGCTCGTCGAATCCCACCCCGAGTTCGCGTTGAGGTTCGCACCGATGGACTGTAGCTGATTGGCGATGTCCACTGCTGAACGAGTCTTCGTCCCGTCATCGAGCAGGCTCGCGGTCATGTTCGCGACGCCGGTCTTTTCCGCGGGCTCCGTGACGGCGCCGGATTTCAGAACGAGATTGAACGCCACGATCGGAAGCTCGCGGTGCTCGACCGTCCACACCTCAAGCCCGTTCGAGAGCTTCGACTTTTGAATCGGCGGAAGTGCCAGCTTCGGGTTGGGGCCGGGCTTCGGCAGCTTTGCCGCCTGCTGGGCGACACGTGCCTCGTCCGCCTTAGCGGATTTCGAGGTCGTCTGATCGGCCTCGCGCGGTGGCGCGGCGGCGGCTCTCTGCTGTCCGCCCTGCTGCTGCTGTCGCGGCGTGTAGGTCATGATGAGGCGGTTGGCCGTCAGGTAAGTATTCGCCACCCGCTGGATGTCGGCGGGCGTCACCCGGCGGTACCGATCCAGATCGGCCTGGAAGTAATCGGGCTTTCCAAGATATCCGGTGTACGTGGCAATCTGGCTGCCCTTGCCCAGAACGGTTTGCATACCGAAGATGGACTGGGCCTCCATTGTGTTGCGGGCACGGACCAATTCGTCGGCCGTGACCCCCTCGCGTTTGATCCGCTCAACCTCTTTATTGATTTCCTCTTCGATCTCGTCGAGAGGCTTTCCGGGGCGTGCTGTCGCCTGGATCTGGAAAAGCCCCCCGATCTCATTCGTGCTGTTGAACGCACCGACCTGTTGGGCCCACTCTTTTCCAAAGATCAGATTGCTTTGCAGACGCGAGCTGCGGCCGGACGACAAAATGAAACCAAGCATGTCGAGAGCCGGTTCGTCGGCTGAATATTGCGGAACGCTGTGCCAGACGATATAACGGCGCTGAAGCGGGACGTTGTCCTCGACGACGGTCCGAATTACGCGATCCAGTTTCGGCTGCGCCGGATTTGGACGATTGATGTTGCTGCCCCTGGCGATCGGGCCAAAATACTTCTGGACCCAATTGCGGACCTGCTGCTCGTTGAAGTCGCCGGCGATCACCAGCACCGCATTGTTCGGCACGTAGTACTGGCGGAAAAAGGACTTGACGTCGTCCATCGAAGCGGCCTGCAAATCTTCGAGCGAACCGATCGTGGTCCAGCTGTACGGATGGCCCTTCGGGTACATGGTTTCGGCAATCTTCTCGAACGCGGTCCCGTACGGCTGATTGTCGACGCGCTGGCGCCGCTCGTTCTTGACGACGTCTCGCTGGTTGTCGAGTTTTTCCTGCGTCATCGCCTCTAGGAGGTTGCCCATCCGGTCGGCCTCGAGGAATAGGGCGAGCTCAAGAAAGTTTGAAGGGACGACTTCGTAATACCAGGTGCGGTCGACGTTGGTCGTACCGTTGATGTTGGCCCCAGCTTCCTGGAGCGGCATAAAGTAGTCGCTGTTGTAGTTCTTCGAGCCCTGAAACATCATGTGCTCGAACAGGTGCGCGAAACCTGTCCGACCCGGCACTTCGTCCTTCGAGCCAACGTGGTACCAGACGTTGACCGAAGCGATCGGCGTCGACTTGTCCTGATGAAGGACGACCCGGAGGCCATTTTTAAGCCGGAATTCCTTGTAGTTCAGCCGCGGCAGCTTGTCGCCTGCCGTCTGCGCGGCGGCCGTCGCGGCCATAAACGAGATCATGATCAGCGTGGTGACCAGTATTTCCCTGATTCGCATAGAAGTGTCCTCGTCGTAAAAGTTTGGTGAAGAAACACGAACGGAACCACTCCCGGCTCCGGCTCGACAAGAGCGACCGGTCAGCAGGTGCGGTCCACAAGTTCTTTTTGCAGATTTATTATGCGGCCGGTCGGCCGGGAGATTCAACCTTGCCGAGGACAACGACCTTTTCCCGCCCGGAAACCATCACGCCGCCCGGTTTCTCGATCGTAACCGCAAAAGCCTTCGGGTTGCTGACGCGTAAGGAGGGATCGATCGGGATCACGACTTCGCCGTTTTGATCGACATCAAAAATGCCGCCGGCGATCGGGGTCTTTTCGCTCTGCGTCTCGTCGAAGATCCAGAGCTGATACGTTTCCTTGCTCTTGTCGTTGGCCGGCAGCCCGCGGAAACGTAGAAAACCTTGCTGCCTGGAGTCGCTCCAGACCGCGTCGCCCTCGACCGAGGCGGCGATTTCCTTAACGTTGCCCGGCCCGAACGTAGCCTTCCTGACGTCGGGGGCCGTTGCGAGAAGCTGCTCGCGAAGCTGCGCGGGTGTAAGCGTTTGCGTCGGCGACGGGGTGGGCGGCGCAGGCCCGGTCGAAGCCGTTTGAGGAATGCGGGTCCGGTCGGTCCACACCGTGAAAATGAGTGCGACGCACGCGATCGCGGCGGCGGCCCAACCGAGCCAGCCGAACAGGCCCATCCGCGGCTCCGCGGCAGCCGCAACAGGAGCGGCCGCGACGCCGCCCGCAGTGGTCTCGCGCGACCTGAACCAGTCGTCCGCGGCATCCTCGATGCGGGCCCTCAAATGAGACGGCATCGGCTCGACGGTGTCAAGACTGGCCAGGGTCAGGGCCGCGGCGGTCAGCTCGAATGAGTCATCTCTGTTTAACGAACCTGCCGTCATTTCATCTAGCTGCCGACGCTCCGCTTCGGTGAGGCCCTCGGTGGCTTCCTTCACGAGGAGGTCGAGCAGAATCTCTTCCCGATCCTGATTCATACTGCCAACCTCCCTTTTCCATCTTCACTTCCCAAACCCAAGAACTCTCTTGCCTGGATTATGCCCCGCCGCGCGTGGGTCTTGACGGTGCCGAGCGGCATTCCGGTAGCATCCGCGATCTCCTGATGCGACAATCCCTGAACGATCGAAAGCTGCAAGACCTGCTGCTGTTCGGGTCTCAAGGTCCGCATCGCCTCGGCGACCTGACCTGCCTCCACGGAAAGCTGGATCTTTTGATCGCTCCGGTTTGCGGGCTCCCTGACAACATCCTCCAGCGAGTCGGCCGAGATGCGGCGACTTGAGTAGCGGATCCTGTCGATAAGTCGGCGGCGGGCGATCATTGCGACGAACGTGGTCTCGGATGCTTGAGCTTCGTCGAAACGCTTGGCGTTTTTCCAAATATCGATGAAGATCTCCTGCACGACATCTTCGGCGTCGTCGCTCCCGCGAAGCATCTTGCGGGCAAGCGACCACACAAGGCCGCCGTACTTGTCCAGGCAATCTTGGACGGCCGACCTGTCTCCGGAAGCGATGCGTTTTAATATGGCTTCAGCCAAGCTTGGTGTCCTTCGGAAGAATGAATTGCACTGCCTAAGCTACCCTATCCTACCGAAAATCTCCAACTCCGCAGGAAACGGGCCGCGCAAGCCACCGAACCTGATTCGGACCTCCCCTGATCGTTCTGAATCCGCATGCGGCATTCAAAAAGATAATTCGTTCGCGAAGAGATTATGGTTTCAGATCGGCCTTCTTGCGGAGGAATTTGGAAAGCAAAAACGCGATGAAGAGCGAAAAACTCGTAGCCGCCGAAAGGAGGCAAAACTGACAGAAAGCGCCAATCACAAAGGCCTGAAGATACAGCAGGCCGAGCGAGACGAGCGCCATCGCGGCCGTGAGAGCCCCGAAAAGCTTCCACGACGTCGTGCTGCCGTATAGTGCGAGTACGGCCAGAGAAAACGCGGCAAAGTAGCCAAGCGCGCCGAAAGCGGCGAGCGGCACGCCCGCGATCTCGGCGTATTCGCTCGTGAGCACGGTCTCACAGCCCGAAACCAGACTGCACGGCACCGGCGTGGCGGTCAGATGATTGACGGTCAAATAAATAGAATCGCCGAGACCGATCAGGGCGAAGACGATCGCAGCGATTGGAAAGACTCGGTTCATGACATATTGGGCAAGCGGTTGTGCGTCGGTGCTACTTATTCGCCGGCGCGCTTTCAGAGCCGCCTGGCGCCGGAGCGGCCGGTCTGGCGGGCTGCGCGGATTGATTCTGCGGGGCCGACGCCTGCAGCTCGGAGTCGACGATTTGGCGAAGCGTCTGCAGGTTCATATCCGGATACGGGACCATCTTGCCGTTGATGTAAATGGTCGGCGTCGAGGAAACACCGATCGCCCTGCCCCGGTCAAGATCTGCCTGAACGCGGTTGCGGGACTGCAGCCCGAGGGCGTCGGTCTCCCAACGACCGGCGTCAAGACCGATCTTCTCGGCGTACGATCTGAAAAGTTGCCGGTGGTTCGAGTTTGGGGCCGACCATTCACGCTGGTTGGTGAAAAGCATATTCTGCATCGCCCAGTATTTATCCGAGCCCTGCAGACCAGCCGCCTCTGCAGCAGCCGCAGCGTCGTACGCCTTGTCGTGACTCGACAGCGGGAAATTGCGGAAAACAAACCTGATCCGCGAACTGTACATCGACTGAAGCTGCTTCATTATCGGATGGATCTGAGCGCAGGCTCCGCACTGATAATCTGCGAACTCTTCGATCGTCACCGTCGCGGCCGGAGAACCTAGAAAATTGGGCGGTTGCGCTCCCGGAGGCGCATTTGCCGGGATGGTCGCGACGTTCGCCGCCTGGCGGTTGGTGTTCGCGTTGGTCGTCGCGCGAGTACCGGATTTCTTCGAGGAGTTGTAAAAATACGCCCCGATCCCGAACGCGGCGACCAAAACAACCGCGATGATGATCAAGGGAGTGCTGCTGCTTTGTGTGCTTGGCTTATTGCTGCTCATTCGATTGTATGAATAATTTATTTGACGGCCTTGAGGCGCGTCGTTCTTCTGGGACTTTCCTGCTGAGTGCCGCTAGCGGCCATAGCACCGCGGGCGCGTCGTGCGATGCCTTCCGCGTCCAGGTCGTAGGCGGCCAGCAATTTCTTCGCGTCGCCGTGCGTGACGATCTCATCGGTGACACCGATGCGGTGCACGGTTACCTTGCCCAAGACGCCGCGTTGCTCTAATAGCTCCATCACGGCCGAACCGAATCCACCAGCAAGATACGCCTCCTCGACGGTGATGATCAGTTCGTTCTCCTCGGCTATCCTGAGGATCAGCTCCTCGTCCAGCGGTTTGACGAAGCGGGCGTTCACTACGGTCGCATCGATGCCGTCCGTCGCGAGAATCGCGGAGGCCTCGATCGACGGGTAAACCATTGAGCCGTAAGCCACGATGGCGATGCCGCCTTTTCCTTCCCTCAAGATCTCGCCTTTGCCGATCTCCAGTTTTTTCGGCGGAGCGGCGATCTCAACGCCAACGCCGTTGCCGCGCGGGTAGCGGAGCGCCGCCGCGCCGGGATGCTCGATGGCGGTGAGAATCATGTCACGCATCTCGGCCTCGTCCTTCGGCGCCATCAGGACGATGTTCGGGTAGCCGCGCAGGTACGCGATGTCGAGCAGGCCATGGTGCGTCGGGCCGTCGGCTCCGACGATGCCGGCACGGTCCATCGCGATGGTGACGTTGAGGTTTTGCAGGCAGACGTCGTGGATGACCTGGTCAAAGGCGCGCTGCAAAAACGTCGAGTAGATCGCGGCGACCGGCTTCAAGCCTTCGCACGCCATCCCGGCGCAAAACGTGATCGCGTGCTGCTCCGCGATCCCGACGTCGAAGGCCCGCTTGGGAAACTTCTCCAGCACCTTATCGATGCCGGTGCCGTCGGGCATCGCTGCGGTTAGCGCGACGATGGACTCATCGCGGTCCATCAACTCGCACATCGTGCGCCCGAAGACCTCGGTGTAAGTCGGCGCCGAAGGGCCAGGCTTGCTGGATTTGTACGGAAGTCCGGTCTTCGGGTCGAATGGCCCGGTCGCGTGGTAGGCGTAGTAGTTCTTTTCGGGGTTCGGGAAGCCTTTGCCCTTGGTCGTCAGCGCATGCACGATGACCGGTCCGTCGTCGATCTTTTTGGCTTCTTCCAAAGCTCGCACGAGCATCGGCACGTTGTGACCGTCGACGTAGCCGATGTATTTGAAGCCGAGTTCGTTGACGAGAGCTCCCGGCAGCACGGCGGCCGCGATTGCGTCCTTGACCGACTTTGCCGCACGCCGCAGCGAACTGCCAATGCCCGGCACGCTTTCGAGCGCGCCGCCGATCTCTTCTTTGAGATGCTGGTAACTTTGCGCCTCTTTGATCCGGTTTAGATAGCGGCTCAGGGCGCCGACAGCAGGAGCGATCGACATCTCGTTGTCGTTGAGCAAAACGATCAGCCGCGACTTCAGATGTCCGGCCTGGTTGATCGCCTCCATCGCCATCCCGCCCGCAAGGCTCGAATCGCCGATCAGCGCGCAGACGTGAAAGTCCTCACCCTTCTGATCGCGCGCGACCGCCATCCCGAGCGCCGCCGAAACGGACGTCGATGCATGCCCCGCCCCGAAGGCGTCATATTCGGATTCTTCGCGCCTCAGGAAGCCAGACAGTCCGCCGTACTGCTTTATCGTGTGAAGTTCGTCGCGTCGGCCAGTAAGGATCTTGTGCGCGTAGGCCTGATGACCGACGTCCCAGACGAGCCTATCGTTCGGCGTGTCGAAGACATAGTGCATCGCGACGGCGAGTTCGACCGCTCCGAGACTTGCTCCAGTATGACCACCGACACGCGAACACGTGTCGATGATGAATGAGCGCACTTCGTCGGCGACCTCCTGCAGGTCTTCGACGCGAAGCCGCCTGAGATCGGCGGGCGAGTTTATCTCTGGAAGGAATCTCATCTATTGAGGCGAACGCACCCGGCGCATTCAAAGTTCGCATTTTATCGTGCGCCTCCGCAAATGTTAAATCAGGATTACTTTCGCCGGCCGGCCGCTGTGGATGCTCTTTACAAAACTTTACCTGCCGCGTCGGGGAAACCTTAGACCAAACCGCGGCGGCCCGCGTCAAAGGGTTACGTAAGCAATAAGCTCACGATCACAGATTAAGAGGTACAAACATGTCATTAAAGAATAGATTCCTAAGTGGTATCGCTGCGGCCACGGCGGTCGGTGCGTTCGCGGTGGCGGCTTCAGCCCAGCAGCAGCAGCAGCCGCAGGGCGAAGGCCAGAAACAGGAGAAGAAGCGCGACGGCCGCGGCTTTGGCCGTCACAAGATGGGCGGAAAAGATGGATTCCACGGCGGTCGCGGTGGCGGCTTCGGCGGACGCGTCTTCGCTGATCTGAACCTCACCGACGCCCAGAAAGAGCAGATCCGCACGATCCGCGAGAGCAACCGCCCGAGCGAGGCCGAGATGCAGGAGATGCGCTCGATCATGGAAGCTCGTCGCAACGGCGGCACGCTGACCGAAGATCAAAAGGCCCGCATCCAGGCCTTCCGCGACCAGCGTCGTGCAAAGGCCGAATCGGTTCACCAGCAGATCCTCGCCGTCCTCACCCCCGAGCAGCGCCAGCAGCTCGAGCAAAAACAGCAGGAAATGCGCCAACGCCGCGAGGAGCGCCGCCAACAGCGCCAGCAGCTGCGTCCGCAGACCGACAAACCGATCGACAACTAACTCACAAGCGGTCACCGCAAACAAACAAAAGGCGTGAAGAGCAACATTCTTCACGCCTTTTTTCGTGGCCGCAACCCCAATTTATCGGACGAAAGCGTTGGGGATCGGCAAATCTCCGGGAGAGCCGAACCCTACCGCCGTCGGGCCCTGGGTGCTTCGGTTCATAAACCACGTCTGGCTGCCGGGCCTGAAGACCGCGGCATCAAATCTGCCGTCCCCGTCATAATCGCCCGGTGCGGGGACGTCACCCGCGGCGCCGAACGGGAACGCAAAGAATGACTGATCCTCACTGCGCAGAATGTACCATTCGCCCGTCGACGGGCGGAACAACGCGACGTCCGCTTTCCCGTCGCCGGTGAAATCGCTGGGAACAGCCTTATCTGTCGACGACCCGAAACCCGCCGCGAACAGCCCCGCCGTCGATCTCAGGATCCACCATTCCGCAGCGCCTGAGCCGCCGGCTGGCCGCCACACCGCGATGTCGGCCCTTCCGTCGCCGTCGTAATCAGCCGGGACTGGCTGATCGCCCGTGACCCCGAACGCAACGATAGCGACCTGCCCGTCGGATGATCTGAGGATGAACCAAGTCGAGGAGGAGGGACGGAAGACCGCCGCGTCCCCCTTCGAGTCGCCGTCGTAGTCCGCCGGCGCAGCGACATCCCCTGCGGCGCCGAACGGGAACGCGTAAAAAGTCGAGTCCTCACTCCTCAGGACAAACCACTGCCCCATCGACGGCCTGAAGAACGCAATGTCCGCTTTGCCGTCGCCCGTGAAATCGGCCGGAGAGATCACATCGCCGCTGGCGCCGAATTGCGCCGCGTATACCGAGTTGTTCGATGAGCGCTGGATCCACCACTCGGACGCGGAGGTTGGGCGGAAGATCCCGATGTCGGTCTTCCCGTCGCCGTCAAAATCAAACGGCGGCTTCCGGGCCGGAGCATTGAGCTCTGTCTCCCATATCCCGCGCCCATGAGTCGCGATCCGGAGCACGCGGCTGGTCCGCTGTATCTCCATCCCGAACACCGCGACTCGCGGAAGATTTGTACTGAAGGGGATCCACGACGCCCCGCCGTCGGTCGATTGAAAAACGCCGATGTCCGTCCCGGCATAAAGGTGCTGGGTGTTCATCGGGTCGATCGCGAAGGCATTTACCGGCACGTCCGGAATACCGCTTCCCGACGGCGACCAGACCGGAGATCCGCTAAGCAAATTGGTGGTCTTCCACACGTGATGCCCATTCGGAAGACCAAATCCATTGAGCGAAACGTACGCGACGTTCGCGTTGGTCGGGTCGATTGCGATGCGGCCGACGTACCGCGATGGTATCGAACCGGTGATGTTCGTCATCGATGTCGCGCCTGCGGTCGTCGACAGGTAAACGGTGCCGGCCGTCGTGCCGACGAGGCGGATATCGTCGTTCTGCGGCGAGATCGCGATCGCGCTGATGCGTGCGGGCAGAAGACCGCTGACGTCTGTCATCGTTGTGCCGCGGTCGATCGACCGGTAGAGCCGTGACGTGCCGAAGTACACAGTGTTGCCATTGCTGCCCGGCGCATTCGGCCCGAGCACCAGCGGGGCGTAGAAGAGCACCGAGTCGGAGCAACTGATCCCGTTCGGCGTGCCGCCGCATCCGAGTATGCCGCCCCAGTTTGGGTCACCTGGCGGGACGGTCGACGTGGCTCGCGTGAATCCCACCAGCGAGCCGGAACTGTTGTAATAGGTGTGATAGGCGACGATGTTCGTCGTGTTGGTGGCATTCTGATCGATCGCGATAAATCCGCCGTCGCCGCCATCGGACCAGATCCATGTCCTTCCGTCCGGCGCGAGGAACTGTGTCCCGTTGTCCTGCGTACCGCCAAGCGTGTAGTTGCGGTCGGTCGGGTGCAGGGCGATGCTCTGGAACTGCGTCGCGCTGAATGTCGAGTTGTTCAGCGTCATCCAGCTGGTGCCGCCGTTGGTCGATTTCCAGATACCGCCGTCACTTCCGAAGTAGATGATGTTCGGGTCGCTTGGTGCCACCGCGATAGCATGCGTGTCGACGTGCAGCCCCGACGAGCTGCTGGTAAAGCTCGCTCCGCCGTTGGTAGACCGCCCGAAGATCAGCACCGGAGAGCCGCCGAGATAGACCTTATTTACGTCGACCGGGTCGACCGCGATCGCCATGTCGTACCAGCACTGCGACCCGCAGAAATTCCCGCCGCCCGTCGGCGCGAACGTCGCGCCGCCGTCAACCGATTTGTGTATTGAACCGTTGCCAACGCCATTGCTCGTGCCGTTCGCCGCATAGACGGTGAAAGTGCTGCCGCTTTTATGCACGGCAAATTCCGTCCGGCCGTTCGACGTGCCGTCGCCTGTCGCCATCGACCGGGTAAACGTCGGCACCGGGTCGAGAGCATTCGTCGTGAGATAGATCCCGCCATCCCCACCGCTCCCGATCACCGCCGCCAGAAGCCGCGCCGGATTGTCCGGCTCGATCGCAATATCAACGACCGAGCGGCTCGCGGTCAGCGTTCCCTGGATCGCGATCTTCTCGAAGGTCGGCGTCGCGGACATCGCGTTGGTGCTGCGGTAAAGGCCGGCGCTCGGGAGCGGAAGTCCGCTCGTCGACCCGCCGATCCCGGCAGTGCCGGATGTGGTCGAGGCAAACAGGATGTTCGGATTTGTCGGGTGAACCACTATCTCGCTGAGCGATCGGCCGGTAAACACGTCGCCGCCGGCGGTACCCATGTTCAGCGGGCCAGTGACAGTAGGGTTGGTCGTCGCGTTAGTGATCCGATAAATCCCGACGCCGAAGAAACTATCGGCCGAGAACGCCGCTTCGCCTGTGCCGACAAAGACCGTGGTGCGGTCGGACGGGGCGATGGCGACCGAGCCGATTGACAGGCTAAGTGCGTTATCGAGCATCGGCGTCCAGGTCGCGCCGCCGTCGAGCGTGCGATACAGCCCGCCTTGTGCCGTCCCGACGTAGGCAATGTTGGCGTCGGTAGGATCGATTGCGATCGCCGAGACGCGACCGGAATAAGATGTCGTCGCGCTGATAGGTATCGGCGCCGGCCCAAGCGGCCGCCAATTGGCCACCGGCGTGGCGGCCAAAGACGGGCCGACGAACGGCTGTAGATCGGTGCGGCCTCGTCTCAGCTCGTCTTCGCTGCGCTCCATGTCCCGAATCGCTCGGGTGCGCGATTCTATCGTAGCGGTGTCGAGGCCGCGCAGGTACATGATCTGCTCATTGCGCAGCCGCATGTACTCATCTTTGGTGATCTTCAAGCCCGGCGGGAGGTCCGGATCATTCTCTTCGGAATTGATCGGCGGCTTAGACGCAGCAGGCTCGCCGGGCGAGACGAACCAAAACCCGACGACGGCCGCAGCCAGCAGCAGAGGGATAACGAAAAGCAGCAGCGAAAGCTTTGTAAATCTCACTTTATCTCCGCGATGTTTGAAGTTGATGGTGTGCAGTTCAGAGGGCGAACCGGCGGCCTCAAAACATTTACCACATCGCCCACCAAATTAAAAGTAAAAAAGGCCGCACAGCAGCGGCCTTTTTCAATCTAGTTCGAAATCAGGTTACCTGACGTAGACTCCGGGCAGGGCTGTATCGGTCGCGGCCCCGAAGGCGACCGCGCTCGCACCGGCGGTCGAGCGGTTCAGGAACCAGGTCGGGGTCCCCGAGGTAGTGCGGAACAC
>Ga0247718_1000039_pt1 | contig 27304 bp, 24 predicted proteins | sample 21E_DmetaG_FD_189045 | JGI IMG/M metagenome (GOLD analysis project Ga0247718, IMG submission 189045) | Soil microbial communities from hillslope of Landscape Evolution Observatory, University of Arizona, Oracle, AZ, United States - 2-1-E_D | ecosystem: Engineered > Artificial ecosystem >...
CAGGCACTCGGAATCAGCAGCCCCGGCTGTTTCGCGGCGGATCACTGAACTAAGGCAGAAAGAGGTCGATGCCGGTCTTCTACGAATGGAGACCTATTTACAATTTGGCGAAAAGGTCAAAGAGGCCAAACGTAAGTTACTAAAGTTCCTCGTGGACGCAAAAGACAACGGCAAAACAATTGTTGGTTATGGAGCCCCGGCGAAAGGCAATACGTTGTTAAATTACTGCGGCATCGGCACCGATTTCATCGATTACACGGTGGACCGGAGCCCTCATAAACAAGGGCGATTTCTCCCGGGAACGCACATCCCGATCTTGCACCCTGACGTTATCAGAGAGACGCGCCCCGATTACTTGCTCATATTGCCGTGGAATTTGAAGGCAGAAATCATGGAGCAGATGTCGTTCATAAGAGAATGGGGAGGGAAGTTCGTCGTCCCGATCCCTGAGGTCCAAGTATGCCCGTGATGTATGCCGTTGCGGGATCGGTCGATGCTCTCGTCACCGATCTTTAGCAACAGCGCGATAAACGGGCTACTCGACCGAGGCTTTTCGCCAAAGAGTATGAGGTCTACGGCTTCCAGACGGAGCTCACAAAACCGAGATCGAATACCTGATGGCACACTTCTACCCGCCGGCGAGCGCGAGCGCAGTCCGTTACGACGATTCGGCTTTCAACATTAAGCGGGCTTTACCGGTAACCTCGATATCAAAAAGTGATATGTATCGACCGAGGTTTGCAGTGCGATTTGAGTGAATCTGTAACCGTGTGATTTGCCTACGAAGAAGGTTCTGCCGGTACCCTTCCGCCTGCGCGTATGGCATGGCGATAATTAATTTGGGAGGATTATTATTTTGCCTATGCCTGATCTTTCGTCGGCACTCGACTATGACCTCGTCGGTCGGAAAACATACCAACTGATCAGCCAGCTTTACCCGATTTGCCGAAGTATCACGGGAAACGGGTTTAGAGACACCCTTGCCGTCGTGGGACAGCACGTCCCGTTGAATGTCACCGAAGTCCCGTCCGGCACCCAGGTGTTTGACTGGACCATACCTAAGGAGTGGAACATCAAGGATGCCTATGTAAAAGACCCGGACGGGAATAAAGTAATTGACTTCAAGAAGTCGAACCTTCACGTTGTTAACTACAGCGTGCCGGTCAGAACGAAGATGGCACTGAGTGAATTGAGACAATTTCTGTTTACTGTGCCCGAACACCCGGACTGGGTGCCTTTCCGCAATACTTACTACAAAGAAACCTGGGGCTTCTGCCTTTCACATAACCAATACACACAGTTAAAAGAAGGCGAGTACGAGGTCGTCATAGACTCGACGTTGGAGCATGGCTCTCTAACTTATGGCGAATGCTACATCAAGGGGCAGAGTTCGGACGAGGTTCTGATTTCCTGTCATGCCTGTCATCCCTCGACTTGTAACGATAATCTTTCCGGCGTGGCCGTGGCGACTTTCCTGGCGAAACACCTGATGAAGTTCGATCTGCGGCACTCGTACCGATTCTTGTTTATTCCAGGGACGATCGGTTCCATCGCCTGGCTTTCAAAGAACGAGTCTCGGGTTGCCAACATCAAACATGGGGTGGTTTTGACATGTGTCGGCGATTCCGGCAACCCGACATACAAAAAGAGTCGCCGCGGGGATGCGAAAATTGATCAGGCCTTTCTTCACGTCCTAAAACAGTTGGGATCTGGGTTTGAGATTCAGGAATTCTTCCCGTTTGGGTACGACGAGCGCCAGTATTGTTCGCCCGGCTTTAATTTACCGGTGGGGTGCTTCATGAGAACTCCGCACGGTTGTTATCCGCAGTATCATACGTCGGCTGACGATCTAAATCTTGTCCAGCCAACGCACTTGGCTGACTCGTTTGCCAAGTGCTTGTCCGTTATTGAGATTCTGGAAAAAAACCGACTATTCGTGAACCAAAACCCCAAATGCGAACCACAGTTGGGCAAAAGGGGACTTTATCGAGCAATTGGCGGAGAAGCCAATCTCAAAAATCTCGAATTCGCAATGTTGTGGGTGCTAAACATGTCCGACGGTAACAATGACTTGTTGGATATTGCAGACCGATCAGGCTTGGAGTTCGGTTTGATCAATCGAGCCGCGGAACTATTGCTCGAACATCATCTGCTGGAGCAGGTGTAATCATAGGATTTGGACCGCTTGAGGCAAACGTCAGATCTCCTACTGCATAGATCACCTTTGCCCTTTACAGGGTCCATCATTGTCCGTTGAGCCGTTTGAACTGACTATAAATTACTCAATACCGAGACCCGGAGCTTCTTACTGGTCCATCAGCGCTCATTAATCATGTTGAACGCATCGGGGGTATAGAGGTTAGTTGGACGGCCGCGGGATATTTTATTTGTCAATCGGGTGGAGAGTATTGCTAATGTCGCTTGTTGAAGGAGGGATGCCTTATTTTGCGTACTAAACCGAGAAAGCTACGTTTCGGCGTAGTTGGAGCCGGAAGCTTTGCCGAAGCATGTCACATTCCGGGCCTGCGTTCTCATCCCCAAGCGGAGGTAGTAGCACTTTGTGGTCATAATTACGGCCGTACTCGAGAAATGGCGGACCGGCTTGGTATCCCCGAAGTTTATACTGACCACCGCGAGTTGTGTTCTAGGGATGATCTGGATGGTGTCACAATCGCCTCGCCCAACTACTTACACGCAGAGCAGTCGATCGCCGCGTTTGCGAGCGGTAAAAATGTCTTTTGTGAAAAGCCTTTGGCATTAACGGTCAAAGAAGCTCGAGAAATGCTTGCTGCCGCCGAAAAGAGCCGAATGGTCCATCAGGTGGCGTTTACTTATCGATACCTAGACGGTGTGAGAGAATTGAAGCGGCGCGTGCAGGCGGGTGATGTGGGCGAGCCTTACTTCATCCGGTTGAGTCACAGCGAGTGGCGAGACATCGATACAGGTCGTAAATCCTTTTGGCGAGGAAAGCAGAGGTACGCCGGTGGCGGGGTATCGTTTGATGTCGGGTCGCACCTGTTTGACTTGGTACATTTCATTCTAGGTCCTATCGATGCAGCAACCGGATTTCTTCAGTCTATACCGAGGCGGCACGTTGATAGTGAAACGAGTGAGGCGGTGGACGTGGAGACGGATGATCTTGCATCCGCTTGGTTTCGCCTGAAGAGCGGTATTCAAGGGCAGTGGTTCGCTAGCCGGGTTGCTCCGTCTCATATGGGAAAAGCCTACGTTGAGGTCATCGGTCGTGAGGGGGCCTTGCAGGCATCTCTTAGCCGGGGAGCCGTTGACGTTTTGAGGCTGTCTCGGCCGTCACGGCCCGAGTGGGTCGAATGCGAGCTGCCGCGCGGAGCGGGTGTAACCGATGAGATTCCACACTGCCTTACCGCAATGATGCAAAGTTTCGTCGAATCCTGCCTGCGAGGTCAGATAGACGAAGAGGTGGACGCGACTTTTAAGGATGGTCTTGTGGTCCAGCAGGGGCTCGCCGCGGTGACCGAGTCGAACCAACGATCCGACTGGATTCGACTTGACTCGGCTACTTGAGCCAATGTCCAGCAGAGTTCTACACGGCCACTGTTGGACCAGAGAGGACGACAAATGAAACTGGTGATTCTCGCGGGGGGTTACGGCACCCGCATCAGCGAAGAGAGCGGCGTGCGGCCCAAGCCAATGGTCGAGATCGGGGGGCAGCCGATTCTTTGGCACATCATGAAAATGTACTCTGTACACGGCATCAACGATTTCATCATCTGTTGCGGGTATAAAGGCTACATGATCAAGGAGTACTTCGCGAGTTACTTCCTGCGCCGCTCTGATGTGACTTTCGATTTGCAGAGCGATCAGATGCACGTCCACCGCAATGCGTCGGAGCCGTGGAGAGTCACGCTCGTCCATACCGGACACAAATCGATGACCGGCGGGCGAATTAAGCGTGTCGCCGAGTACATCGGGAACGAGACCTTCTGCCTGACCTATGGCGATGGTGTCAGCGACGTCGATATTACGTCGTTGATCGACTTTCACCGTGAGCAGGGAACGCTCGCCACGGTGACCGGGGTTCAGCCGCCGGGAAGGTTCGGCGTCTTCGCACTCGAACACGGTCAGAACCGCATCGATCATTTTAGAGAGAAACCTCAGGACGATGGTGCATGGATAAATGGAGGATTCTTCGTCCTGGAACCCGGAGTCTTGGATTACATCTCTGGCGACGATTGCGTGTGGGAACGTGAGCCGATGGAGCACTTGGCACGCGACGGGATGCTCTCGGTCTACCGTCACAAAGGCTTTTGGCAATCAATGGACACTCTCCGCGATAAGCAAGTGCTTGAAGAGTTGTGGCAGGACGGGAAGGCACCCTGGAAAACGTGGTAGCGGCGGCGGCCTGGCCGAGCTGATCGCGACGAACAACGGCGCGGCAGCCGGCGAGTTTTCCGAACGATCACGAACGAGATTCGATCTACGTCTCCGGCGCATCGTTAAACGTGGTTGCCAGGAATTATTTCGAGGGAGCTGTTGCAGGGCGCTTTCCGAGCGTGCTGCTCGGTTTACAAACGGACTGAAAAGATGAAATTGCTCGTTACGGGAACCGACGGCTATATCGGAACGATCCTCGGACCCGTCCTGCTCGAACACGGTCACGAGGTCACCGGTCTCGACACCGGATACTATCGAGACGGTTGGCTCTATCACGCCCGTCTCCGGAAGATCCCGGCGACGCTCGACAAGGACATCCGCGACATCACCGAAGACGACGTTCGAGGATTCGACGCCGTCATCCACCTGGCCGAGCTCTCTAATGATCCGCTCGGCCAGCTTCACCCCGAGATCACTTATCGCATCAATCACGTCGGCAGCGTCGATCTCGCACGCAAATGTAAAGCGGTCGGTGTCGAGCGGTTCATTTATGCTTCGTCGTGCAGCGTCTACGGGACGGGCACTGACGAATTCAAGACTGAAGAGTCGGCTGTCAACCCCCAGACCGCTTACGCCGAGTGCAAGGCGATGGTCGAACGGGACGTTTCCGCTCTGGCGGACGACAACTTCTCGCCCACATTCTTGCGCAACGCAACCGCTTACGGGGCTTCGCCCAGAATGCGCTTCGACATCGTGTTGAACAATCTTGCCGCCCTGGCGTGGACCACGGGCGAGATCAAGATGACGAGCGACGGGATGCCGTGGCGGCCGCTCGTCCACGTACTCGACATCTGCAAAGCTGTGGCCTGCGTGCTCGCCGCCGACCGCGGCACGGTCCACAACCAGATTTTCAACGTCGGCGACACCCGCCAGAACTACCGCATAAAAGAGATCGCGGAAATCATCTCCGAGGTGTTCCCGGGCTGCTCCGTGACGTTCGGCCGCAACGACGGGGACAATCGCAGCTACCGAGTGTCTTTCGACAAGATAAATTCGGTACTCCCGGGCTTCGAGTGCGAGCAGGACGCGAGATCGGGCGCGGAGCAGCTTCGGGAAATTTTCGAGCGACTCAAGATGTCGCCCGAGATCTTTAACTCCCGCTCCTATACACGGCTCAAGCAATTGAGCTACCTCATCCAGACGGAGCAGCTCGACGACAACTTTTTTTGGAGAGATAAATGATTTTCACCGAAACCAAGCTCCCCGGCGCGTTCATCATCGACCTGCAACCCATCGCAGATTCGCGTGGGTTTTTTGCACGCTCGTGGAGTGCGGAGGAGTTCGCCGAGCGCGGGCTCAATACCCGGATCCTTCAGGCAAACGTCTCGTTCAACAAAACGAAGGGCACCTTGCGCGGAATGCACCGTCAGGCGCAGCCTTTCGCCGAGGTCAAGCTCGTGCGCTGCACGCGCGGCGCGATCTACGACGTGGCGATCGACCTGCGGCCCGACTCGCCGACATACATGCAGTGGACCAGCGTTGAGTTGTCCGCCGACAACCGCCGCATGTTTTACATCCCGGAAGATTTCGCTCACGGCTTTCAGACGCTCGAGGATGACACGGAGATCAATTACCAGGTCTCACAGGTTTACACGCCCACAGCCGAGCGCGGGATTCGGTTCGACGACTCCGCCTTCGATATCGCGTGGCCGCTGCCCGTAACCGTGATGTCGGACAAAGACCGTGCATGGCCGGATTTCGACGGTGCGACCGTTGCATCACAGGGCGGCTCGCGCGAGACGGGAGGCATTTTCGGATGATCATCGTCGACAAGGCTCTGGAGCGCAGAGAGGCTGAAGGCAGGCCCGAGCCGGTCGGCGTGGTCGGGGCCGGCTTCATGGGCCACGCTATTTAAACCTCTACAAACTCGGCACAAGTCCGCTATACTCTTTCTATACGCCGTATCACTTGTGCCACTTCGAAGTTCACAATACCGTTGCGCGCGCCGTCCTCTTCGACGACGCGGCCATCGCGCCCTCCGGCGCTCCGCGCGTCGATGTTGTCGCGACCGCGAAAATCGATTTGGTGCGGGGCAGGAACTCGACGGCATCGGTTATTACATGACATATGGGCAGGCTGAAAACTCCCACGTCGTGCACGCCGAGAAGCTGCTCCCTATCGGTTTGGCGGAAGGCAGCCGCCCGAAGCGCAATATCGCCGGGGACGAGGTTATCAGCTACGCCGACGTGGACGTGCCGGAAGGGCGTTTATGCGACCGGCTGCGTTCGCAGCAAGAACGATCGATTCATTGCCGGGAAGTTGTGATTTCAAAAGGATGTACTGACGCCAAAGAATGGCGAATCGCCTTATGCCCATAGACGCGAACACGCTACGTTCCGGGGAGATCGTCGACACCGACATTTGCATCGTGGGTGCCGGCCCGGCCGGCATCACGCTCGCCAGCGAATTTGCAGGAGAAAATTTTCGGGTTTGCCTGCTTGAAAGCGGCGGGACCGAGCCGGACGAACGGACGCAGAACCTTGCCGCCGGGGAATTGGTCAGCGATCCAACAGAGCCACCCATTGGGCCGCCTCTCGAGCCGCCCCACGGCAGCCGGGCCCGCATGCTGGGCGGCACCTCACACCTCTGGAACTCAAAACTGGCACAGGATCAGATCGGGTTCAGAGGCGGCCCTCTTGCAGTCACGGATTTTGAGAAAAAGGATTGGATGCCGCACAGCGGCTGGCCGTTCGGGAGGGAGCACCTGGATCCGTACTACGAGCGTGCGCACTCGGTCTGCAAATTCGGGCCGTACCGGTATGAAGCAGCTTCGTGGGAAACCGATGTGGCGGCGCGATTTCCATTGGACGAAAACGTGCTCGCGACCAGCCTTTGGCAGTTTTCCAGCCAGAACACCTTCCTCGAGGCCTACCGTGAACGAGTCGCGGAAGCCCACAACATCACGACATATTTGCATGCTAATGTGGTCGATATCGAAATGAACGACTCCTGCAGCGCCGTGACCCGCGTGCGCGTTGCCGGCCTCGGCGGAGGCCGATTTTGGGTCCGGGCGAAGATGTTCATTCTTGCCGCAGGTGGAATCGAGAATGCGCGCCTGCTCCTGATCTCGGATAAGCAGCAGCGGGGCGGGATCGGCAACGGGTACGACCTCGTCGGACGCTACTTTATGGAGCACCAGATCGTCCGCAGCGGCACGTTTTTCCCCGCGAGCCGAGAACTCTTCAACCGCGCAGGGATGTACGCCCAGTGGGTGGCGGACGGCGTGCCCGTGATGGGGAAGATCGACTTCACCGACGAGGTCTTGCGCCGGGAAAAGCTCATGAACGTCAGCGCGATGCTGTTGCCAAAGCACCGGTGGCACCGGCGAGTACGACAGGAATCGGTGGACTCATTCGCCGAAATGCTTCGTTCGTTTCGGCGGCTCAGCGTTCCGCCGAATCTTTTCCAGCACGCCAAGCGGACGATCCGCGGCCTCGATTACGTCATTGCGACCGTTTTGCGGAAGGCGAGCCGTGATCGGCTTTTCCCTTATTTCGTTCCGAGCCCGAGGGTCGCAGATCGTGAACGGTGGTCGGAACTTGAGAGTAAGCATAAGCGATTCTCGTACTTCGAGGTTATGCTTCACACCGAGCAATCGCCCGACCCTGAAAATCGCGTCACGCTGGGCGAAGACCTTGACGAGCTCGGATGCCGCCGCGTAAGGCTGCATTGGCGCTGGCGCGAATTCGATTTCGAAAACGTGCGCCGAGCTCAGGAGTTGCTCGCTGCGGAGTTTCAACGTGCAGGCCTGGGCAGGCTAAGGATAGAACTGAACCGTGGGAGGCCGGATTTGTACGGTTCCAACCTTCATCATCACATGGGGACGACACGGATGGACGCGGATCCTAAGCGGGGCGTGGTCGATCCGCAGGGACGGGTCCACGGAGTCTCGAACCTATTCATTTCCAGTTGTTCGGTCTTTCCGACCGGCGGGTACATCAACCCGACCCTCACCATTGTGGCATTGGCTATTCGCTTGGCCGATCACCTCAAGGCTTCCTGGGGCTCAAATCGGGCCTAGCATGATTTGGTGGAAGGCTCGAAAGACAGAATGAACCCGGTTCGATCGATCGGCGCATGAAATGGAGTCGTTAGGAACAACTTGATAAACACGTCACAAAACAATCTGCAGCCATCGGACGCCAAAACAGTGGCGGTGGTCACGCCCATATACAACCGCAACTACTTCACTCCCGACGAGGAAATTTCCTTCAGTCACCTTGAACATTATTTGGGCCGGTATGACAAATACCTCATCGCTCCGGAGAGCCTGGAAATCGATCGCCCCGGCTACAAGATCAAACGGTTCAGCGACCGGTTTTTCGGCAGCCTCGTAGCCCACACCGCGTTAATGCTCAATCCGATGGTCTATGAAGCATTCAGTGAATACCAATTCATACTCATCTATCAGACGGACGCGCTCGTCTTCTCGGATAAACTGCTGGATTGGTGCGCGATGGATTTCGATCTCATCGCAGGGCCTATTAAGCTTTGGGACGAGCTTCCGCTTACGGTGGGGAACGGGGGGTTCGCCCTCAAGAAAGTCGAGAGTTACCTGAAGGTCTTCCGATCCCCTGAGTACTCGGTCGACCCGGAAACTTACTGGCGTACTATTACCGCCGGCAAGTCGATTCCGCAACGTCTGCTTCAACTGCCAAAGAAGTACTTGAAACGTATCCACTATTTTAACAATATAGACCGTGAGGTCGCTCTTTTCCTGCGAATGACCGACTCTCCCTGGGAGGACATTTTCATCTGCACTTATGCGAACAAATACTACCCCGGATTCAAGTTCGCCCCGCTGGAAGTGGCGTACCGCTTTGCGTTCGACGAAATGCCGCGGTACTGCTACGAGGTGACGGGCGGAGAGTTGCCGTTCGGTTGCCATGGATGGTTCAAGCATGACCGCGAGTTCTGGGAGCCTTACCTTCTGAATTGGACCAGGGAATGACCTGGCTAACAAACTTGGCCAAGATGTTAGATGGCGGACTCATCACCAACAGATTGAAGGCGAAAGCGGAATTATTTCCACTTAGTATGTGAGGAATGTAAGCCCGCTCCGGAATGTCGAACGTGGCATAATGAGGACTCAAAGAGACCTGCGTGATTAACACAACACGAAACAACTCGCACCCGGCAGACCCCAAGACCGTGGCGGTGGTCGTGCCGATCTTCAACCGCAGCCACTTCACCTCCGAAGAGGAGATCTCGTTCAGGCATTTGGAGCATTATTTGGGCGGGTACGACAAATACCTCGTCGCCCCCGAGAGCCTCGATGTCGAGCGCCCGGGGTTCGAGGTCAAGCGTTTCGGCGACCGGTTTTTCGGCAGCATCACCGCACACACAAGGCTGATGCTCGATCCGCAATTCTACGAAGCGTTCAGTCAGTACCGCTTCATACTTACCTATCACCTAGACGCGCTCGTATTCTCCGACCAGCTGCTTCAGTGGTGCGAGATGGATTTCGATTTCATCGGCGCCCCGCGTATCGGCACGTCCGACCGGCCGCACATCGTTGGCAACGGCGGGTTCGCCTTGCGCAAGGTCGAAAGTATGTTGAAAGTCCTTCGGTCGCATGAGTACGCGGTCGATCCGGCCCAATATTGGCGATCGATTAGCGCCGGCAAACCTATGCCGCTCCGATTGCTTTACCTGCCCAAGAAATACCTGAAGTATTTGCGTTACTTCAACAACATCAATCGCGACATCGATCACTGTATGCAGATGCCGGTCCCGTGCGAGGACATCTTTCTCTCAGAATCGGCGGCCAAGTACTATCCCGAGTTCAAGTTCGCGCCTTTGGACCTGGCATTCCGCTTCGCCTTCGACGAAATGCCGAGACTCTGTTTCGAGATGACAAATCACACCCTGCCGTTCGGTTGCCATGCATGGTACAAGCAGGATCGGGAGTTTTGGGAGCCCTTCCTGCTTAAGTAGCCGTAAACAGAAATGTCAGCCATTCGAACAATCATCGAAGTTTTGAGCCGCGGCACGGCCGTCTTCGCCCGGCGGCGCCGGAGAGGCAGGGATGGTGAAAGCGCGAACGAGTTCGATGACCGATCCGAAGCAGCGTCGAGTGGCGAGCGTTCGGCCGCCGCTGGTACGGATGTTCTGCTCGTCGGTTTCGTCGGCGGGACGGGCGGCGCTTCTGTCCTGATGCTGGACCTGGCTGAGCGTCTGGCGTCGCGCGGGCTCGGTGTGAAGATCGTCGTCCCGGCATGGGAGACGACCGTTGGATACGCCGAGCGCTGTCGGCAGCGCGGCATCTATGTCGAACGAACCCCTTTGCTGTTTCTACAAAGTTCGCGGTTACGTCAACTCATCGCCGCCTTCCGTTTCGTCAGCCGTTACCGGGCACCGATCGTTCATTATCACGTGAACGAAGACACGCTGCACCATTCGTTCCTCTACGCGATGGACCTGCTCCACACCCCGCCCGCTTTTATTACCCCGCAGAGCACCTTCGATGATCCCCCGTCGGACGAAATGGCGCGACACTGGGCGGCCGCCGTTCCCCGCCACTTTAAGAAAGTGATTTGCGTTTCGCAGCTTGGTTATCAAAGGCAACTCGATTACGGCGTACCGCCGCGGTATCTTCAACTCATTTACAATGGCATCGACGTAGAGCGCTTCGGGAGCGGCGACGCTCGGGCCGTTCGCCGGGAATTAGGCGTAGCGGAAAACGATCGCCTGATTCTTTTTTCTTCTCGCCTGGAGGCGCAAAAGCGTCCGCTGGACGCGGTGCGTGCTTTCCGGCAAATAGCCGATGATTTCCCGGACGTGCGTTTGGTGTTCGCCGGTGTCGGCTCACTTGCCGCCGACACAAGAGCGGAGGCGGAGCACCTCGGACTCGACGGACGTGTTCACTTCGTCGGTCAGCAGTTTAACGTGCCCGATTGGTTATCCGCTGCGACCGTATGGATACTACCGACTGAGACGGAAGGCTTCAGCCTCGCTGTCGTGGAGGCGATGGCCGCCGGGTGCCCCATCGTTAGCACTGTCTGCCCCGGCAACAACGAGGTACTGGTCAATGAAGAGAACTCGCTGCTCACCGCGGTCGGGGATGTGGACGGGCAGGCGGCCTGCTTGCGGCGATTGCTTTCGGATGAGGGGCTGCGAGCCAGACTGGGCGCCAACGCTCGATCGAAGGCGCAGCAATACTCTTTAAACGGGACATTTGAGGAGCACTTAGCCTGTTACACTGGTATTGAACAGGCCAGTTGAGAATAAGTGTCCCCTGAACTTGGGCGGCCGGTCGGAGCTGGCCCGGTGCGCGGGCAAAGCCAACTAATCGCTAATCGATGAGTCAGTCGGCACCACTAGTTTCAGTAATCATCCCCTGCTACAAGCAGGCCCATTTTTTGGGCGAGGCGATCGAGAGCGTGTTGGCCCAGACATACTCAAATGTCGAGATCGTGGTCATTGACGATGGTTCACCCGACGATCCGTCGGCCGTCGTCGCTCGCTATTCCGCCGTGCGGTTCATGCAACAGCCCAATCAGGGTGTATCCACCGCCCGCAACAACGGGCTTGCCGCCAGCACGGGAGACTATGTGGTGTTCCTCGATGCCGACGATCTGATGCTGCCTGAGGCGGTTGCTGCGGGCGTCGAGGCTCTGTCGGCCCATCCGGAGTGCGCGTTTGTTTTTGGGAATTTCGAGGTCGTGGACGCAGACCGATCGCCGCTCCCGGCGTGGCAGCAACCGAGCGCCGAGGGCGATGCTTACCTCGCGCTGCTGCGCCGGAATTACGTCGCGATGCTTTCGGCGGTTATGTTTCGGCGCGACATTTTGAACGAGGTCGGGGGCTTCGACGCTTCGCTCGGGGCGTTTGAGGATTACGAGCTCTATCTGCGGATCGCGAGGAGCCACCCAATTCATTATCACGGCAAATTGCTCACCGAATATCGTCGACACGGCACGAACATAACCGGTAATCCGGTGTGGATGATCGATGCCGTTCGAACGGTCTATCGCAGGCAGGCGCCGTACGTCAGAGGCCGGCGCGAATACGAGCAGGCATGCCGGGCCGGCCGGCGCCATTACCAGTGGCGTTTCGGCGAACGCCTGGTCGAGCAGATTCGCGCGCGGGTGAGGGAGCGCGACGGTTGGTCGCCCGTTTTGCGCGACGTGTCGGCGCTACTATGGTACTACCCGCACGGTTTTGCCCGGCACGCGTACCGCAAAATTTATTGCAGCCTAACGGGAAGTCCCGAGTAGACGGGCCGCGCTGTTAGTTCATTTACAAAAGGCCCGCACACAAACTCGCGGGCGAGATTAAGGGGGTATCAGATGGATAAATCGAGAGGTTCTACCGAGGCGGATTCGGGCAACGGCGATGTACCGGGTGGCGTCTCGGAACGGCCGAAGGGCAGCTCCCTGAAGGCGATCGCCAAGCGAACGTTGCCGGAGCCGGTGCGCCGCTGGATCTCGGTGCGTTTGCACGGGGAGGCGGAAGTGCCGCCGGTCGGCATGGTGAACTTCGGCGATCTACGCCGTGTCACGCCGATCAGTGCTCGCTGGGGGTTCGAACGAGGGCGACCGGTGGATCGCTATTACATCGAACGGTTCCTGTCCGAGCGCTCGCAAGACGTTCGTGGCCGCGTACTCGAGATCGCGGAGAACAGCTACACGTTGCGATACGGAGGTGATCGAGTGACCCAGAGCGAGGTGTTGCATGCCGAGGAGGGCAATCCGAACGCGACGATAGTCGGCGATTTGTCATCGGGCGAGAACATCCCTTCGGACGCCTTCGACTGCATCATCCTTACGCAGACGCTTCTGGTGATCTATGACGTTCGGGCGGTGATACGCACGCTTTACCGGATACTCAAGCCCGGCGGGGTGGTGCTCGTGACCGTCCCCGGCGTCGCCCACAAGATCACTCGCTTCGACATGGACCGCTGGGGTGATTACTGGCGTTTTACGAGCTTGTCGATCCGAATGCTCTTCGAAGAGGTCTTCCCGGCGGAGAACGTGACGGTCAAAACGAGCGGCAACGTGCTTACGGCGACCGCGTTTCTTTACGGGCTGGCGGCGGAGGAACTCACCGAAGAAGAATTCTCGTATCACGATCCCGACTTTGAGCTGTCGATCGCGGTCCGGGCCGTCAAACCCGAGGCGCAACGATGAACTCCCCGGGCGGTCTCGCAAATCTGCGGCGCACGGCCGGACGCATCCGGCGTAGTTTCTGGCGGCGGGCGCTGGTCCTGCTCTACCACCGTGTCACCGAAGTGCGTCCTGATCCGTGGTGGTGCGCGGTGACGCCGGAGAACTTTCGGGAGCACCTGGATGTTATCCGCGGTTACGGCACGGCGATGTCGCTGCAGGAACTGGTCAAAGCCCTCCGGGGCGGAAGATTTCCGCGCCGGGCGATCGTCGTGACCTTCGACGACGGCTACGCGGACAACCTCTACAACGCCAAGCCGCTGCTGGAACAATTCGGCATACCGGCGACCGCCTTCATCACGACCGGTTACGTCGGAGGTCAGCGCGAATTCTGGTGGGACGCTTTGGATAAGGTCCTGCTTCAACCGAACACGCTCCCCGGCGAACTCCGGCTCGACATCAACGGGAGCTCTCATCATTGGGAATTGGCCGATTCCGCAGTTTATACGCAGAAAGAAGCCGCACGAGACCGCCACTGGCGCGCCCGGGAAGAGGCCCCGAGCGCACGGCAACGTATCTATCGCTCGGTTTGGGAATTGCTTCACCCGGTATCGGACGGCGAGCGACGCAAGATCGTCGACCGGCTGCAGGAATGGGCCGGCGTCGAACCGGCCGTCCGCCCGACACACCGTTTCTTATCGCTCGATGAGGTGCGAAGTTTGGCCGAAGGGGAATTGATCGAAGTGGGCGCGCACAGCATCACTCACTCGGCTCTCTCGAGCCTATCGCCAGACGAGCAGCGGCGTGAAGTACTGCAGAGTAAGGCCGCTTTGGAGGAGTTGTTAAATCGCCGGGTCGGAAGCTTTGCGTACCCTTACGGCACCCCTTCCGACTTCAATTTGGAGTCGATCGCCGCCGTTAGGGAAGCCTGCTTCGATTGTGCGTGCACAACGGTACAGGCCTACGTCGGAAAAAAGGCCGATCCCTTTCAGCTACCGCGCGTGTACGCTCCGGACTACAACGGCGAACAGTTCGAGCGGTTCCTATTCGACTGGTTTAACGGGCAATATTGACGACGTCAGAATGGAGAGGTTCCTTCTCCTTCTCTGCCTGACGGGCAATCGCGCCTGGGATCGAATTCGCGCCCCGCAAAATACCGGCGCGTCGTTTCAGCATCGGTTAGCTGGTACAGTTCCTTACGCTTTGAATCATACAGCAACAGGTTGCTGCTGTATTGATAGTGGGTCGGGCGGAGGTACATAAACGTTGTGAGGCCGTCTTCGCCCAACAGCAACTTCGGCGTGACCACGTCCGCTTGCAAACTCTCGTCGTTATAAATTTTCTGTAAGGCCCCTTCCAAATCCCACTCACCCTCGAACACAATTGCCGGTCCGATGTAGGGGCAGATTCCATCAAGAATCAAAGTACTCCCGGCAGGCAGCGATCTCACATTTGAACGAAGATCCGCAAGCACCTGCTTTTGCTCTTCATAAGCGGCGGCCCAGAACCTTGCACTGCCGTTGATTATCATTAACCCGCAAAAGCATAGCAGTGCGACGGCGGACGGGAAGAGGCTCCGTCGCAGTAGTCCGGCGGTAACAGCCGGCTTGCCAACCCTGCCCCACCCGTGAATGTCATCGCCACGCCGATCGCGGCCGCGATCGCGATGCGATTTGCAATGCCCGTCTTGTGGAACGACAGGCTCCTAGTCGCGATGAACACCGCATAGCCCAGCAGATAAACGGCCGGGCTCAGTGCGATCACCGTCAACCACGCGCGCAGATCGGGGATTTCTTTCCCGCCCGGTCCGGAGGCGCGGTAGAGGTATGCGAAGACCGCCGCCGCGACCACCGCACCGACGATAAGCATCCCGGCATCGGCGTAGCGGCTCAAAACCTTACCGGCGACGTACGGCAAAAGGATGCCGCTGCTGATGTAATCGAGGAAAGTGGCTTCCCTGATGACGCGGAAGAAATGCGAAACGTAGCTTGTTTCAACCCCGGCACGCACGGTAACGCTTGCCTTATAGCCCGCCGCGAACATAAGCAGCAGTAAGTTACTGCCGACCATAGCCGCGATCAGTGAGCGCTTCCTCCGGCTCGAAGAATCAAAAGTCCGGGATTTCCACGCGGTCCACAACATCGCCCCCGAGTTAAACAGGAACAGCGGCATCACGACCTCGTACGCGAGCGCGCTGCCGAGCAAGAAAGCCAAGCCTAGCAATTTCCAACCCCACAGGCGCCCGCCCGCCGAACGGAGTGCCCTCAGATCGGCATACAAACTCGCAAAGTACAATGCCATGCTCACATTCACTTGGGACGCCGCAATCCAAAAGCGATCGGTCGAGTAATGGGGCAGTAACCCATAGACCAGCGGCAGGGCAAGCACTATCAGGCGCGGTAACCGCAACTCTCGGAGAGCGAAGTAGAAGAGCAACACGGCAACGAAGAAGATCGTTGAGTTAACAAGGTGGTACCCGAACGGATTGTCACCGAATAGCCAGTACATCCATGCCAGATGGAGCGCCTGTAGCGGTCGCTGATAAACGTGAGAGTCAGCATACAGAGCGTGGAAGAGAGCACTTAATGAGCCGCCCTCGGAGTGGAACATCGCGCTAAGAAAGTCCCAATCATCACTGTAAAAGCCAAGATCAGGAATGTAGAGGATTGCCGACAGCACCAAGATCGAACCAAGAAATACGCCGTCCCGCGCGGTGACGGCTGCCTCGATCGGGTTTTGCTTTGGCGGCGCAATCACTTCGGCAGGGCAGCTCGGCTGCATGTTTTCATAGCCGGGTAGGTCTGACATCGCGTGTGGATCTCCTATCAGCGAGTGTTTTCAATCGATCAGACACATATAGCATAACCTTCAGATAACGCCCAGTGGCAACCAGTCTCTGCACACGATCACGCGAAGTGCACCGACAGCAGGTCAACGAGAAATCGCCCTCTGTCGCTCAAATACGCTGGAGCGCCGCCGTAAGGGAGGCCGGTTTCCATCGTGCCTGCACAACCACACGAGCTTTCTCGGGACCGAAAGAGGACCCTTTTCAAGCGTCCCGCGTTTACGCTCCTGACATTGACGGCGAACAGTTCGAGCGCTTCCTCTTCGACTGGTTCAACGGTTGAGGTTTGCACGATGAAGATCAACGACTCGGCCTTTGGTAGGCAGCAGTCTACAAAAGCCTGCCGAGTCTCTTCTGCAGTGCAATCTTTGTTGCGCCGGGCAATGCGGACAGAAGGTTTCTTAGCGTTAAGCTGCCGCCGGAATTATCGGCGTGTCGAGTGGTCACCAATGACCGTGTGTCCAACTTCCTTAGTTTATTTGCCTGCTTGTTGGTGAAAAACAATCGGCCGAAGTGATTTCCCGTCAGATCTTTCTTATACCCGGATTTAGTGAGCAGGGTGTCCCATTCAAAACTATCTTCGCGCTCCAGGATAAATTCTTTATCGAGCAGTTCCTTGATAGCCTCTTTGTTCTCGTCGTCCTGGAATTCAAGTAGGATCAGGGACACGTGTTCGAGGTCCATATTCCCCAGGATTAGCGCTTCAGCTCCTTCCACATCCGCTTTGATAACGTCACACCGGGGCAGATCGCGAGGGTGTAATATGGGGACTTCAAAAACGTTCTCTTGTGAAAGGTTTTCGAACGTTCTACCCATATACGCGACCAATCCGGACTCGCCGTCGCCGGCATACCTGGACCAAAATGGCTCGCGCCCTTTTTCGCTCGGGTATACGGCTGTGTTGTGGCATTTGACGTTGGGTAGCCCGGAGAGATTTCTGACGAGCAACTTGTAAGTGTCCGGATGAGGTTCGTAAGCATGAAACTGGCTGTTCGGCCACCTCAGGTTAGCCCAGATCGAGAAGGAGCCGACATTTGCACCAATATCTAAAACCGTCAGGTTCTCACCGGAATAATAGGATTCGTACTCGCCGCTGAGAACTTCCATGATGGAGCCGAGCATTTCATCTGGAAATTCCAGTTCTACCGGAATCTGTGCTAGTGCAACTCTCTTGTTCATGCTCCCAATTCCGACAAGTAGCCTTTTTGCTCCGTCTCCATTGACTTGTTGTGCGTTTGCTTTCCGCCCCGCTACTTCACCAACTCGACCACACGGATCGTTGCGTATCGGGACAAGGAAGGAAACTTCTCCAGCGCTAAATAATCACATTTGCACATCGCATCCGCAAACTTTTGTGCCACGGGCAGCTCACTGAGGAAGCCCGTCAATGGCAGCCAGTACGCTTTTGACCGGAGCGATGCGAAATTCCTGGCGTAGTCTGACAACTCGGCATCCGTTAGAGGACGCTCAAACGGCGAAACGCCCGGTGCTTGATACGGAATCAGGCTTCGGACGATCTTCAACAGACGCGAGTTGCGGACAGGCTCTTGAAAAATCGCTCGCCCGCCGCGCCGCAACACGCGCCGGACTTCACGCGCCGAAACCGCAAGATCGAGATGATGCAGGATAGCCATCCCGAAAACAACGTCGACTGATTCGTCCGCCAGCGGAAGTTCATGCGCCGAACCGACGATAAATTCCACATTGGCGTCGATGTAATTGACGGCCAGACGCCGACGCGCCACGTCAATTAAATCGGCCGAAATATCGAGAGCTTTCACCCTTGCGCCGCGTCGCGCCAAAATGACCGTATTAAGCCCGTCGCCGCAGCCATATTCAAGCACGGTTTTACCGCGCACGTCTCCGAGCAAATGAAAGGAATATTCCAGCGGAAAATGTGTGTCAGCCGGCGGGTTGAGGTAGCGCTGAACTTGTGTCTCGCCGGAAACAAGTGATTCTTTACCGACATGAGCGGCCTCGAGGGCACCGCGTTCGACCTCGGCTCGTTCCCGTTCTATCTGGGAGTCCATACTTATCTTGATTTCCCAAAACTCGTTAAATTACGCCCGACGTAGGTTTATGCAGACCTTTTCGCATAATCCATCTACTTCGCCTTTTGTGAATAGTCGGTTCTAAGACACACCGAGTTCAAGTATTACGACGAGCCGTTCGTCATAATAACCTTATTTCCGCGATGGATATTGTTAGGTGACAGACGCTCGCGCATCGGTTCGACGACCAGTCACCATGAACTACTAATCAACTCGTATTGTTTTCGGTTACCCGCTGCTCGTTGTAAGATTTCTATTTTGAATAAATTGAATATTTTGAACACTGGATTCCGTATCGCTCTCTATGCCCGCACCTAATATCGAAACCATTGTATCCCTCTCGAAGCGAAGAGGGTTTGTCTTTCCAGCGTCCGACATTTACGGCGGATTGGGCAGCGCGTGGGATTATGGCCCGCTCGGCGTCGAGCTTTCGAACAACATAAAAAAGAGCTGGTGGAATTGGCTCGTCTACGAGCGCGACGACATCGAAGGGCTGGATTCGTCGATAATCCAGAACCGCCTCGTCTGGAAGTACTCCGGCCACGAGCAGACGTTCCACGACCCGCTCGTCGACTGCCGGACGTGTAAGGGCCGCTTCAGGCTCGACAAACTGAAGGATGTCCAGTGCCCGCTCCATTCGGATGCCCACCCGGGAGACAATCCTGAGTGCAGTTTGACGGAGCCGCGTGAGTTTAACCTGATGTTCCGGACGACCGTCGGCGCCGTGTCGGCGGACGACGATCCAAGTGCTTTGGCCTATCTCAGACCTGAGACCGCGCAGGGGATTTTCATCAACTTCGTCAACGTGCTCAACACGTCACGCCGGAAGCTGCCCTTCGGCATCGCGCAGATCGGCAAGGCGTTTCGCAACGAGGTGACGCCGGGGAATTTTATCTTCCGCACGCGCGAATTTGAGCAGATGGAGATGGAATACTTCTGCCGGCCGGACGACGCGGAGCGGATCCATCAGGAATGGATCGACGGGTTCCAGGGGTGGATCAAATCGCTCGGAATCTCGGCCGAGAATCTCAAGCTCTACGAGCAGTCAAAAGAAGAGCTGGCCCACTATGCGCTGCGGACCGTCGACATTCTCTACCGCTATTTCCCCGAACGCGAGGACCAAGACAAGCAGTGGGACGAGTTGATGGGTATCGCCAATCGCACGGATTACGACCTGCGCGTCCACTCGAAAAAACCAGAGGACGCGGAAGGGAAGCGCCTTAATCCTGATTCGACCGAGGACCTCTCGTACTTCGACCCGCAGTCAAACGAGCGCTTCTATCCCTACGTCATCGAGCCCGCGATCGGTGTCAACCGCACGCTTCTCGCCGTGATGATGGACGCGTACACCGAGCGGACAAACGAAAAAGGCGAGACCCGCGTCATCCTAAAACTCACGCCCGAGTTAGCACCGATCAAGGTCGCCGTTCTGCCGCTTGCCAAAAACAAGCCCGAGATCGTCGAGACCGCCAAAAAGATCAAACGCGACCTACAGCCGTCGATGCGAACGGTCTACGACGACACCGGCGGCATCGGCAAACTGTACGCCCGCCAGGATGAGATCGGGACGCCCTTCTGCGTAACGGTCGATCACCAAACCCTCGACGACAATTCCGTCACCGTCCGCGACCGCGATACGTGGGAACAGACACGAGTGTCGGTCGTTGAACTCAAAGACTATCTGCACGCACGTCTAAAATCGTCACTCTAAACGGATTCTAAGGCGTGCCCGTCGCGGTTCGCCCGGGCTTCATTTAACGACTTCAGCCGCCTGTGCCTGCACCTCGGGTGTCACTTCGGCGGAGTAAGCAGGAAGGTCGGTTTTGCCGCGTAAGCCATTGGCCTCGATGTCGTTGATGAGCAACTTCATTTCTGCTATTTCACGCACTTGCGACTCGATAATACCGTCCGCCAGCTTTCGCACTCGAGGGTCCTTAATACTCGCCTTTCGGGCGTTGTTGATCGCGATAGAGTGATGCGGGATCATCGAACGCATGAACGTGACGTCGGAAATCACTGCCTGGCTCCTGTTCACCGATAATAGAACTATGCCCGCTATTGAGGCTGCGGCCAGGACCATGGTCTTTTTCGCGTTGCCACTGTACATTGACCACATAAAAGCAAGCATTATTACGGTCATCACGCAGCCCATGACCAGCGACGCTATCAATCGATTCACGCTGAACATTGCATGATCGAACGAATAAACGAGCTGGTACATTAGGAAAAACATAATGAAAGTAGACACGGCAATCATGCCGGCAAACCTTCCCCAACTCATTCCCATTTTTTGATCTTTGTTTTCCATTTCCGCTCCTTTTTTCGTACTTCCACATGGGACCTAAAACCTTTTCAGTTGCTTTATATACAGGATAATTGTCTGGTCCATAGTGGGCAACACTATAGAAGTCAGACGCAGATAGGGGGAGTTGTGCTCGGTGCGAAAGTATTGCGCGGGTCAGGGTCATGTTCTATCAGGCTCACGTGCTTGCACCGCTAAGTGCTTTAACATTTAATCGAGTTAGAGAACAATGGCAGAGATTCTTGAACACGTCGATCAGTTAGCAAGTATCATTTGGAGATCAGGCGGAAGAGCGATGCTTGTCGGCGGGTGTGTGCGGGACGAGCTTATGGGAGTCGAGCCGAAAGACTGGGATCTGGAGGTCTACGGCATCCAGCCCGAAAGACTCCGCGAGATCCTCGAGTCGTTCGGCAATGTGAACGTAGTCGGCGAAGCTTTCACGGTATACAAACTCGGGAGTGATCTCGATGTCTCGCTGCCGCGGCGTGAGCGGAAGATCGGGAAAGGTCATCGCGGGTTTGCTGTCGAGGGTGACTCCGAGATGTCTTTCGACGAAGCCTGCAGCCGGCGCGATTTCACGATCAACGCGATCCTGAAAGATCCGCTGTCCGGCGAGATCGTCGATCCGTTTCGTGGCAGGGAAGACATAGAGAGAAAGATAATCCGCCACGTTTGTTCGAAGACGTTCGCCGAAGATTCTCTACGCGTGCTGCGGGCGGCTCAGTTTGCCGCTAGGCTAGAATTCGAAATTGCGCCGGAAACTGTCGAAATCTGCAGGACCATCGACGTCACCGACCTGCCTAAAGAGCGCATCTGGGGTGAACTTGAAAAGCTGCTGCTGAAAGCGCAACGTCCGTCGATCGGATTGAACTGGCTTTACAAACTCCGGGTCGTCGAGCAGATATTCCCCGAGCTTCAATCTCTCGTCGGCGTTCCGCAGGAGCCGGAATGGCACCCCGAAGGCGACGTCGACATCCACACGATGATGGTCGCCGACGAGGCTCGAAAGCTGATCGACGATCTGCCCTACGAGCGCCGGGTCGCTGTGATGCTCGGAGCCGTCTGTCACGACTTTGGCAAGCCACCGACCACGCAGTTTTTCGACGGCCGATGGCGTTCGCACGCGCACGACGAGGCCGGGGTGGAGCCGACGCTTTCTTTTCTCGATCGGCTCGGGATATACACCCTCAACGGGTTCGATGTCCGCGAGCAGGTTGTCCAATTGGTCCGCTATCATCTCAAGCCGGGTGAGTTTTATAAGGCGGAATCGAAGCAACCGGTCGGCGATGGCGCCTTTCGCCGACTCGCCCGGAAGGTCGAGCCCGACTTGCTGTACCGCGTCGCCAAAGCCGATAGCCTCGGCCGAAATCCGGAATGGTTGCCGGCCGAAAAGCGATTTGGCTCCGAAGCGCAGGAATGGTTCATGGAAAAGGTGCGTAGCCTTCAGGTGGAAAAAAAGCCGCCCGAGCCGCTGCTGATGGGCCGGCACCTTATCGAAATCGGGCTGAAACCTTCGCCCGAATTCAAACGCATTCTGGATGCTGTGTATGAGATGCAACTGGACGGAAAAGTTGCGAATCTGGACGAAGCGATTGCCGCCGCAACTGGTCTGATCGGTGAGAGCTCTTAGTCTTCCTCGACCTTCTTCTGAACTTCCTTTGCGAGCAGATTCTCGTGCTTGATCCCGACGCGAAGGCGGCGGTAGATGCTCATCAATTGATTGGCCAGCCACGGAAGCACAAAAAACGCGAGAAGATAGCCGCGCCAGTCGTCGATCAGCAGCCGAAAGCCAGTAAGCAGCAGGATGAAGATCGTAACCCAGTGACTGAAGCAATACTCGCACGTCCAGACGTAAAAGAATTTCTTCGCGAGAATGTTCGACGCCGTTTCGCTGCGCTTCTTGAAAGCCTCGCGCCACTCGCGAAAGATCTCTTCCTGGGTCACGGTCCAGGCTATCGACGCCACGGCGGTCGAGAGGATTATTAGCCAGAAGATTTGCTCGCTGAACGGCATCAATCTCAGTCTAAAAAACAAAAAAGCGGGTGACAAGATTTATCCTGTCACCCGCTTTTTCTAATTGTTTGAGAATTACTGCTTGCCTTCTAGAAAAGCCTTGAGCCGACGCGACCGTGACGGATGCCGCAGTTTCCTCAACGCCTTGGCCTCGATCTGGCGGATGCGTTCGCGTGTCACGGCGAAGTGCTGGCCGACCTCTTCGAGAGTGTGCTCGGAGCCGGTGTTGCCGAGGCCGAAGCGCATCTTGATCACCTTTTCCTCACGCGGCGTCAGCGTAGCAAGTACCTCATCGGTGATCTCGCGAAGATTTGAGAAGGTGACAGACTCAGCCGGGTTGAGGATCGACTTGTCCTCGATAAAGTCGCCGAGGTGCGAATCTTCCTCTTCGCCGATCGGCGTTTCGAGCGAGATCGGCTCCTGAGCGATCTTGAGCACCTTGCGGACCTTCGAGACCGGGATGTCCATCCGCTTCGCGATCTCTTCGGACGTAGGTTCGCGACCGAGTTCCTGAACCAGCAGCCGCGAGGTGCGGATCAGCTTGTTGATCGTCTCGATCATGTGGACCGGGATGCGAATCGTCCGTGCTTGGTCGGCGATGGCACGCGTGATCGCCTGCCTGATCCACCACGTCGCGTAGGTCGAGAACTTGTAACCACGCCGCCATTCGAATTTATCGACTGCCTTCATCAAACCGATGTTGCCCTCCTGGATCAGATCCAGAAATTGCAAACCTCGGTTCGTGTACTTCTTCGCGATTGAGACCACGAGTCGAAGGTTGGCCTCGACGAGTTCGCGTTTGGCCTGGTTGGTCTGACGCTCGCCGACCGTGATCGTCTGGAACGAACGCTTGATCTCGACGGCCGGCAGGTGATATCTCTCCTCGAGCTCCTCGATCACCGTCCTGGCCTCGCGGATTTTTGCACGCAGCGGCCGCTTTTCGGCCGGGTTGGTCTTGCGCTCGACCTTTTTCTCCAGTTTTCTGATCGCCTCTTCCTGCTTGCGGATCTCGGCGTCGACCTTGCGGATCGCGGCGATCAGGATCTGCCTGGCGTTTTCGGTCAGGTTGAGATTCTTGATCTCCTGGGCGATCTCGAGGCGGGCCCGAGCGGTTTTTCGCTTGAGCGACGATAGGCGTCTCGATTTCTTCAGCTTCTGGACGCGGACCTTTTCCTGCTCTTTGAGCAGTTGGTGCCAGAGCTTGAGCGCTTCTTTATAGCGCTGCTTGATCCCCTCAATCCCCTCGAGCGTCCAGCGGAGATATTCCTCTGCTTTATCCTCTTCGAGAGAGATCTCTGCCTGCTCGGAGAAGGCGACCGTCTCGCGGATGCTCATCCGGCCCGCCTGCAAATCTTCGCCGATCTGGATCAGCCGCTCGACGGCGATCGGCGAACGGGAGATGGCTTTCTGCGTTTTGATCTGCCCGCGCTCGATCCGCTGGGCGATCGTCACCTCGCCCTCGCGGGTGAGGAGCGGGACGATACCCATCTCGCGGAGATAAAGCCGGACGGGGTCGTTGGATTTGTCTAACTGCCCGGCCGAGAGGTCGAGGTCGAGCTCGTCCTCGTCCAACGACTCTTCCTCGTCGTCCATCGCGATCGAGGAGGCACGTTCCAGGAGCGCGGAGTCGGATTCGGCGACCGAAATGTTGGCGCCCTCGAGGCGCTCCAATACGTCCTCGATGTCGTCCGCCGACATCATGTTTTCGGGCATTTCCCGATTAAGCTCGTCGTAGCTAAGGAATTTCTTGCGCTTGCCCAGGGTCAGCAAGCGGTCGACCAGGTCTTCTTTCTCGTCGTAATCTGCCATAAAATCGTACGGTAATTTGATTAAAAGGGTGTTTGAATCGTTGTTTACAAATCTTGACCTAACGAGCTGGATCAGCGGATTGTTTCGTCAGGGAACCCATTTTCAAAAACCCAAATAGTATCACACCTGAACGATCTTTCGCTCAAACTCGTGCTTGATTTTGGCCAAGTCGAGCCGCTCTTTCACAAGCTCGCAGGCCAAATTGTGGTCGCCCGCCTGTTCTGCTTGGGTGTGCTCCCGCAGTATCTCGTCGATGCGGTTGTTTATCGCCATTAGACGAAGCCTGATAAGGCAATTCTCGGCTTGATGGAGAACCTCTTCGATGTCTTCGCCAGCGGCCCGTTTGGGCTCGGTCATCAGCAGTAGAGGAATGAAGTCCACGGCCGTCTCGTCTCCCTCGGTCAGGGCGAGCAGGTTTTCGAGTGTCGGCTCCTCGTTCTCGCCGTGAAGCTGGATCAACGCCCCGAAGACCGACGCCGTCGCCAGAGCCTCGTAATCCGAATGCTCGAGCATCGGGAAGATCGCATCCCGCAATTCCCGGTCGTACACCAGCAATTCGAGCAACATCTGTTCGGCGACGGTCGGTTTGCTCTGGGTAGCTTTGCGAACCTGCTGCTTTACCGCCGACGGAACTTCGGGCGTTCCCGCCCTGACCGTTCGCCACAGGTCTTTTCTCACCCCTTCGTCGATGCGAAAGAAATTCATCGCCTGATCGAAGCTCTCCCGCTTTTGGATATTGTTCTTGATAGCCGCGATGGCCGGGAGTGCTTCTTCGATCGCCTCGGCCTTGTGCTTCGGGTTTGTGAGCGTCCGGCCGCTGGCGGCGGCATCGAGCACAAAATCCAGAAAGGGAAGAGCCCGCCCGCGGGCCTCGTTGTACGCTTCGGCCCCGAACTCGCGGACGAAATCGTCCGGGTCTCGTCCGTCCGGCAGAATCAGGACCTTGATCTCAAAATCCTGCGGCAACAGATGCTCGACCGCGCGGCGGGCGGCCTTGATTCCGGCCTTGTCGCCGTCGTAATTGATAACGATGCGCTTTGTAAAGCGATTCAGCAGCCGGGCCTGCTCCGGCGTCAACGCGGTGCCGAGACTGGCCGCGGTGTTTCGGATGCCGAACTGGTGGAGCGAGATCAGGTCGAGGTAGCCCTCGACGAGAATGGCGAATTTCTTTTTGCGTATCTCGTCTTTGGCCTGAAAGAGCCCGTAGAGATGCTGCCCCTTAACGTAAGCGGCGGTCTCGGCCGAGTTCAGGTATTTGGGCTCGTCGTCTTTTTTGATCGCCCGCGCGCCGAAAGCGACCGGGCGGCCGTCGACATCCAGAACCGGGAACATTATCCGCCCGCGAAATCGGTCAAAGACACGCCCCTTTTCCTCGTTGACCGAGACCAGTCCGCTTTGCTCGATCAGCTTTTCGTCGGCGCCCTTTTCTTCAAGGACGGTCAGCAGAGCATCCCAGCTGTCGGGCGAGTAGCCGATCCGAAACGCCTTTTGCGTGTCCTCCGAAATGCCGCGGCCATTCAGATACTCGCGGGCCGCCTTTGCCTTGTTGCTTTGTAGCTCGCTTTCCCAGAATTCGAGAGCGATCCGGTTCAGATCGATAATCTGGTCTGAGATTTTCTTCGCCTCTTCGCGCCGCTTTTTGTTTCGCTGATACTGCTGATCGTCGATCGGCTCGGGCAGCGGAATGCCGGTGATCTCGGCGACGCGTTTGATGGCTTCGGGGAAGTTGAGGCCTTCCACCTCCATCAAAAAATTGAAAACCGTCCCGCCCTTCCCGCAGCCGAAGCACTTATAAAACCCCTTCGACGGATTAACGGAGAACGAAGGCGTTTTCTCCTGATGAAATGGGCAACAGGCCATCCAGTTCGCGCCCTTCTTCTTCAACTCGGCGTATGGTTGGATCACACGCACGATGTCAGCGCGGTTTTTGAGGTCGTCAATAAAATATTGAGGATAGAGCATCAAAGATGCCGGTCGGTGTCAGATCCTACTATTTGAGATTCGCAATGGTCGCACCGTTCCCGCCTTGGTCGGGCGGCGCAAATTCGAACTTCTCGACCAGATCGTGGTTCTTCAAAAAATGGTGAACGAAATTCTTCAAAGCGCCGGTTCCGTAGCCGTGTATTATACGCACTCTCGGGAGTTGTGCCATGTAGGCTTCGTCGATGAAGCGGTCGAGTTCGTAGTCGGCGTCCGCGGTGGTTTTGCCGATTAGGTTGAGTTCGGCGACGGCTTCGGCGTTTTCGGGACGGAGTGTTGAGCCGGAAGCCTGCTTTTGAAGCTTCTCGGCTCGGGATTGTTTGGCCGGTTCGGCTGGCGAATCCGCCGGGCGCAAATTCGCGAGCCGCTCGCGGAGGCGGAGGCCGCCGACGAGGACTTCGGCGACGTCCCTGTCCATTTTTTCGACGGTGCCGATATTGCCGAAAGGCGTGACGACGTGGGAGCCGACTTTGATCTCGCCCGGCGCCGAGCCACCCGCTGACGCAGGTGGTTCTGACCTGTGGCCAGCCACGGCGGCTTTGGACCGAGGAGCCTGGACTTTGGATACGATCGCGCGCTTTAGTTCGGCTTTTCGGGCATCGCGTTCTTTTTCGAGGCGATTCTTGAGGGCCTTATCCTCGATGGTTTTGACGAAGGCTTTTGATTGACGATCAAAGTCGTCGATCGCTTGAGCCAGTTCGCGCTCGAATTCTTTCTGGCGTTCCTTTTCGCGTTTGCCGGCCTCGATCTCGAGTGTGGCGAATTTCATCGCCACGGCTTCGCG
>Ga0247718_1000040_pt1 | contig 26830 bp, 29 predicted proteins | sample 21E_DmetaG_FD_189045 | JGI IMG/M metagenome (GOLD analysis project Ga0247718, IMG submission 189045) | Soil microbial communities from hillslope of Landscape Evolution Observatory, University of Arizona, Oracle, AZ, United States - 2-1-E_D | ecosystem: Engineered > Artificial ecosystem >...
CGTCGTAGCCGTCCTTGAAAAGGTAGGCGCTGACACTCATCGACAGCACGCCTGCGCTCAGAAGCACGAAGCCGATGATGAGCATCGCCGGCAGCACGCCGATGAAGATGTAGGAGATGATCAGCTTGCGGCGCACGCGCCACAGCAGCCGCTGCTTCGCGAGGCCGATCAGCCGCCAGAGGAAGTAGACGAGCGCGACGAGCAGACCGAGCGTCGCGGCGGCACTGACGATCTCGACGATCGCGGGCGGCTCGACCAGCCGCCGGAGGATCGCGACGAGCAGCTTGATGAACGCCGAGACGAGGAAGAGGCGTCCGGCCCAGGACCGGAGCAGAAGCGACCGCGGCGTCGGGCCCGGCTCTCTGGCCCCTGGCGCCGGCGGCAGCGGGCGTTGCCGCCGCCCCGCGGCCAACCGTTCGGGGAGTCGAAGCCTGGCCATGCCGTTTGAAAACGAGATGATAACAGACTAACTTTGTCCTCACCCTCTATGAAGCTCACCGACCACGCGCGTTTCTCCACGATCTGCATCCACGCCGGCCAGGAACCGGATCCCTCGACCGGCGCCATCATCACCCCGATCTTTCAGACGTCCACCTACGTCCAGGAGGAGCTGGGGAAGCACAAGGGCTTCGAGTACGCCCGCACCCAGAACCCGACGCGCCTCGCGCTCGAGCGCAACATCGCCGCGATCGAAGGCGGCGTCGCGGCGTACGCGTACGCCTCGGGCATGGCGGCGATCGATGCCATCACCACCCTGCTGAAGGCCGGAGACCACGTCGTGGTCACCGACAACACGTACGGCGGCACGTTCCGGCTGTTCGACAAGGTGCTGACGAAGTACGGCCTCGATTTCAGCTATGTCGACACCTCGCGTCCGGAGCTCATCGAGCAGGCGATCCGGCCGGCCACGCGGATGTTGTTCGTCGAGACGCCGACGAACCCGGTGCTGCGGCTGACCGATCTCGCGGAGGCCGCCGCGATCGCGCGGCGACACGACATCCGGCTCGTCGTCGACAACACGTTCGCGAGTCCGGTGCTGCAGCGGCCGATCGAGTTCGGCGCCGATCTCGTCATGCACAGCACGACGAAGTACCTGAACGGCCACAGCGACAGCGTCGGCGGCATCGTCGTCGCGGCCCGCGAAGAGGACGCCGAGTGGCTGAAGTTCATCCAGAACGCCGCCGGCGCGATCCTGAGTCCGTTCGACTCCTGGCTGGTGCTGCGGGGGACGAAGACGCTGGCCGTGCGCATGGCGCAGCACAACATCAACGGGCAGGCGCTCGCCGAATTTCTCGAGACGCACCCGCGCGTCAGGCGCGTGATCTACCCGGGGCTGCCGAGCCACCCGCAGCACGACCTGGCGAAGCGGCAGATGAAGGGGTTCGGCGGCATGCTGTCGTTCGAGGTCGGGAGCTTCGAGGAGGCGCGGACGGTCTGCAACCGGGCGCGGCTGATGGCACTCGCCGAGAGCCTCGGCGGCGTGGAGACGCTCATCACGCACCCCGCGTCGATGACCCACGCCTCGGTGCCGCCCGAGCGGCGGGCGGCCATCGGGCTCTCCGACAGTCTCATCCGGATCTCGGCGGGGATCGAAGACCCGCAGGACCTGATCGACGACCTCAGGCAGGCTCTGGCCTGACGGGCGCGGTCGACTCGCCGATCCATTTCAGGTACGCGTCGCTGCCGTCGACGACCGGCAGCACCACGAACTCCGGAACGTCGTACGGGTGCAGCCCCCGCAGCCGGTCCCAGAGGGCCGGCAACTGCGCCGCAGTCGTCTTCATGATGATCTGCCGCTCCGTTTCGCGCTCCACCTGGCCGTCCCACCGGTAGATCGAGGTCATCGGCGACAGCAGGTTCACGCACGCCGCGAGGCGGTCTCCCTCCGCCGGCATCGTCGTGAGAACGATTACGTAGTCGTCGGTCATAGGCGTCCTGTTTCCGCCGGAATCGCGGCGGGGTGCTAAATAGCCGGATGCGTGCCGCCGAAAGTATCGTACAGTTCTTTCGGCGCAGCCGGTCCCGCTCTTCCCCCCCGGCGGCGCCTCAGACATCGCGATGCCCCAGGTCCTCCGCTCCGACACGCGTGCGCCGCGCGGCCCCGAGCCGCTGAGGCGAAAGCGCGTCGAGCCGGCGCCCGCCGGCGGCAGCCGCCGCCGGAAGCTCCTGAACCTGTGCCTCGGCTTTGCCACCGTCGTGTTGCTGGTCGATGCGCTGGTTGGAGAAAAGGGGCTGATGGAGCGGATGCGCGCGCGGCGTCAGTATGCCGAGGCGGCCGCGTCGCTCAACGGCCTGAAGGCCGAGAACCAGCGGCTGCGCGAGCAGGCGCGGCGGCTGCGCGACGATCCGTCGGCGATCGAGACGATCGCGCGCGAAGAGCTGGGGCTCATCCGCCCTGGCGAGCTGCTGTTCATCGTGCGGGACGCGAAGCCGGCGGGCCGCTAGCGCTACTGCTTCGCTGCGCCGTCGCAGAACTCACACACCACCTCGAGCAGTTGTTCCATGTCGATCGGCTTCGGCAGGTACGCCTCGGCGGGCGCCTTCCGCACGAGCTCGGCGGTCGCGGCCGACACGACGACGACCGGGACGTGACGGAGCTCGGGCTCCTGCTGGAGGGCGTCGCGGAATTCCCATCCGTCCATTACGGGCATCATGAGATCCAGCAGGATGAGGCAGGGTCTCTCGCCGGCGCGGAGTTTCGCCAGCGCCTCCCGGCCATTCGCTGCGGTGGTGACCTGATGGCCCTCGAGCTGCAGCGAAACGGCCATCATGTCCCTCACGTCGTCGTTGTCCTCCACTACCAGAATCTTGGCCATACCGAGTCGGGTCCACCCAGAGCCGAGGCATTACCACCGCCGAGCGGTAGTGTTGCTACCGCCCTACGAATGCACTCACGGTGCCACGACGCGGGCGTGCTGTCGGGGTCGGTGCACACATTGACGCTCTCGTGAGCGCGTGTTACGATGGCTTTCTCCTGACGCGGGGTGGAGCAGTCCGGTAGCTCGTTGGGCTCATAACCCAAAGGTCGCAGGTTCAAATCCTGCCCCCGCAACCAGCATTATCTGCACGAGGTCGCCATCATCCGATGGCGGCCTCTGCTCTCCACTGACAATCCGCTGACAATCGGCAGAAGCCCACATTCCAAGCGGAGGCGGCGGTGTACCGTTCCTCTTCGCCTCGGCGGCCTTGAGCATTGCCGCTAGATTGCCTTGTAGCTCGATTTGGAGCGTCTCCCCTTGCGGGGTAAGGACAATGGCGTCGACCAGGCCACGCAGCGCTTCGGCCGCTCCTGTGCGGCTTTCCTCGTCCTGTAGCTCCCGGGCCAGTTGCCTGACCTGATCTCGGTAGAGGTCGGCGACACTCGCGTGTAGAAGCGGCGGCGGTTCCACAGCACGGTCGAGCCGCGCTTTCAGCTCGGTCCGCTGCGTCTCTAGCCGGATCGCCTCATCCCTAACGAGGCTGCCCGGAACACCGTCCTTGATCGACTGAACGAGCTTTTTGATCTCCGCTTCGACCCGGGCCAATTCGTGCTCAGTCGCGGTGATGCTCGCCCGGGCCGCCATCCTGAGACGGTTCATCTCGTGCGTGAATTCTTTGCAGAACTCCTCGAAGAGATCGCGCCGAAGAAGCTTTTCCTGCATTGCGTGCAGGACCCGCGCCTCGATTTCGTCGCGGCGGATCGTCAAACGATTGGAGCAAATCCCCTTGTCGTGAGCGCCGAAGCACGAAAGCCGGTTTTTCGACTTCAGCACGAACCCGCTGCCGCACACGCCACACTTGGTGAGGCCCGAGAACAGGTACTGTGGCCTGCGCGCCTTCACCACGCTCTTGGCGGATGCGAGCACGCGCCGTGTCGCCTCCTGGCGCCGCTTGGCGGCCGTCCACAACTCTTCAGAAATGATTCGCAGCTCGGGAACTTCCTTCGTGATCCACTCGGACCGTGGATTCAGCCTCGAAACTCGCCGACCGTTGTCAGGGTTCTTGATGTACCGGAGCCGGTTCCAGACCAATCGTCCGACATACAACTCATTGTTGAGAATGCCCGTGCCGCGCGCCGCGTTCCCGTAGATCGTGCTCGGATTCCAGCGCGCCCCGAATGGTCCGGCGATCCCCTCTGCGTTGAGCCGCTTCGCAATCTGTTTTGGTGATGTGCCGCCGACAAACTCCCGGAATACTCGCTCGACGACGGCTGCCTCCGCGGGCTCAATCTCGCGCTCGCCAGTGGTTAGCGCTGCTCCATTCAGTGCTCGCACGATTCTGTAGCCGTAACACAGGCCCCCACCTGATTTGCCCGCCTCGACGCGACCTCTGAGACCGCGGCGCGTCTTGTCCGCCAAGTCCTTGAGGAAGATCGCGTTCATCGTGCCCTTGAACCCGACGTGCAAATGCGTGATCTCGCCTTCAGCCAACGTCACGATCCGAACGCCGAGAAATGTCAGTCGCTTGAAGAGGCCGGCTGTGTCTTCCTGGTCACGGCTGAATCGATCGAGCGACTCGGCAACGACAACGTCGAATTCGCGATTGAGGGCACGGCGCATCAGCGCCTGGAAACCTGGTCGTAACAGCGTCGCGCCTGAAATGGCGTGGTCGTGAAATTCGTCGGCGATCGTCCAGCCTTCCCGTTCCGCATACAGCCGGCAGATCCGAATCTGATCGGCGATTGATGCATCGCGCTGGTTGTCGGATGAATACCGGGCGTAGAGAGCGGCCTTCATGTCTGGTCCTCGGCAGGAACGGGGTTCTCGGCGATTACGCAGGATTTCGCAAACAACTCTCGTGCCGCTTTTCGAGCAAGGATGCGGACGAGGCTGCGGAGTGCTTCCTCTGCGCGTTCGTCGATCGTCGTGATGTCGCGTACGCCGTCAGCGTCACGGATTACGCCGCGGCGGCGCTTGCGGTCTGCCGACATGATAAACCCTCCGCGAGTCCCCTCACCGCCACGGGAGCAGATCGCTCAAGCTCGATGGAGCGGCATCGATCGCCACGGCGATGTCTCCGTCCTCGGGCATCACCTGGTTGATCAACCACTCGTCGATCCAGCGCCCGAGAAACCTGAGTTCCCCGCGGATGCGAGCCGCTCGTAGCCGGCCGCTGCGCACCGCACGGAGGACCGTTCTCGGCCCGCAGCAAGCGCGATCAGCCGCTTCCTGTGTCGTCAGCCATCGAATCGTGTCGGCCATGATTCACCTCGCTCATTGCCCAAGATGCCGTCGCGTCGTCCGCTATCTCGCGCCGCCGGACGCCGCACACGGCGGCGTCCGGAAGCATCCGAACCGAGTCACGCGACTTCGCTGGCCGCGTTCGTCTGCTCGTACTCGGCGTACGCCTCGAGCACGAGCTCCTTGATGCGCTCCTGCGCGCTGACGTCTCCGATTGGCCGCAGCAGCGCGAAGCTGCGACGCTCACCGTTGACCGCGTACTGCCGTGCGGGGAAGGTGACGTTGCGGCCACCACCGCGACGCTCCCAAATGCTGAAGCCGATCAGCTTCAAGCCTTCGAGCACGCCTTCGGTGAAGTGCAGCTCGGCATCGGCGAGTTTGCCGGGCGGGTTCTGCTTTTCGTTTGGAACGATCTTGACGACCATGATCTGACCTCCTGAAAAGCTCGCGAGTGTCGCGAGCGGTTGACGCGAACGAACGACGTGAGCGATTCATGCAGCCGCCGCACTGACGACGCGTCTTTCGAGGCGCTGCCAGAGAGAGGACTGCAGCTTCTCGAGGCTGACGAGCCAACGATCTGCCGCGAGAAAGACGTGGTGATGTCCGCGGTACGTAGCTCGTTGCCAGGCGCGATCGCCTGCCTCGACGAGCACGACGCGTGCGGGCATGCGGGCACGAGTTGCGTCGACCGTGACGGGATCGGCAGCGAAGCCGATGACGTCCTCGAACGGTCCTTCGTCGACCGTTAACGTCTTCGGTAAGTCGAGGTCGGCCGGCGCGGTGGTGACGTAGGCGAGGTACAGGCGTGTGAGGCCGCCGATCGTCACCGTGATGCGTGGTGTGATCGACAGTTGAAACATCGGTCTGTGCTCCTTTCTTCGAACGTTTGAATCCCCGACCATCACGTAATTGCCTGGGCATGGCTCGACCGAGTGCCCCGTCAAGGCCGTGAGCCCCGCCGTGCGGGGTCGAAGCGAAGCGGAGAGCCTTGACGGGGCCGAGGCGAGCCCGAGAATGGAATTGGTGATGGTCGGGTTGATGACGTGCGCTGACGACGTCGGTTGGTTCGATCGACTGGCGTAGCCAGCGAGACGCGGAGGCGCCGTGCGACGCGGGTGAGCCCGTCGCGCCGCCAGCTATGACGGAGCGCGACGGCGATCGCGAGCACGCGCGGCCAGTGCCGTGCGGGTACGCGATCCAGATTGCCCACCAACTCCGTGAAGAGATCGTCGGGATAGAGCTCCTCGACGATCAGCTTCAGAAGTGCACGAGACCAGGTGAGCTTCGCCGCGCGTTCCGCGAACGAACGGATTGCGCGCGGGCGAAGCTCCTGCCGCCATCGCTCGGCCTCGTGTTGCTGTTGTGCCCGTGCGGCTGCTTCCAGGTAACGATCGATGTCGACGATGGCGTGACGGATCTCGCGCATGGCTCCTCCGACTGGCAGCGCGCGAATACACGCGTGCCGGTTAGTGCGGAGGGCCTAGGCAGTCCGCGTTGCTACGGTGGGTGTGAGTGGGTCCGCGGGGATGTGCGCGCGTGACCCGGACGAGGGCTAATGGGCCGTCGTCAGGAGGCGGCTGGCGGCGCGATCAAGGACGTATCGTCCGTCTTGCCAGGGTGTGCGTTGACTGAGTCGTGTCAGTCCCTGCACGTAGCCCCAGACCGACCGGGGATTCGTCTCGTGCTCCTCCGCCAGCGTATACGCCTCGGTGGCCTGCTTCTGCGACAGATCGAGTCGCTGAACGGCCGTCTCGATCACTGCGTCCCGCGTCGCTCCAAGCTCTTGGGAAGTGGCTCGCAGGAGCAGGGTGCGGTCATTCGCAGTGTCGGCGTCGAGCGCAGCGCGAACGGCGTCCATCGATGTCGTCCACGCTGTTTGAATCGACGCACCCACGTGACGGCGCCGGAAGCCAGCCACGTGCTGAAACCCCCAGATGATGTGATTCCCGCACACCGCTCTGAACAGGAACACATCGAGGGTAAGGGCGGCGGCACCGACATCGCTGTTCCGGAGAATGAATCCGCGGAACAGGCCGGCATTGGTGCGATCCGTGGGATCGTCGAGGTCTCGGTTGCCGTCCACGAGGAACAGGAACATGTCTCGATCTCCCAGGTAGGCGCCGGATGGAACTTTCGCGGCGCCAAACTCACCGTCCTTGTATCCGAGCGGCAAGTGCCAGGCCGGGTGATCGGCCATGAGGGCGAGCACCCGGCCGGCCAGCTCGTCGTGCTGGACGCGTGCGTAACGCGGTGATGTGATCGCGTGCACCGTCCAGGGCGCAGTCCGCTCGATGAACAGTTGGTACTCGTCTCGAGCGAACCGCTGCAGCCCGTAGTTGATGGCCGATGAGGCGATCGCTGCGGGCAGCGTGCGCAGGTAGCTTGGCGGCGCGCTGGCTAATGTTGCGAGCTGGCCGAAGCTCCAATGCGTCAAAGCGGCGGTGCGACCCGACGTGTTGCGAATGGCAAGATCGTCGTCGTCGACCACCATTGTCCTGAGATCGACCGTCTCAGTGGTGCGCTCCTCGATGCGGGCGCGTCGTGTTCGGGCCGCCTCGTAGAGCGCTTGAACGCTGGCGTATCGCTCGTCGGGTGGGCGCGACGCCCATTCCCGGTGAGCGGTGTACGCCGTGACAGCGGACACACTTATACCGGTCATGTTTGCTCCTTTCGACATGGCCAATGGGGCGATGCGGTGGAACAGCTCCTCGTGGGATGTGCGACGAGGAGGGGTGACTGCAGGACGCAGTCACAACGGAATAGTTAAACGCTAGACCCGTTGAACGTTTCTGTCAACGTCAGCTATTGCCTGAAAAGTTCATCGAACATGAACACGAAGTTCGCAGAACACGAAGTACTGAACGACCAGCAAGCGCGGAAAGCTGCAGAACGGGCAGACGAGTGTGTCGATCGGACACGTCAGTGCTCACACGAGTGATGATCGACCAACTTGCGTGGTCGCCACGCGACCGCCGGGGCCTCTAGACGCCGCGGTCATGCGCGCTGACTACTTCAAAGTTGCCCGTTCGTCCGACACATCCTCGTAGTTGACAGATCACAAGTGACACTCGTGGTTGCCATTTGTGGGTTCAGCGACCTCGGACTCCCCGACTCAGTTCACGTTCGGCCTCAAGCCAATCGTCCAAATCGTGACCATCCTCTCCGCCGCGCTCGCGGAACCTCTCGTACGCACGCTGCCGGATCGCTTCATCATCCAGGCGAGGCGTTGGACGATCGTTGACTTGGTCCAACGGTCCTGTCGTATTTCTGTCTGATCGCCGTCTTCGCTCTTGCGCCATGTCAGCCTCCATATAGGGCACTGGAGTTTTGTCGACCGGCCTCGTACGTCGGCACTATATCGATGTCATCGCCGGAGTGATCACATCCATGTTCTGAACGAGGTCATTTCTTCAACTGATGAGCTAAGGATGATCAGCGGGGCTTCACATCGGTCTACATCCACGCCGGCGAGACGTGAGGATTTGCAGTGTTCATCAATGGGAGCGATCGCGGAAGGGATCGCCGAGCGCGTCGAATGTCCTATTTGTGCTGGGCGCGGGACAACGCGCGGACATGCATTCACCCGCGACGCTGTCGCGCAGTACCGCTGCGGCCTGTGCGAGGGCGCTGGATCCGTCAACCGCTCGCGTATCGTCGCATTTCCGCGCCTTCGTGATTAGATGCAGCGCGTTGCTGACCTGATGCAAGCCGGCGATCCTGACGGCGCCGCGCAGGCATGCCGCGTCGCCGTCAGGATGGCCCGGTCCATGATGCATTCAAGGTAGTGAACTTCTGTTGATGGAAGATCGTCGACGACCGGCGGTACGGACTGTGGTTTACGGAACGAGAACTCATCGCGGCGCGCTTACGATCTCATTGGATAACCCTCGTTATCCGACGCCGTGCCCGGCGTTCGCACCCGTTGCAGCCCTTCTCGCGTGCCGGCAAGTACGACGCGATCATGCGCCGAAAGCGGCCGATGCGGATCGGGTGCCTCGAGCCCCTCGTGCTCCTTCCCGACGGCGAGCACCGTGACACCGTAGCGCGCACGGACGTCGAGGGCTGCGAGGGTACGCCCGGCCCATCCCGGAAGGGAGCCCACCTGCACCTCTGCGACGGCGAAGTCCTCGTGATCCTCCTGCTGGTCCGGATAGTCGATGCGCGCGAGATACTCGATAGCCCGATCAAGCGCCGACGGCTGCCCAGACAGAATCACGCGGTCGCCGGGGAACAACTGGAACGTCGGTCCAGGACTGAGGAAGCTGCGCCCGCCACGGCTCACGGCCAGCACCGTCGCGCCGAACTCCTCGCGGAGCGGAACATCGGCGATGCGGTGCCCTGCCCATTTCGATATCGATCCAAGTCGAATTTCGCGGACGCCCGGCGCCGCGCTGGCAATGGCGCTCAACCGGTCCGCTGCCGCCGTCACAGCGTCCGCGGCCTGCTCGGCGGCATCCGCGTACGGGCGGAGAAGGACATCGGCGCCTTCAAGGCGTAGCAGATCTCCCTCGTCTGCCGTGCGGCACGCGATCGCGACTTTCCCGCGGAACCCCCGATCCCGGAGATGGCGTAGCAAGACTCGGCTGGTTTCGATGTCCGGTGCCGTGCTGATTACCCAGCTCACACCGTCCAGCGGCAGGTGATCGAAGAGTTCCGGATCGCTCGCGTCGCCGTAGACCACAGGAATACCCTCTGCCCGCCAGCGGGCCAGCGCCTCCGGGTCGAAATCGACGCCAGTGACCCGCCGGTTCCGCAGCAACAGATGCCGTACGATGCCGCCGCCGTATCGCCCGAGGCCGAGGACAACGATGTCCGCCTTGGGCGGAGAAACGGTCTCGGTCGCCGCTTCCCGGTACGGCGTGCGCCGTTCGAACACCCCGAGCCACGGCGCCAGCCACTCATAGAGCCGGGCCGAGTGAATGATCATGTACGTCGAGAGACCGATCGTGACCAGCCCCACGGTCGTGATCAGGCCCATCGTCTGCGGTCCCAGATGACCGACACTGACGCCGAGCGCGCCCAGGATCAGCGAGAACTCGCTGATCTGGGCGACCGTGAGTCCGGCGAGAAAACTGGTGCGCTTGCGGTATCCCATGAAGCCCATGATCGCCAGCACGATCAGAGGATTACCGATCAGAACAAATACCGAAAAGATCATGGCCTCGCCGAACGTCGCTCCGAGGAGCGACAAATCAAGACGCGCGCCCAGATCGATGAAGAAGAACAGCAGCAGGAAATCGCGCACTGTAATGAGTCGGCTGCCGATCGCCTCACGATAGGGAGTCGACGCCAGCGATGCGCCCGCGACGAATGCGCCCACCTCTTTGCTCAAGCCCAGCGCCTCGCCGGCTGCGGCGAGCACGACCGCCCAGGCCATCCCTGACAGCACCAGCAACTCGGGCAAGCGAGCCAGCAGGGTCGTGGCCGCGGGGAGGATACGCACGGCGAGCACCGCGACCACGGCCAGGAAGCCGATCCCCTTCGCCAGAATCAAGGCGACGTGGACCGCCAGGCTCTGATCCCCTGACCCGGCGGTGCCGATCGCGGTGATCCCAATCATGGCAAGAATGACCGCGATGTCCTGAACGATCAGAAAGCCCACGGCGATGCGTCCGTGGAGGGCATCAATCTCTCGCTTATCCGAAAGCAGCTTGACGATGATGATCGTGCTCGAGAAGGTCAGGGCAACCGCGACGTAGGTGGCGGTGAGCGGATTCATGCCGAGAGCTACCGCGATGACATATCCGATCACCGACGTGAAGACGATCTGCCCGATGCCCGTCGCCAGCGACACGGGACCGAGCGTCCGGATCGTCTGAAAATCGAGCTTGAGGCCGACGACGAACAACAGCAGCGAAATGCCGATGCTCGCGAGTAGCTCGATTTCCTCGTGCTGCGTCACCAGGCCGATGCCCGCCGGTCCAACGAGAATGCCCACGGCGATGAAGGACACGATCAGGGGCTGCCGAAGCCATGTGCCGACGGCGCCGACCAGCGCGGCGGCCAGCAGTATCAGCGCAATTTCGGCAAAGGCATTCCCCAGCGGCATACGGTCGGGTTCCTCAAGCGCAAGACGAGCGTACCATGCACAGCTCGCTGTAATCGGTGATCCGTTCAGGCGCGCGAAGCGACGAGTACGGGGACCGAGCTGCTTCGCACGAGTTGCGCCGCTGTGCTGCCTTCGAGCGGCTCCGCGGCGGCCGTCGACACGGCGAGAAGCGCGCCGGGAATGTCTGCGGCCAGGTCGACGAGCGCATCGGAAGCAGACGCGTGTTGCACCGTGACATCGGCGACACGATGTCCCGCCTGTTCGAGTCGCAAGGCGAGACGCCGCACGTACCCGAGATCATCGAGCTGTTCTTCCGTCGGCGGAATACGTGCCGCCGCCTCGACCAGTGGATAGACGACGCGCACCAATACGAGCGGCACGCCAGTCGCGACACTCCATCGCGTGGCCCACGGAACGATGGTCTCCCCTGCCGGTGTGCCATCCAGGCACACGACAAGACGCCGTATCGCTGTGGTATCCGCAACATCGCAGGAAGGTCCGATCAAGGCGGTAGCTTTGTGCGACTGGCGCAGAAGTTCGCCGGCGACGCTCCCGAACAGCATGCGCCCGAGGGGCCGGCGAGCTCGCGTGGTTAGACACAATAGGGCTTGTGGATCCTCGCGATCGAGGCGCGCGAGCTCGGCTGCTGGGTCGTCGCCGCGTAGGATGGTCACGTCCGGTTCGGACGCAGCGACGACCTCGCGGCCACTTACGACGATCGCCTCGAGCTCCTCAGCCCTCGTATCCGGCGTTGCCACCGTGACCAGCCGCAGCCGCGCACCGTGCAATGTGGCGAGGCGGCGCGCCGGGCCCACCGCAGCCAACGCACGATCGGAGCCGTCGAGTGGGACGAGGATCTGTGAGTACATCAGCCCTCTCTCTCGCCGCTGCCGGCGAGTCGGTCCCGCGCCGCGGGATATGTGTCCTCTTCTGCAAGCAGCAACACCCGATCTCCGGCTTCGAGAACGGTGCCCCCTTGTGGCACCAGGATCTGTCCGGCGCGGTAGAGGAGCACGACGAGCACGCCGGCCGGAAGGCCGAGACTGACGATGCTCCGGCCCGCTGCCGGAGCCCCTTCCGGAATAGTGAGCTCGCGAAGGCCATGTCCCTCGTCGCCGGCGATCACGGCATCGAACGTATAGCTGTTCTCAGCCGGCAATTTCGTCGCCAGCCCCAGACGCTTCGCGGCGGCCGGAATCGTGGTGCCTTGCACCAATACTGACAGCAGGACGACGAAAAACACCACGTCGAAAATGACCTTTCCATTGGCGACGCCGGCGACCACGGGGAACGTCGCAAGGATGATTGGCGTGGCGCCACGGAGCCCCACCCAGGAGACGAACGCGATTTCCCGAGCGGGTAAACGAAACGGAATGAGCGTTAGCACCACGGCCAACGGACGGGCGACGAGGAGGAGTACGGCGCCGACGAGAACGGCCTGACCGGCCACCGGTACGAGATCGGATGGAAATACGAGCAGTCCCATGAGGACGAACATGGAGATCTGCATCAGCCACGCGATCGCATCGTGAAACCGCAGCAGGCTACGCTTGTGAAGAAACTCGGCGTTCGCGATCGTGAGGCCAGCGACGTAGGTGGCCACGAACCCGCTCCCTCCCAGCCAGGCGGTGCCTTCGTACGTGAGGACCACGAACGCGACCGTCATCACCGGGTACAGACCGTCGTACTCGAGGCGAAGACGATTGATGAGCGCGACCGCGCCACGCGCGAGCAGCCAGCCTGCGACGAGGCCCACGCCCATCTGAACGACGAAGAGTCCGACGAGATCGGTGGCTCCGCCGCTCGTCCGCTGGATGAGCGCGATCATGCCGACAGTCAGGAAGACGGCTGCTGGATCGTTGCTGCCGGACTCCAGTTCGAGAAGATGGCGGAGTCGCGGAATGATCGCCACCCCCCTGGACCGGAGAATCGAGAAGACGGCTGCGGCGTCGGTCGAGGCGATGACCGAGCCGAGCAGCATGCCCTCGAGCAGCTCGAGACCAAGGATTGCGGCGGCGATTGCTCCCAGCACAATGGCGCTCAGAAGGACGCCGACGGTAGCCAGCGCGACCCCCGGCACGAGGACTCGCCGGATGTCCCGCCATGCGGTCCCGGCTCCGCCGCTGAAAAGGATGAACGCGAGCGCGATGATGCCGTAACGCTGCGCGAGCGCGAAATCCTCGAACTCGATGCCAAGTAGTCCCTCCGAGCCGGCGAGCATCCCGAGCCCGAGAAACAGCAGCAAGCTCGGCACACCCAAGCGCGAGGAGGTCTTGCTCAAGAGAACGCCAGCGAGCAGAAGCACCGCCGCCAGGAAGATGAGAGGATTCGCGCTCAGCATCGGCAGCCTGTTTCAGCACGGGTCACGCGTCGTACGCTCAATCCGTCCCTATATACTGTCCTTGGTGTCTCGCCACCCACTGGTTCACCTCGCCCTCGTTCTTGTCATCGCCCTGAGCAATTGTCTGGCGGTCTGCGGCATGGACGAGGTGCGCAGAACATCATTCGGCGGTGGCGGAAACGCCAGTATCGCGGTGGGTGTGGTGTCGTCCCCGCAAGCGCTCGTGCCGCGACTCAAGAGCGGCGGCGAGCTGTGGGGATTCAGCAATTCAGCGGTTGACCGGGCACCGACGCTGGCTCTCCCGACTCTGAGGCTATCATCAGCCGCAGAAGTCACGCCGCATTCCGCCCGTCGATACTTCTGCCACACTCCTGCCGGCTGCCGACCTCCACCTCAGCTCTGAATCTTCGTTCCTGACGCCCGCGAGACCGTGCGGTCTTCGTGTGCGTTGCTTCAGAGATTCAGGGGATTGGGGGAGCATGTGGAGACCAGTGAACTGATCAAGTTCGGGATTCTTGCGCTCATCGTAGTTGTCATCGCACTCGTCGCGCGCCGCGGGCAGGCACATTCAACGCCCGCCCCGTCGAAAAAGGCCGACCACGTCACGGAAGAGGCTGATGCTGAGAACGGCGGCGATCAACGTTCAGCGACAACAGGTGAGAACAAGCACACGGCTGGATCACCTGCAACGAAAAGTCCTGAGCGACGACGCCGCCGTTGAGCGAATAATCGCGCATAGTCGCGGCGGCCTGAATTCCGTGCCGTCGCGGTGCTGCCGCCTGCAGGGATTTGCTATGGACGTCGCGGGCGGCGCGCTATCGTAAGGTTCTGGGATCTCGCAGTCGGCGCCGCCCTGAAGGCGGCGCTGCGAATGTGGCTCGAAGCCTCGTGCCGAGACCGATGAACACATTCACAAGCATCCTCGTGGACGTCGACGCTACCGCCACGGCGCAGCCGGCTCTCGAGCGCGCGGCAGAGATCGCGCGGAAGTGCGGTGCGCCACTTCGGGTCGTCGACGTTATGTCGGCGCCTGCGGAGGCACGCCGCGCTCTGCGCGAGGACCTCGAGGATGAACTCATGGCCCGGCGTCGCGAGAAACTGGCGCGCCTTGCGTATGGATTGCGAGATGTCGTCGCAGAGACCGACATTCTTTCTGGCACGCCAGCCGACGCGTTAATCGAAGACGTCGCGCGCTTCGGGCACGACTTGCTGGTGCGTTCCCATGCCCGCGACATCGCCGCAAGGGGGCCCAACCCGTTTGGTCCCGTCGACGTTCAGCTGTTTCGACGATGCCCGTGCCCCGTCTGGGCCGTCGGGCCCGGATCACCACCCGCACACCCTCGGATCGTTGGCGCGATCGACGCGAGCACCGACGATCCGGTCAAACAGGGGTTAAATCGCAGGATTATTGAATTGGCGCTCCTTCTGGCACGACTGCAGGACGGCTCGTTGATTCTGCTGCACGCATGGCAGCCGTTCGCCGAGCGGAAAGTGGCCAGCCATACGTCGGACCATGAGTACTCCGCATATCTGGACAGCACCCGAGATCGCGTCAAGCAAGACCTCGCGGCGCTTGCGCAGTCCTTTGGACACCGGGTCGCCGGCACGCAGTTCGAGCTGCGCAGGGGAAGCATCGAACATGTACTCCCCGAATTCGTTGTCGCGGAAGGCATCGACCTCGTGGTGATGGGAACAATGGGACGCACGGGCATCGCGAGACACTTGCGCGGCAATACCGTGGAGCGACTTCTTGATCGGCTTCCGTGCTCTTTGGTCGCCGTTAAACCAGCAACAGCGGCGACATCTATGCGCGCTGACGCGTCAGCGTAGGAGGACGTGAGACCCGATTCAGACGAGTTGCTATGGTCGCGTTCCGGGCTTGCTTATGGAGCCTCGCGGCGTCACCAGAGGTAGTAGGGCAGTTCCCAACAGCAGCAACAGCAGCAATCGGAGTCCCTGCGAGTGCACCGTGATGTGGCCGACCGGCGCGACAAAGAAGTAGTCGCCCACGACGGCGCCGGTTACGGCGGCGGCGAGAGCCGCTCCGAGGCCTGACACGCGGAAGACGATTGCCGGAGGGACGACAAACAGGATGAGCGGTGGAAAGCCCGATAACCTCTGGAACACGGCCACTGCGACTGCGGCGAGTGAAACGTTCACCAAGACCAGCTTGAGTCGAGCAATCATTGGGGGCTCCGCTGATAGTTCAGCCAAATCGAGAGCATGCACGCATACGATCTGATCCTAACGCTATCCGGAGGACTGGGCGCCGCGCTGGTACTCGGCTACCTCACACAGCGCCTCGGACTGTCGCCGATCGTTGGATACCTGCTGGCCGGCACGCTGGTGGGGCCGCACACGCCTGGCTTCGTGGCCGATGCAGCGCTGGCGGAGCAACTCGCCGAGATCGGCGTCATTCTGCTGATGTTCGGCGTCGGCCTCCAGTTCCATATCGAAGAACTGCTCGCGGTACGCCGTGTCGCCGTTCCCGGCGCCGTGGCTCAGAGCGCAGTCGCCACGGTCTTGGGCGCGCTTCTCGCGCGAGCCTTTGGTTGGGACTGGTCGGCGGGTCTGATTTTCGGCATGGCACTCGCCGTGGCGAGCACGGTCGTTCTCGTGCGCGTCCTCTCAGACAACAATGATCTGCACACGCAGGCGGGCCACATCGCCGTCGGCTGGCTGGTCGTTGAGGACCTTTTCACAGTCGTCGCACTCGTGCTGCTCCCGGCGCTCCTCGGCACGGCTACCGCTGAGACCCCCCTGTGGATGGCTCTCGGGCTGACGGCCCTGAAAGTGACCGCCCTCGTCGCGTTCACCGCCGTCGTCGGCACAAGAGTCATTCCGCGAGTACTCGACTACGTCGCGGACACACGGTCGCGGGAGTTGTTCACGTTGACCGTGCTTGTCATCGCTCTCGGCATCGCGGTCGGTTCAGCATTGATCTTCAGCGTGTCGATGGCACTGGGCGCGTTTCTCGCGGGCCTGGTAGTGGGCCGCTCCGAGTACAGCTTGCGGGCGGCGTCGGAGGCGCTGCCTATGCGAGACGCCTTCGCGGTGCTGTTTTTTGTCTCGGTGGGCATGCTGTTGGATCCGGGCGCGTTGGTCGAGTCTCCCGGACTCGTGATGGGCGCGCTTGGTGTCGTGCTGATCGGAAAACCGCTCGTCGCACTCTTCCTGGTCTGGGCGCTGAGGTATCCGCTCAGGGCTGCCCTGACTGTCGGCATCGCGCTGGCTCAGATTGGCGAGTTCTCGTTCATTCTCGCGACAATTGGCCGAGAACTGGGCGTTCTCACGATGGAGGCGACGAACGCGCTCGTCGCGACGTCAATCGCGTCGATCGTGCTCAATCCTCTCGCATACCGGACGATCCGGCCCATTGAGCGCTGGGTGGGTGAGCGACCGCGTTTGTGGGCACTGTTGAATCGGCCATCGGCGATACCCTCCGACATGAAAGCTCCGGGCACATCGCGCACAGGTGATCCAGCCCACCGGGCCGTTGTGATTGGATTTGGCCCTACGGGCCGGACAGTGGTGCGATTGCTGCGTGACAACGGCATCGCACCGACGGTGATCGAGCTGAACATGGACGCAGTCCGTGCGTTACGGCAGGACGGCGTCGATGCGATTTATGGCGATGCCACGCGTCCAGAAACGCTTGATGCGGCGGGCGTCGGGAAGGCAGGCAGCCTCATTCTCGGTTCCGCCGGTATGGCGAACAGTGCTGAAGTGATTCGCGAAGCTCGCGCACGCAATCCCAACATCCGAGTACTTGCTCGAGCGTCGTACCTCCGTGACGTTCCGTCACTGAAAGCGGCAGGCGCGAATCAGGTTTACTCCGGTGAGGGAGAGGTTGCGCTCGCATTTATCGAGGACATCCTCGACACGCTTGGGGCGACGCCAGAACAGATTGACCGGGAACGTGCAAGGGCGCATGAGGAGCTGTCCGGCGGAGGTGACAGTGCCGGGGCCCGGACACGCGCCGCCTCGTGAAAAGCGGGACCGACGTGTTCCAGGTGATGGCTCTTCACTGGTTTGCGTCACCAAATGCGGTGTCGGCCCCGAAAGCGGCGGCCGGACGCGTGCGTCGAAGCGAGTAACGCACTGACGTGGACGGATCGATTGAGACCTACCTGCTCGTCGGGTTCGCGCTCTCTATCATCGGCACTGTGGGAGGAATCGTCACCTTCGGGATCGTGCTGGTGAAGTTGCCGGCGGGCTATTTCGTCGACGATCCCGACGGTCACTCGGCACCGATTGCCCAGTCGCTCCTCCGCCGGATCGGCGTCGTGCTGAAGAACGTTCTGGGAGCCGTTCTCGTGGTGCTCGGCCTGATCATGTCAGTGCCTGCGGTACCCGGCCCAGGGATCATCACGATCGTACTTGGCGTGATGTTGCTGGATTTCGCCGAGAAACGGCGGTGGGCGCGATGGGTGATTAGTCGCCCGCCGATCTTGCGCGCGGTGAACGGCCTCCGCAGGAAGTACGGGAAGCCTCCCTTCAGCCTCACGCCCTTCTGAAGACGTCGTCGAACATCCCACGCTGCTCGTGGCTGCCGAGCATGAGCAGGTGTGCATCAGCGGGTAGCAAGGTCTCGGAGGTGAGCGACGTACTGAGGCGTTCACCCTGTTGCAGCGCCACGACGCTCAGACCCGTCCGCGAGCCGATCCCCGACTCGCGCAGGGGCCGCCCCGCGAGTGACGAGGGCACGGGCACAAAGAACAGCTCGACACCTTCTCCCAAGAGCACGGGAGGATGACCGCGCAAGACGGACATGACGGCTTCGATGCCCAGGGTCGTATAGCTCAACACGAAATCCGCTCCTGCCCGGTGGATCGCTTCGAGATTTCGTTCATGTGTAATGCGGCTGACGATACGCAGATCCCGATTCAGCCGACGGCAATACACGGCCAGGTAGATGTTCATGGCATCCTCGTTGGTCGTGAGCAGGACGGATCGCGCGTTGAAAATCCCAGCGCGGTCTAGCAGCTCGCGATCAGCCGCGTCGCCCGCGAACACCGCGTCGACTTCATCGGCGAGCGGCGCGAGCGCGCTGTCCGTACGGTCGATGGCATGCACAGGGAGCCCCTTCTTCTTGAGCGCCCTTGCCGCAGCCTGACCGACCTTACCGGCACCAATTACGAGTACTGGAGTGGAACTGTCCCCACGGTCGGGGAGCAGAGCGTTGAGCGTCGTGACTTGGGGCCCCGTGCCGGCAACGACCAGGACGCTGTCCGGCTGAATCTGCGTGTCGGGATACGCGGGACGCAGCTTTCCCCGTTCCCAGAACCCAACGACGCTCAGCCCGGTCTGCTGACGCAGTTTCGTCTCTCGAACGCTCTTGCCCGTGAAAGGTGTATCGCGAGCCGGCAGCTCGGCGATCTGAAGCCCGCGGAATTCGCCCACGACGTGCGCCTCTGGCCGGCCGGTTTCGATTCTATTGGCCAGATAGTCCCCAAGCTGGTGTTTCAGCGCCAGCACGGACGTGGCGCCGCTCAATTGCAGGATATCGACGGAATCCTGTTCTTCGACAATCGCGACGATCGCCACATCGGGCGCGACCTCGCGCACCGTCAATGTGATGTTCGTGTTCGTCGTGTCCTCGCAATTCGCCAATACCATTCGGGCGACCGGCGCCCCTGCCCGCTCGTACGTAAACCGGTTGTCGTTCTCGCCGGCCAATACCGAAATCCGATCACCAAACAGCTGTCCCGCGCGGCCGGGGTCGGGCTCGATCACCACGTAGGGAATCCGCTCGGCCGTGAGCCGCTCGGCAAGGCCGGCGGCAATCGCATCGTACTCGGCGATGATCACGTGATCGCGCATCCCCGGCGGTAGTTCTCTCGGTGCGCGGAGTCGCACGCGGGCCTCGAGCCAGGGTGCATAGAACAGCCGAATGAACAGGAACGGAAGCATCACAAGGAGGAACACCACGCCTGAAAGCAGTACGATGATGCTGAAGATCCGGCCGATGTCGCTGGTGAACGTGATGTCACCGAAGCCCAGCGTGGTCATCACCACGAGCGTCCAGTAGAAGCCCGTCACCCAGGAATGCGGCTCGTTCTCGACTTGCAACTTGATGACGTGAAACAGAAAGGCGTACGCCGTCACCAGCAGGGCGAGAAAGGCGAAGTACTTCGCGAGTGCGCGAAGGTTGGCGCGCGCGTCACGTTCTGACGTCAAGTACGCCAGCTGACTGAGCAGAAACTTCATCGCGCGCACGCGGAATGCGAGATCTGGCCGGCAGTATACGCGAGCCGCCTACGGTCGCCGTCACGTTCGAGGGACGAGAGCGATCCGTTTAGACGGGTCGCACAGAGACGAGTACAGGTGTGGCTGGGCACCACCTGACGCTCAGTTGGAAGCGAGCTCGTACAGCCCGCCGATGATCGCTCCGTATACCACGTGTGCGGCGATCGTGACGATCGGGGTCTGCCGCCAGTAGTTGAGCGCCATGAACCCGGGCGGCTGCAACCGCCGATTGGGCGTTGGTCCGTAGTACTCACTGACCATCCTCGGATGAACTCCCGGCAGGAGCGGCATGCCGACGGCGAGGACGAAGAGCGCTTGGGCGAAGCCGATTCCGGCTCCGATCCATGCGTCGGTGCGGCCGAACGCCTCGAGAATAGCAGCGTATAAGAACGCAAACATCCATCCATTTATGATGTGGAATGCCACTCCGGTGACCAGCGCACGGTCCCTATTCGGGGTGATGATGGTGCCCAGCAGAAATGGGATGCTGATACGCGTCAGGCCCACTCCGTGACTCACCGCCATGATCGTCGTCAGCGCGATCGTCGCCACGAATCCCCACAGCACAATGCTTGTGACGTTCATGCGCGATCAGCCTGCTCTAATGTGAGCGCGGCATTGATAAGGCCGACGTGGGTCAGCGCCTGCGGGAAGTTGCCGAGGGCCGCGTGCGTATGGGGATCGATTTCCTCGGCGAACAACCCGAGGTCGTTGGCCATTCCCAGGAGATCCTCGAACTGCCGGCCGGCTGCCGCCCGTCGGTTCTGCAGCACCCGACATTCAGTCTCCCAGAAGCCGCAAATGCCGAACGCTCCCTCGCCGGCTGGCAAGCCGTCGCTCTCTCGATACCGGAACAGCAGGCTGTCTACGCCGAGACATTCGCGGATTCTGTCACACGTCGACCGCATACGAGAGCTATCCGCAGCGGTATAACCATGGAGAGGCAGCACCAACAAACTCGCGTCAACCTCGTCGCCATCGAATGCGGAGACATAGCTTCCCAAACGTCCGTTGAATCCCCTGCCTTCAATCTCGACGCGAAGGGCATCTCGTTCTCTGGAGAAGTCCTGTTCGGGTACTCGCAGGTGTCCCGACGCGTGGAGCTTGAGCAGACGGTCGAGCGCGAGCCAGCACATGACTTTCGAGTGGGTGTGGTGTCGACGCCCGGCGCGGCGCTCCCAGATGCCATCGTCCGGCTCGCGCCAGTGCTGACAGACGGCGCGACCGAGCTCCACCAGGTTGGATCGCGACGCGCGGTCCAGCGTTCCACCTCGCGAGAGCCAGACGAACGCCGACTCCAGCAGCTCTCCATACGTGTCGAGCTGAAGCTGTTCGGCAGCGAGGTTTCCGATACGAACGCGGCGTGAGTCCTGATATCCCGAGAGGCTTGTGAGCTCACGTTCCGCGAGCTTCGATTCGCCGAACACACCATAGACCATCCGAACGCGAGGCCACGTGAGGTGTGTGGCGTGCAGCAGCCAGGACAGAAACGACTCGGCCTCGACCTCGAAGCCGAGATCGCACAACGCGCGAAGCGTCAGCGACGCGTCCCGCAGCCAGCAATAGCGGTAATCCCAATTCCGTACGCCGCCGATCTTCTCCGGCAATGACGTAGTCGGCGCGGCGATGATTGCGCCGGATGGTGAATAGCTCAGAAGCTTGAGCACCAGGGCGCTTCGCATGACGGCCTGCCGGTACGGTCCCTGATAGCGGCAGGCTGCCGCCCATTCTTGCCACCACGCGATCGACCGCTCGATTCGTCGATCGGCCTCCGCGCCTAGAGGAGCAAGGACGCCCGGCATAGCGTGGGCATAGGTCATGGAGAAGTAGCGGCGGCCGCCGGCCGTCAACCGTTCCGCCCCTGCAAGCGTTCTCTGTTCCGCCCCAGCCGCCAGTGGCATGTCGGTCGCCAAGCTGAGTTCACGGGCGCCATGCTCGCAGTAGAAGAGTCCCGCACGCCGCGAATCGATGCGTGGAGGTATTCGTCCGTACTCGAACCGTGGGGCGAACAGGACCTGCACTTGCACCTCTCCGGCCAGACATTCGATCCTGCGGAGGATCTCGTGATCGGGCCAGAGCTCGCGAGCCTTGGCTGCCTCAGAGTCGACCGGCATGACGTCGGTCGTGCGCAACACCCCCGATGCCGTCGTGAACGTCGTTTCCAGCACGTTGGTGTCTTCGATATAGCGTCGGACCACGGTTGACGGCCCGGTCGGCCGGATCAGGAAGCGTCCTCCGCGATCGGGGTCGAGGATTGAGGCGAACACCGACGGGCTGTCAAAACGGGGCAGGCAGAGCCAGTCAATGGAGCCTTCGCGCGATATGAGGGCCGCAGACCGGCAGTCACCTATAACGGCGTAGTCGGCGATCGGTGGTGGGAGCACGGCGTCAAAAGGCGCGGCTCGCGGTCGTCATGTCTGGAGTGCGATCGAGAAGTCCGAACGCGATCGCTCCGATGGAGAGTGCACGGGTTGCGAGCGCGACCGCGACGGGACCTCGATCTGCACTAAGCCATGCCTGCGGCCTACTCGTGCGGGAGATCAGGTCGGCACGACCGTGCACGCGATGATCATCCGACACGGGCATCAACAGATTGTATGGCCGACGGGATATTCGGGCTCATGTGTCTGCTGAGCCCAGTAACGGTCGCAGACACGGCGTCGTCAGTAATCCGACCGGCGCGCGATGGGCGTTCAACTTTGGGAATCCGTTCAGCGCCCGCGACGCCACGCCTCTGGTTCGACTCGCGCGCGGACACGCCATTTATGGCGTCTTCGGGGCCAGCGAGATGATCACCAGCGCGCCACCGATCGCCAGGCCGGCGCCCAGGAGGTCTGACGGAGTCGGTCGCTGGCCTTCCACGCTCCATAACCAGACCAAGGACGCGGCGATGTAGATGCCGCCATAGGCGGCGTACGCACGTCCGGCGAAGGCGCTGTCTACCCGCGTCAGGATTACAGCGAACCCAATCAGGCTCGCCAATCCGATGACGGTTACAATCGGCGACGCTCCGCGCCGGAGCCAGGACCAGAACGCAAAGCATCCCGCAATTTCAAGGAACGCCGCGGCCACGAACGCCAAGATCGACGGCATCATGATTTGAGCAGTGCCACGAGGAACTCACGCGTGCCCGGCGGGCCGGTGAGATCGAGGGCGATCGGCCCTTCGTCCGGCTCCACGGCGAGCGTAAACCTGAGGAACCGGCAGCACTGACGTTCGGCGTCGATCGCTTGCGCGATGCGCAGGAGGGTCTCGCCGGATGCCACGAAGCGCAAGCGGTAGCCTTCCGGCAGTTCCAACCGTTCTTGAGCGCATTGCACTAACTCACTCAGGAGGCCCTGTCGTCGCGCCTTCAGGGCGGCCGGACCGAGCGTGCAGGCAATCGGAAGATCTGGCATATGAGAACTCTAAACCTTGTCCACACTTCTTGGCGTTCGACTCATCAGAATCGCAGCCGAATGCGCCATTGATGTTGCGTCCCTCCAGCGGTGTGCCCAGGCGTTGACCCTGATCTGATTCGTGACCCGACACCCGACGACTTAGGTCTTGCCGAGATGTTCGAGCGGGGCGACATCAACGCGTATGAATACCCGGACCGTCACACCACACCTATCCGCGAGATTCCGCAACGGCAATGGCAATCGGGGGCTCGTTCAAACATTCATTAGACACCGCGTTGAACTCGCTCTGACGAGACGATACACTGCCGCGCCATGGCGACATCGGCAACGAAAAGACTGAGTTCGTCAAGACGGCGCGTCGGGTGATGGCCCGATCAAAGACGGCAGTGCAGCAGTCGGATCTAATCGTCCCGCGTAACCAATGTGTGCCGCATATCTGATCGCGCCCCACGAGCGGTTGCCCACGATGGCGCGAGTCATCAGGCGCTCGCGCGAGCGAGCTGCCGATGAAACCGTGTCGCCCAGGCCATCGGATCGTGTGTCCGAAACGCTTGATTCGCGACTTTACGCGCGCGCCGAGGATCGACCTGTTCGAACGTTTCCAGAATGCGATCGTAGTTGGTGACGTAATCGCGCGCTGTCGCGATGGGATCCGTCGCGCGACATGCCGCGAGCGCTACGCTTCTCGCAACGTGCGGGTGCGTGCGCTTCACGATTTTCTCCACATCGCGGAACTTCTGCACCAGTGTGGATGCGGTCTTCAACGGATCTCCACATAGAGCTGCGATTCCAGCCAATGACCGTGCGATGGAGGGTTCCATCCCTTGTGCGGTTAACTCGCGTACGACCGTCTGGTAGTCGCGTACGAACTGCCGAGCGGCCCGTACCGGGTCGGGTGCAATGAATGCTGCCTTCGCGACCGTTCGCGCAAACCCCACGTCGCCTTCGAATTCCTGAACGAGCGTGTCGAACCGGCTCAGGTACTCCAGCGCATTCGCGAGGGGATGTCGACTCCGAAACCCCGCGGCGGCAAGCGTGCGGGCAATTCGTGGATTCTTGCCCGAAAGCCGCCTGACGGCCTCCGTGAACGCCTTGCCGTAGCGGCGCGCCATTGCCCACGGTTCCGCACCATCCAGCGCCGCTTCCGCGAGCGTCCGGCCATATCTCGCGTCAACTCGTCGCATCTCTTCGAAGAGGCGCTCGATGTCGTCCGCCGACAGCTTCGGCACGCCGACGGTGAGCAAACGATCGGTGAGGCCGAGGCGCTCTCGCAACTGGTCTACTTCGGCGCGTACTTGCTTGGCGAGAGCGTCCCATACCGGACCATCACCCAACTGCGTTGATGGGCACTTCAGCACGAGTTGCAAGGCGATACGCTCGGCAAGTCGTTCTGGCACGTCGTGATCGATCATCGCGCTCTCGATGTGTGCCTTCAGCAGGCGCCGCGGTTCCAGCAAGCGCCCGCCACGAACCATCGGAGTCCGACGCATGTTCTCCAGGAGCGTGCGCGCGCGGTCGGCGGCGCTGATGCTCGGAACGGTCGCTCTCATCACAGATCCTGCGGCACTGCGAATTCTCGACGGAGAACAATCGGTCCGAACGTCCGCACTACAAGTAGGCCGTAGAGCGTGAGCGCCGGCGCTTCGGGATGCTCTCTCCATGTCAAGCGATGCGAACGCAACGTGACGGTCGCATCGGGAAGGAGCGCGCGTGCCTCCTGCGCGCGTGCCCACTGCGCCGCCGAGGCCTGCGTGGCGTTCTCATCCGAAACGGCGAGATCCCGTTCGGTGATCACCGCGTCCTTGTATTCGGGATACCGCCGCAAGTGCGCCTCCATAATGGCGGGGCCGTTGCGCGCGTACGGCGGCCAGTCACGTAGCGGTTCAAACATCTTGTCGGCGATCGCTTCTCGCGCTTCGTGGAACGGCAGCAGCCCCTTCGCCTGGCGGTCCTGCTGGTCTGGCGTGCCGTTCGTGGCGATCCACTCGGCAACCACCTGCTTCTTCCCGTCCCGTACGGCCAGTCGCCGTTTGCGCTCCTGTGAATTGCGCTGTCGCCGCACGCGCTCCTCGGCGCGATAACGTCGGTATGCTTCCGCCGGCACTTCGCGCACGATGCCCTGGTCGCGATCGGCGTCGAACAGCACTTTACCGTCAGGGCCATCCAACCAGCACCGTTTCGGCTCCGGCGGTGGGTGAATGCGCGCGCGCTGTTCGGGCGTCGCGAGAAACGTCTCGGCGAGCTGCAGCTTCACTTCGCGCAGCGCCGCCTTCGTGCGTGCACGGCGGCCGGACCCCTGCGCGACGAAAGCACGTTCGAGCTCGTGATTCTTGGCGGCGGCCAGAAACAGCTCGTCGATGGTCGGCGGGCGGTCGTATACCGGCGGCGTGCCGATCTGGACGACGCGGCCGTCAGGCCTGACCTCGTAACGCGGCCGGAGCTTCAGGCGCGCTTTGCCATCAGGATCGACGACGACCAGATGGAGTCGATTCGCGGGTACGTCGACGTTGATCGTTTGCAGCTCGCGACCATCGCCCCCCGCGAGGAGCGACGCTTTGCGGCCACTCTCTGACAGCAGGAAGATCGCTTTGACGGTGAGCTTCCGCACGGCATCGGTTTTGGTCACTCCCTCCGGAGTCACCAACTCAGGCCGGCGAAGGACGGAAACGGTGGCGGTATCCATGATGGCCTTCCTTTAGCGCAGATCCGAACGGGCGCCGGACGGCTGGGCAATGGGCCGAGCCGTCCGACGGTTCCGCATGGTCAGGCACTCTCCTCGAGGCGGCTGTACGCGTCGAGGATGTATTGCCGGAGCGGTTCCTGTGCTTCGAGTGCTCGATTTGAGGACCGAAGGAGCAGGAAATTCCGCCGCACTCCGTTCACGGAGTACTGCCTGGCGGGAAACGACACGCTTCTCCCCCCATCGTGACGCTCCCAGACGGCAAACCCGATCAGCTTGAGACCGCTGAGCGGGCCGGCATCGGTTGCGAAGACCACCTCCGCATCGGCAAGCTTGCCTGGCGGCTTGCCGCGTTCGTTGGGGATGATCTTCACGGACACGAGCTCGCCTTCGTGCTTGGACATACGTGCCCTCCAAGGGTGCCGTAGGGATGTACGTACGGCACCGGCTACGTTCGCGCGGGTCGATATGGAGCCGGCGAACAGGGATTCCGCATGGGCGATATGGCGCATGCGGTTCTACGAACACGCAAACGGGCGTGTCGTAAATTCGTTGGGCGACGAGGTCAGGCATCTCGCGCCTCCAGTAATCCGCCGAGCGGCTCCCGGCCGTAACGCCGGGCGCGCCGGATCTTGTCGACCAGCTCGCGTTCACTCCACGGCGGTTCGCAGCGTGCATTCCACTCGTGGAGCAGCGCGAGGGCGTCGTCGTCAGACAGCAGGAATCCACGCACCAGCCTGCAGCACGCGCGGAATGTCGTGACGTCACCGTGCTGACCCGAGACCGCAGGCGGCAGCGCCGCCAGGTATCGACGCGCGCGCTCGATCACGTCAGTCGACGGACGCGCGGCTGACGTGACTGATGTCGCACGTCTCGTTGCCTTTGCAGGTGGCGTCGGGAAATCATCCGGTGTGTACACGCGCGTCGCCCGACCGTATTTCGCCCGCACTA
>Ga0247718_1000041_pt1 | contig 26439 bp, 10 predicted proteins | sample 21E_DmetaG_FD_189045 | JGI IMG/M metagenome (GOLD analysis project Ga0247718, IMG submission 189045) | Soil microbial communities from hillslope of Landscape Evolution Observatory, University of Arizona, Oracle, AZ, United States - 2-1-E_D | ecosystem: Engineered > Artificial ecosystem >...
GGATACAAGCCAATAGAGGCTTCGCGATGAGCCGGGCAACGGCAGTAGCAGCCGAACGACTGCGCCAGAAGTACCTGGAAGGGGACAATCCGTCCCTCGAGCGACTACTGCAAGCGTGGGGACAGTGTGCGGGCGTCAACGCAATCGACTTCCGCTCTCCTGAGCAGCGGAGCGCCGTCACGCGTGTCATCAAAGGCGCAGACCTGCTGGCGGTGATGCCAACTGGGGCAGGGAAGTCGCTCATTTACCAGTTTCCCGCCTGGCTGCACCGTGAGTCGCTAACGCTGGTAATTAGTCCACTCCGGGCGTTGATGAACCAGCAGGGCGCGATGTTCGGCGCTGCCACCATCAACGCTGAAACGTTCGACCGGCAGGAGGTCTGGGAACGGGTGTCGAGTGGCGAAGCGTTCATCCTCTTGGTGTCGCCAGAGATGCTCTCGCGTCCACGATTTCGGACGAACCTGACCCGTGCGCTCCGATTGGGACGCCGCGGGCTCGGCCGGTTCGTCGTCGACGAAGTGCACTGCCTATCTGATTGGGGGCACGACTTCCGACCACACTACTGGTGGGTCGCGCACCACCTCCGCACCATGGAAAGGACCTCCAGGCTTGCGAAGGGGCTCAAGCGTGTGCCACGGCTGTTGTTGACAGCCACCGCGGACCGGCACGTCACCGCGGACATCGTGAGGCATTTTCCAGAGGTGGAGGAGAAGTCGCAGCGGATCAGGATGTCGGTGGCGAGGCCAGAGATCGTGCTGTTGTCGAAACGCGTGCGGTCACGACGAGAGCGGGTTGCCGTCCTGACGAGATTTCTGAAGCGTCAGGCTCGCCGTCCGCTGCCGAAGGGGATCAAGCGCCGAGGCGTCATCTTCACCCTCGAAGCGGTCGACAACAGCTTTGACGCCGAGGAAGCGCCGAGGAAACGCGATCGCATGAAGGCGAACGAGCTGGTCGGCCTTCTCCGCGAGAAGGGTTTCAAGCGATTGGGTACGTACACCAGCAAGGGGATGAACGCGATTAGCCGAAAGGCGACGGCGACATTGTTCGACGGCGCCAAGATGGGTAAGGGGCAGGTGACTGCGGTGGTCGCAACGAGTGCCTTCGGAATGGGCATGGACTATTCGCGGGTTCCCTTCGTGGTTCACCTGTATCCCCGCCCCACCATCGCCGAATACTGGCAGCAGGTGGGCCGAGCCGGACGCGACATGGATCCGAGCGAGTGCTGGGCGGAGGCCCTCGCCCTCTATGACACGGACGATGATCGCTACGCGCGCAGATTTGCCGCAGCGCCGGCGCTGGATGGCCTCTTGAACGCGTACACAATCCCGCTCTTCGGCTGGATGTATGTGTGGCAGAAGGGCGTCGGCATGTCGCTGAAGACGAGGACGGGCCGGGTCAGCAAGTTCGGGCGCATCTTCAGGTGTCTCCAGGATCTAGGCGTCGTCGCCAGTTCGGGGCAGCGAGTGCGCACTCCGAAGGGAGCCGAGAGGTATCGCGTGAACCCCGAGATGTTGCGGAATCCGCGTATCCTCCGCGAGTTCGAACAGCTTCGGGATGTCAGGTTTGGGAAGGCCAAGAAGATGAAGAAGGTCTTCCGGTATCTGCTGATTGCATCGAAATCGAAGCAGCGACGGTACATCAGCCTCGACCGGACGATCTACTCTGCGGACAAGGCCGGGACCGTCTTGACCCGACTCAATCGCTGGGTTGATGTAGGCCTGCTAACCCTCGATGAATCCCCCTCGCACCCCGGCGAGATCCGGCTAAAGGCGGTCGATCGCAAGCTCACCACTCGTGCGATCAGCCGCGTACAACAGGATGCACGGACCTGGGAACGCCACAAGCAGAAGATGATCGACCGCCAGATGCAGGTGCTCAGAGCATCGAGTCCCACGAAGCGGGCCCGGCTGGTCCTGCGGCATTTCGGCGAGAAGAAGAAGGTGGGCCTGCCCGAAAGCTGCAGATTGCCGAAGGCGTGGGCCTCCAGCCGATAGGTCGGTTTAGCAGAATCATGCAGAAACTTGCCCCCGGCGCCCGTCAGCTCCCGCTGCACCACCTCTCTATCCGCGTGCCCTGGCACGACCGGAAGTGGGATGGGGCGATCTGCGACGATCCGAAGGGGAACACGTCCTGCCTGATCCTGCCTCGTGTCGCTGACGAAAAGGACGATGAGGGGGAGCACGTCGCACGCGCGATGTTCTGGAAGGAACTGCCGGCGCCGTCCTTCCCTGGGTGCTCAGCCGAACGCGGGGCGTTCATGGCGCCATTCGAGTTCACTCGCACGCTATCGCATCCGTATGTGAAGTCCAGTGAACCGCACAAGCACTTCGACGAGACGCCGCTGACGCACCCTCCTTTCTCGGCCAATTGCATCCCGTTCCGCTGGATGCTTCGGGACAGTGCCGCCGAGCAGACGGAACTGCTCAAGCTGGGTTTTGACGAAGAAGCGGAAGCGGAAGTCCACGAGCAGATGGGCTTCAAGACCGGCTGGGTACAGGTCAAGAAGAACCAGTTGGTGATGCTGGACACGTTCTTCAGTGCCATCAGCCCTGACGAATCCCTTTGCTTCTTTTACGCGAAGGATACACCCCTGGCCAACGACCCGCGCCGGGTCATCGTGGGCGTCGGCCGCGTCGCCAAGGTGCGCGGCGCGGTCGAGTACAAGTACAAGACCTCCGGTACCCACCAGGCCGTCCTCTGGGACCGCATCGTGGAGCACTCCATACGCCCCAAGGGCGGTGAAGGGTTCCTCTTCCCCTACCACGAAATCCTGGAGCTCGCCCGAACGAACCCAGAGATCGACCCGGCGCAGTATGTGGCCTTCGCTTCTGAGGAGTGCTGGGGGCAGTTCTCGTTCGCTTCTGAGCACGTGACGCATGACGGCGCGGTCGCGTCCCTGCTGGTGTGCGTTGAAACGCTGCGGCGAATCGGCGAAGTCGTACCTGGCCCGTGGGACCAGCAGATCGCCTGGATCGATGGCGAGCTGAATCGCATCTGGCGTTTGCGGGGTCCGTTCCCCGGCCTCGGCTCGGCCCTCAAGGCCGTCGGCTTCGAAGCCGGGAACCTGATCGCATTCGATCTCGAGCTCTCGCAGCGAAAGGCAGCCGCGGAATGGCACGAGGACGCGTGGAGTCTGGTCGATCAGGCGATTGACGATCCGTCTCTGCTCAGCGAGGGTCTCGAGAAGTCCATCAAGAAGGCAGAGCGCGACATCTACAAAAGCTTGACGCATCAGCGGCGCGCTCTGCTCCGCTTGCTGAGTCGCTTCGACATCTCGGAGGAGCAAGCGAAGCGCTTGTACCAGGAGACGGAACGGGAGAAGGCGGGGATCTCGCTGACCGACGCGGAAATCCTCGAGAACCCGTACAGGATCTACGAAGCCGACCGATTGCAGGCTGACCCGGTCGCGTTTGGAATCGTGGACCGGGGGATGTACCCCGACCCCGTAGTCGCGTCACGACACCCGATGGAGGCGCCTTCTGCGGCGGACGGACACCTGGACGCGCGGCGGGCGAGGGCCCTTCTGGTGCATGAGCTGGAGAGGGCCGCGGAGAACGGCCACACCATTCAGCCCCGCAGTCAGCTGATTCAGAGCATCCGGGACCTCGCGGTCCGGCCTGAATGTCCACTAAGCCTGGACGCGATGGCGGTCATTGAGCCGACGCTCGCATCAGAGATCGTCGTCACGGAGATGGCGGACGGTTCGCCGGCGTACCAGTTGGGCCGCCTCGCCGCCATGGGAGAGGTGATCAGCGCTGACCTGAAGAAGCGAATCAAAGGCAAGCGCCATGACGGCACGCTACGGTGGCGCGAACTGGTCGACAAAGCTCTACCCAACCCCGATCTCTCATGGGGCGCTCAGGAACGCGAGATCGAGGAGCTGGCCCGTCAGGAGAAGGCCGCTGCCCTCGAGCAGATGTACGGCTCCCGCCTGACAGTGCTCGTCGGACCGGCAGGTACCGGTAAGACGACGCTGCTGAAAGTCCTCTGTGATCAGAAGGACATCAAGGAGGGTGGAATCCTGCTGCTCGCGCCGACAGGGAAGGCACGAGTCCGGATGGAAACCCAGATAGGCATCAAGGGCGCTCAGACGATTGCCCAGTTCCTCGTGCGACGCGACCGCTACGACCCGCACACCGGCCGATACAAGCTCTCGAACACGGCTCGTGTCGAAGCGGGGCACACGGTCATCATCGACGAGGCGTCGATGCTCACGGAGGAGCAGCTTGGCGCGACGCTCGATGCGCTGAAGGCGCCGAGTCGTCTGATCCTCGTCGGCGATCCGAGCCAGCTTCCCCCAATCGGCACCGGGCGTCCCTTTGTAGATATCGTCCGCGAGCTTGCGCCTACCGAGGGCGCACCAAGATTCCCGGTCGTCGCTCCGGGGTTCGCCGAACTGACGATCCGGCGGAGGCAGGTTGGGCACGATCGCAAGGACCTCGTGCTGGCTGAATGGTTCAGCGGACGGCCGGCTGCGCCGTCGGCCGACGAGGTCTGGAGCGATCTGGAAAAGGGCGCGACATCGAGGCACCTCAAACTCGTGCGGTGGGACAGCGAGGAGGAACTCGAGCGAGTGATGCTCGACGAGCTGAAGGCAGAGCTCAATCTGAGCGGAGACGACGACGAGAACGGATTCGAGCAGTCGATTGGTGGCCAGCCGTTCGGGAATGCGGTCTATTTTAATTTCAAGCGTGAGGAGAGCATCGCCGCGCGGGCGGAGAACTGGCAGATTCTCTCGCCGATCCGCGCGACCGCGGCCGGCGTCGAGCGCCTGAACCGCGCGCTTCAGGAGCGCTTCCGGAAGCGCGCCGAAGCCTGGGCGAACCCGCGTCCACCGGCGAAGTACTACGACCGCAAGACCACGAAGCCTCTCGGACGCCATGGCATCCTCTACGGCGATAAGGTCATAAACGTCCAGAACAGCACGCGCAAGGACATGTGGCCGAAGGACGCCGGACAGGGCTATGTCGCGAACGGTGAAATCGGTATCGCTGTCGGGCAGTACAAGGGGAAGAGTTGGCCATTCAAGAAACTTCCCTGGAAGCTGGAGGTCGAATTCTCGTCTCAACCCCGGGTGAAGTACGGCTACAACGCGTGGGAGTTCGGCGACGAAGGTGACCAGCCACTCGAACTCGCCTACGCCCTCACGATTCACAAGAGTCAGGGGAGCGAGTTCAACACGGTATTCCTCGTGCTGCCGAACCCGTGTCGGCTCCTCTCCCCAGAGCTGCTCTACACGGCGCTCACGCGCCAGCGCACGAAGATCATCGTGCTGCACCAGGGGCCCCTGCTGGGATTGAAGGACTACAGCCAGCGCCACTTGTCTGAGACGGCGCGGCGACTCACGAACCTGTTCCAGCCGCCAGCGCCGGTCGAGGTGCAATCCAGATTTCTCGAACACAGGCTGATCCATCGAACGAGGCGTGGCGAGGCGGTGCGCTCGAAGTCGGAGGTGGTCATCGCGGACCTGCTGTATTCGCTGGACGTCGATTATCGATACGAGAAGGAGCTGATCGGCGAGGACGGGTCGAAGCGGCTGCCGGACTTCACGATCGACGATCCGGCCTCAGGCCTGAAGGTGTATTGGGAGCATCTGGGGTTGCTCGACCGGGCGCAGTACAAGCGCGACTGGGAGCGGAAACTCGAATGGTATCGAGCTAACGGGATTCTCCCGCACACCGAGGGTGGAGGGAAGAACGGCGTCCTGGTCACTTCTGAGGAAAGCGGGAGCAAGGGGCTCGATGCCCAGGCACTCGAGCGGCTCGCCCGACAGGTCTTGGGTTTGTGACCGTGGCATACACCCTCAGCTTTCGCGAAGGCTTCCTGTCGGAGCTGCTCGCGCTTCAGGCGAAGGAGCAGGCCCAGATCAACGCCAGGCTCCAGGCGCTGCTGGAAGACCCGCGGCCCGATGGCGTAACGAAGAAGCAGCTGAAGTACCTCAACCGACAGGTGAATCGCCTGCGCTCCGGCGACTTCCGGGTCTTCTATACGTTCGACGACCGCTTCGTCAGCTTGCTCAAAGTCGTCCGGCGCTCGGACGACACCTATGAAGAAGATGTCGAAGCTGAGAACTTCGGCGGGCCGTCCGACTCAGTATTCGCACAATCTGAAGCGCCGCTAGGGAGCGGGCACGCGGGCCCTCCGGTGAGCAAGGCGGCGCGCCCGTTCCCGTCGCCTCTCGACGCTGAGCTGCTCGGCAGACTCCACGTTCCGCAGCAGTACCACGCAGCGCTCCTGTCAACTCGCAACGAGGATGAGCTCCTCGCCTGCGCTGGCGTGCCGGACGAGTTCCTCCTCCGAGTCCACACGGCGCTTTTCGAGCGACCGCTCGAACAGGCCTTCCGCGAGAAGGAACTGATCGCCGCCGAGCCTGAGGACCTCCTGCGCTATCGCGACGGCGACCTCATGGGATTTTTGTTGCGCCTCAGCCCGGACCAGGAGAAGTACGTGGCCTGGGCTGCTGAAGGCGCCGGCGCCACGCTGGTGAAAGGCGGTCCCGGCACCGGCAAGAGCACGGTTGCGCTCTACCGGGTGAAAGTCATTCTCGAGGCCCTTCAGCGGCAGGGCGTCAGCCAGCCGCGGATACTGTTCACGACGTACACCAACGCGCTGGTCACGTTCTCGGAGCAGTTGCTCCAAAGCTTGCTCGGCGATGCGGCATCGCTCGTCCACGTTCGGACGGCGGACTCGATGGCCATGTCGATCGTGGCGACGAGAGCAGGAGCGGCGAAAATCGCGACCGTTCAGGAGCTCCGCGACGCCATGCAGAAGGCGCTCACGACGCTGCGGCCGTCTGGAAGTTCGCTCCAGAAGCGTGCGCAGGTCGATCCCCTTACGCGGCTCGGCGTGGACTACCTGATCGAAGAAGTCAGCACCGTAATCGAGGGCCGGCGCCTGAAGACCGTCGAGAATTACCTCGCCTCGAAGCGCCCCGGACGCCGTGTGCCGCTGAACGAAAACCAGCGCCGGCTGATCTGGGACGTGCGGGAGGCCTTCAATCGCGAGTTGAAGCGCGTCGGCAAGACGACGTTCCAGCAGATTCGGACGTACGCGGCGCAGATCGTGGAGGAGGGCCACGGGCCCGAGAAGTACGATGCAGTCATCGTTGATGAGGCTCAGGATCTCGATCCGAGTCTGCTCTGGCTGCTCGCGTCCCTCGCCCGCGAGCCGAATCGCATCTTCCTGACGGCCGACGCGAACCAATCGATTTACGGCAGCGGCTTCCGCTGGTCCGACGTTCACGACTGGCTGCAGTTCAGGGGTCGCACCGGAATCCTTCGCGCGAACTTCCGCTCGACAAGAGAAATCGGTGAGGCCGCCGCTCACTACCTGGCCGGAGGCGAACTGGATTCGGACGGTGCCGAGACCGAGTACGTCCACAGCGGCCCCCTCCCTATCGTCCGCGTCGTGTCAACGACCCAGGAAGCGGCGTCGCTGCTCACGCGATTCTTTCGCGAGGCGGCTCGCGAGTTCCGCCTGCCGCTGTGGGCTGGGGCATTGTTGGTGCCGAGCGACAAGGTGGGCGGTCGGTTGGCGGCGGAGCTGACCCGCGCTGGCGTCGCCGCGACATTCATGACCGGTCGCAACCTTGTTCTCGGCGCCAAGGTGGTTAAAGTCATTACGCTGAAATCCGCGAAGGGGCTGGAGTTCCCGTTCGTCGGCATTGCCGGATTCGAGCCGCCGTATCCCTACGTGAAGCCGGGAACCCCGGAAGAAGAGGTTCAGGAGCGGGTCACCCAGGAGCGGCGCACGCTGTTCGTCGCGATGACGCGCGCCATGCGCGCGCTCATCCTGGTCAGGCCTGCGGCGCTGGAATCGCCCCTTCTCGCCAATTTCGACGCGGCGCTGTGGAACGTTGCGCCGTCGGAGCAAAGCACCTAACGATGACGATGCAGCCAGCTACGGAATCACCATTGGCGCCCACAATTGGCATGCTGGCGACGGTCCGCAACAGGCGAGCGATCGTCACGGGCGTTGACCCCTACGACGGTGGTGTCGAGGGGCGCATCCACGTGGTCAACGTGGAGTACATCGACGCGGACGGGGGGCCGGAGGATTTCCTCGTCTGGGAGCGGGAGGTCCGCGCCAGCGTGCTTGAGCCGAGCGCGCTGCCAGACGTTCCCGGTCACATGGCCATGCCGCTCGAAGACTTTCAGGCGCTTGTCCGTGCCTCTCGCTGGGGCGCGGTCACGCCCTTCGTTGATCCGGACGGCAGCGAGGGGCCGCTCACCCGGCTGCCGCTTGTCGCGCCGTTCCACGGCGCCATCCAAGTCGAAGACTTCCAGCTCGTCCCGCTCCTGAAGGCGCTTCGCATGCCCCGCGTGTCGTTGCTACTCGCAGACGACGTGGGGCTGGGGAAAACCATCGAGGCGGGCCTCATTCTGTCGGAGCTGATGCTGCGCCGGCGCGTGCGCCGCGTGCTCGTCATCTGCCCGGCGTCCCTGCGGACGCAGTGGAAGCAGGAGATGCGCGACAAGTTCTCGATCGCGTTCGACGAGGTCGACCGCGCCTCGACCGAGGCGCTGCGCCGGCAGCTCGGGCTCGACGCCAATCCGTGGCGCACCCACCAGCGGATCGTCACGTCGTACGACTACCTGAAACAGCCGGACGTGCTGGAGCAGTTCCGGTCGGCTTCTGTGCCGGGGCACGACAGCCCGCACCTGCCGTGGGACCTCTTGATCGTGGACGAGGCGCACAACCTGGCTCCAGCCCCTTACGGGCCGGAAAGCGACGTGGCCCAGCTCCTCGGGCAGCTGGCTCCGCTGTTCGAGCACAAGCTGTTCCTGACCGCGACGCCTCATAACGGGCACACAAGGAGTTTTTCGGGCCTGCTGGAACGGCTCGATCCGGTACGGTTCTCCCGGAAGAACGACCGTTTGACCGACGCTGAAAAGGCAAGGGTCGAGGAGGTCGTGGTCCGGCGTTTGAAGCGTGAGATCAACGAGCGGACAAAGCCGAACACGCGCTTCAGCGAGCGGAAGCTGCGGGCGCAGTCGCTGTACCTCCACAAGGAGGAATTGGCGCTGGCGACGGCCTTTGAAGCGTTCAGGGCACGCGTCCGTCAGCTCGTATCGCAGCGAAAGCGCGGTGAACAGCTGGCGGGCGCCTTTGCCGTCGAAGTCCTCGGCAAGCGGCTGCTCTCATGCCCCGCGACCTTCGCGGACTCCTGGTGGCGATACCGCGACGGCATGAAGGACGACTCGGCAAGCGCGGACGAGGTGCAGGCTGCGGAAGCGTCGATCAGGCAGGACCTCGATGACGACAGGGAGATCGAGAGCCGGACGGCGTTGGCCGCGCACACGGTTGGTGCGTGGCTCCGCCCCATGGCCGACGATTTGGCGGACGAGATGCGGTCCGTGGACCACGCGCTAAAGGCCCTCGGCCTCGAGGCCGCGGGAACACTTGCGGACCCCAAAGCCGACGCCCGGTTCGAGGCGCTGACGCGCCTCATAGAGGACAACCTGCGCGAGGACGGCCGCTGGAAGACGGACGAGCGGCTGGTCGTGTTCACGGAATACAAGACGACCCTCGACTACGTGCAGAGGCGGCTCGCCGCGAAGTATCGGGATCCCGACGCGATCCAGATTCTCTTCGGCAACATGGACCCGCCGTCGCGCCGCGATGACATCAAGGCGGCGTTCAACGATCCGGCCAGCGGCGTGCGTGTGCTCGTCGCGACAGACGCGGCGTCCGAAGGGCTGAACCTCCAGGAGACCGCTAGGCACCTCCTGCACTACGACGTGCCGTGGAACCCGTCGAGGCTCGAGCAGCGGAACGGGCGCCTCGATCGGCACGGTCAGGCGCGTGACGTCTTCGTCTTTCATTTCGCCAGTGACGACACCGCCGACCTCCGCTTCCTCTCGCACGTCGTCCGTAAGGTTGACGCCATCCGTGACGACCTCGGGTCTGTCGGCGAGGTGTTCGATGCGGCGTTTCAGCGCCGCTTCATCCAGGCGGAAGACGAGGAATCCGTTCGTGGGGCGCTCGATCGCGCCATCGAGGAAGCCAGGGGGCGCGCCGAGGTCCCGCGCGACGCGAAGACCGGCATTCACGCCGACACCGATACGGGTGAGGACGAGTTCGCCCGGCTCCAGGCGCTCGGCGAGGAGCTGGACCTGGCGCCCGATACGCTTCGGGAGACGCTGGACGTCGCGCTGCGGATGCGCTCAACGCTGCCAAGCGCGCTCGAAGGACCCGAACGGGACGGGCGTTATCGGCTGCGGCCTCAGCTCGCGAACGACTGGCAGGCGGTCGTGGACGAGACACTCCGCCTGGTCGAGCGGTCGGGCAGGCGCGGCGCGCTGCCAGGGCTGGTATTCGACCCCGCGTTCTATCTGGACGTCCGAAACGGGCGGCCGGTGTTCAGGCCCCGGCGCGATACCGCGCTGCTGCACCTCGGGCATCCCCTCTTTCAGCGGGCGCTCGCGTCGTTCGCACGGGCGCGGTTCGCCGGGGCTGGCAGCGGCGCCTCGCGCTGGGCGGTGACGCGCGGGACTGTCCCTGAGGGCTGCGACGCCCTGCTGTTGCTCACCATCGAGGAGCTTGCCGTGAACGAGCTCCGCGAAACGTTCCATCACTGGGTGCGGACCATGCGCTTCCCCGTACGCGACGGGCAACTCGGCGCCTCGCTCCCGCATGTCGCCGCCAAGCACTCATGGGACGGCTCGCGTCAGGGCCGACGCACGGACGCTGAAGAGGCACGGCAGATCTGGGACGAAGTGGCACAGGACGTCCGGGCCGCTCTGAAGGACGTCGGCGCCGACCTTCAGGCGCGGTTGAACCAGACCCTCTCCGAGGAACTCGAGGCGGCCAGGACGCGGGAGGCCGAGCGCTTCCAGAGCCGGCAGGGGGAGTTGTCGTCGCTGATCGAGGCGTCCACGCTCCTGCGCCTCGAACGCGAGATCCAGGAGCTGGAGAACGAGCGTAGGCAGGGTCGGCTGTTCGACCAGCACGAGGTCCTGGAGGATCTGCTCGCATCCCAGCGGCAGAAAGAGGAAGAGGTGAAGCGCCGCCGCGAGCACTACGAGGCCCTGCGCGCGCAGCTCGCGCGGGAGCGGAAGCGGGTGCTCGAGCGTCTGCTGCCCCTGCGCTTCGCGATGCGTGGTCAGGTGCAGATCTTCCCGGTCGCCGCCGAGATTCGGCTGCCGGAGGGAGGTCGGACACGATGAGCGTGACGAACGACGCCTGGTGGTCGTCGCTGCGGCACGGCGGGCTGCTCATCGCCCCGTCGAGGCTCTCGATGCTTCGGGCGAGCGCCCCGGAGCCGATCGGCCCTCACCTCGCCGACAGGCTTCGAGCCGACGTGACCCGCCTGGCGACGAAGACGCCGGACGCGCGTCGCGACCTGCTGGACAGGGTTTTCGAGGATGTCTCCGGCCTCCGGTCGATCGACGGCAACCAGTGGCTCAAGGGGAACGACGTTCCAAAGGAGTGGTCCCGCCGCGCGGCCACCGGCGAAACCCTGAAGCCCCGGCGCGTCTGGGTCCCGGTGCAGGGCACCCCGCTGCCCGTCTTCGTGGACGAAGAGCCGCGGCTGGGCCTGGGCCGAGGCCGGCGGGCGGTGTCGCGTGTGCTCGAGTGGCTGCGCGCGTCGAACCACAGGATCGCCGTCCTCACCAACCACCGACAGTTCCGCCTGATGTACGCGGGGCCCGATTACGAAGCGTGGGCCGAGTGGGATATCTGGCTGTGGTTCGAAGAGGGAAAGCCGGCGCCGCAGGTGCACGCGCTGCGGTGGCTGCTCGGTCCGGAGGTGCTGCTCGCGCCGAAGGCGGGGGGCCGCGGTTCGCTGGTCGAGGCGATCGAGGAATCGCGCAAGGGGCAGGCCGAGCTGTCGTCGGCGCTCGGGGAGCGCGTGCGGCGGGCGGTCGAGTCCCTCATTCAGGCCTACGGCCCACAGCTCGAGAAGCTGCCCGAGGATGTGTCGAAGCGGCACATCTACATCGCGGCCACGCGGGTCGTGATGCGGATGGTGGTCGTGCTGTTCGCGGAGGCCCGGGAGCTGCTGCCCCGCGACAACCCCAGGTACTAAGCGTCGTACGGACTACAGGCGCTCAGGGCTTCCCTCGAGCGGATCACAGGCAGCGCGCGTGGACGGCGCCAGTTCCGTCACGGCGCCTGGCCGCGGGTGCTCGGGCTCTTCCGCCTCGTCTACGGCGGTTCACACCACCCTGACCTGCTCATTCGGCGCTACGGCGGAGGGTTGTTCGCGCCCGGTAATCCGAAGTCAACCGAGCCGATCGACCGCGCGCTCGCCGTTTTCGAGGATCCCGAGCACGGGCCGCATGACGAGACCGTCGCGCGCATGCTCGACCTTCTGTGCCGGACCGAGATGCGCGTCAGGGTGGGGCATGCGATGCGGCAGGTGCCGATGCCCGTGGACTTCTCGGATCTCTCCTCGGAGTACATCGGGATCCTGTACGAAGGCCTGCTCGATTACGAGCTGCGCCGCGCCAAAGAGGACGATCCATACGTCTTCCTGAACCTTGGCGATCAGCCGGTGCTGCCGCTGTCAGGGCTCGAGGCGATGGACGACGCGACGATCAAGGGCCTGGTCGAGAAGCTCAAGGTCAAGCGCAGCGCGGTTTCGGCTGGGGAGGACGAAGCTGAGGACGAGGAGGCGGAGGTCGCCGATGAAGGGGCCTCCGCGGAAGACGAGGACGCTGCGGACGAAGATCTGTCGGTCGAGGAGGTCGTCGAGGAATCGCTGACCGCCGAGCCGCCAGAGGAGGACGCGCAGGGCGAGGCAGTCGCCGAGCCGGACCAGGTGCTTGTCAACGAGAGCCGGGCGCATGACTGGGGCGTTCGCGCTGTCAAGGTTGGGGGCCTGGTGCCGCGGCCGCGAGGCCGGCGCGCCGACGCGTTGGCGGCATACGAGCAGCAGGTTGCTGCCGCCGCGAGGCAACTGATCGTCCGCGTCGTCCAGCCGGGCGAGTGGTTCCTGGTCCTCTGGGGCGGCACCCGGAAGGGCTCTGGCACGTTCTACACCCGTCCGCAGCTCGCCGTGCCCACCGTGCAGCGCACGCTGCGGCACCTGGCGTACGAGCCGCCGCCCGCCGGAGATGAGGCCCCGCTGGCGGAGTGGATCCCGAAGGCGCCCGAGGCCATTCTGGCGTTGAAGGTTTGCGATCCGGCGGCCGGATCCGGCTCCTTCCCCGCGGCGGCGCTGCGGTTCCTCACCGACGCGCTGTGGCGAAGCCTCCTGCACCATCGCTGGCTTGTCGAGGAGGAGGACCGCTTCGCCGTGCAGGCGCGCGGCACGGAGCCTCCGCCGTGGTTCTCGGAGTCGGTCCAGGATCTTCCGGTCACCTCCGGGGACGCCGAGGTCCACATCCGCGCCCGCCTCCGCCGCGTCGTCGTCGAGCGGTGCATCTACGGGGTGGACCTCGATCCGCTGGCCGTGGAACTGGCGCGGCTGTCGATCTGGGTCGAGACCATGGATCGGGACCTCCCATTCGAGTTTCTCGACCACCGCATCAAGGTCGGCAACGCGCTGGTGGGGTGCTGGTTCGATCGGTTCCGCGACTACCCCGCGATGGCGTGGATGCGCGAAGGAGGCGACAAGAACCACACGAACTTCGTCCATCACTTCCGCGAGAAGCAGGGCAAGAAGGGCCCGACCAGGAGCGGTGACAAGTGGACGAACGAGATCAAGGAATGGCGGGACAGGCGGGTCAAGCCGGATCTTGCGGCCTGGGTGGTGGGGCAGGCCTCGCTGCTGGACGATATCGACGGGCGCGCGCCGGAAGCGGTGCACGACGAGGCCGTGGCGCTGCTGGCCGAGATGGAGCGGATTCCAATCCAGGAACCGGAGGAGCGCGCTCGGTTCTACCAGGAGCGGCTGCTGAAGAACGAGTCGTATCAGCGCCTCAAGCAGGCGTTCGACACGTGGTGCGCGCTGTGGTTCTGGCCCGCCGACTCGCTCGACCAGGCGCCGGTGGCGTCAGATTTCAGTTCTGCGGACGCAGAGACAAGCCGAATTGTCGCTGAGCTTTCCGCGAAGCATCGTTTCTTCCACTGGGAGCTGGAGTTCCCGGACGTCTTCGTGGCCGCCGGCTCCGGCTTCGACGCGATGATCGGGAACCCGCCCTGGGAGATCCAGAAGCCCAATTCGAAAGAGTTCTTCTCGAACATCGATCCCCTTTATCGGAGTTACGGCAAGCAGGAGGCGCTGAAGAAACAAAAGGAGTACTTCGAGGCGTCCACGGATATCGAGCGTGAGTGGGTGAGCTACGCCGCGCATTACAAGGCTCTGGGCAACTGGAACAAGTACGCGGCCACCCCGTTCGGAGACCCGGACGATGGGGAGACGTTCGCGCTGGAACGTGGTGGAGGGCGGCTTCACGAACGATGGCGTGACAAACGCGCGGGACGCCTGTCGTACGCCGACCCGCGGCATCCCTTCCGGCACCAGGGTTCGGCGGACATCAACACCTACAAGATGTTCCTGGAGCAGGCGCACAGCCTTCTGCGGGACGCCGGCAAACTGGGCATGATCGTGCCGTCCGGTGTGTACACGGACAAGGGCTCGTCAGCGCTGCGCGAACTGTTCCTCGAGAATTGCCGCTGGGAGTGGCTCTTCGGCTTCGAGAATCGTCAGAAGATCTTCGACATCGACAGCCGGTTCAAGTTCTGCCCGATCGTCGTCCAGAAAGGCGGGCACACGGAGGCCGTCCGCGCGGCGTTCATGCGGCATGATCTCCGCGATTGGGAGGAGGCCGACCGGCACATCGTCTTCTATCCCCGTCGGCAGGTGACGCGCTTCAGTCCTGGCACGCGCGCGATTCTCGAAGTGCGCGACCGGCGCGACCTCGAGGTGCTGGAGAAGATCTACGCGAACTCGATCCTGCTAGGCGACACCGGCCCGGACGGCTGGGGAATCAAGTACGGGACCGAGTTCCACATGACGGCCGACTCGAAGCTGTTCCCGCCGCGGCCGGTCTGGGAGGCGCAGGGCTACCGGCCCGACGAGTACGGCCGCTGGATCAAGTTCCGCGAGTCGCAGCCCGTCGACAAGCACCCGAACGAGGTCGGTTGGATCCGCCTGGCCGACGGCAGCGCGGTCGTGCACGAGGAGGCGATTGAGGGCATCGCGCTGCCTCTGTACGAGGGGCGGATGATCGGGCAGTTCGACTTCAGCGAGAAGGGCTGGGTTTCGGGCTCAGGCCGCACTGCAGTATGGCGGGATATACCGTGGTCAAATAAGCGGATCGAGCCTCAGTACCTCATATCTGTCGCGAACCGAGACGAAGCGTTGCTGAGCAGGCACCTGAAAGGTTTCCGGCGCTTGCACGGCGAAGATGCTGCCAGACAAGAAGAGCAAAGGCTCAGCGATCCGCACGAGCTCTTGCAATGGAAATTGGCACTGTGGCCGAAGGCGGCGTTTATGGATATAACGTCCGCGACCAACGAGCGAACGATGGTGGCAACTACCCTGGCCGACATCCCTTGCGGGAACTCTGTTCCGGTGTTGCGATCTCCTTACGCCGCATGGCTCCCAAGCGTCCTGAACAGCCTGGTCTTCGACTTTGTCGCTCGAGCCCGCTGTGGAGGACTGCACCTTAATTGGTTTGTTATCGCTGACGCGCCTCTTCCTCGACAGACGAACGTTATCAGGCTGGCACCTGCGCTCAGGTTGTTTGCGGCGCACCCTTCATTGGCGCCGCTTTGGTTGGGAGAGCCGAGGGACATGGCTCCAATCAGAACTGCTCTGACGCCCCATGAGCGGCTACGGATACGGTGTCAAATCGATGCAATCGTTGCGAGCGTGTTTGGCCTCGATGAGCAGGACATGCGGCACGTTCTGAACGGGTGTGACCTGCCGTGCGCGGAACTGTCCGGCAATGAAGCTGCAGGTCGTAATCCGAAGGGTTTCTGGAGAATCGACGCCGACAAGGAGCCGGAGCTACGCTCCACGGTTCTAGCATTTGTCGCGTTTTCCGAGTTCCAGGCCAGAATTCGGCACTCTGGCGGTGACATCGAGCTTGCTACTGAGGGGTGGTCACAGGAGAACGACGGCGAAGGCTGGATGCTCCCTGAGTTTCTGCGTCTAGCCGACTACGGTCTGGGCCACGATGAGCGTGCGAATATCCCCCAGCCCGTCAGGGCCGTGCTGGGTGATCGCTTTTATGATTGGCAGCTGCGACAGACCGCCGAGGACGCTTGGGAGGACTGTGAGCGTCACACCCGAAACCTGCTGGGGCCCGAGGCCTACGCCGAATTCATGGCGAGCGGCGCCCCGTCGACTTCGACTCAGACGCGACAGACCCAGCTGGCCGGCATCGCTAAACCAGCACAGAAGCGCCTGTTTTCACGTGACAGCGCAGCAAACCTGTTTGACGATGGCACGGAGGATACGGCCTGATGGCCTCTGGGTCTCTGAACGTATCGGACTGGCTCAGGCAGTTTGAAGAACGTGCACAGGCGTTCGTACGTGATGAGCGACCGGACAGCCTCATCGAGTTCGACCTCACGATCGAGGAGCGGGAGAAACTCTACACGGAGGTGGGCCAACCCTGCCCTTGGATAGCAGCGGCGGACTGCCCGGCGGCGGTAACTGTAGCGGCCGTTCAGGCCGCCGCGGACGCCGAGGAAGGTGACGAAGCATTCATCCGGCACTTCCTGACCCGAATTGAACGCGCAGGCGAGCGCTCGAGCTGGGATAGCGAATACGGGCCGGCGACGGAGCGGTTCTTCGAGCGCCACTTCCGGCACAGGAAAAAATCTGGGCCGTGGCGCTACGTTCGCACGGTGTTCATGCACGCCGGCATCGTTGTCGCGGGGATCCGAGCCTACGCCGAGATGCTCGACCGCCTTCTCGTTGGGGGAATCGAGTTCACTTACGCGGAACATCTGGCGGCCGCCCGGCGCGTATCATCGACCCTCATCCGGCCCTTTCTGCTCACGCAGACCGGCTTCAAGTTTTCACGCACAACCGGTCAGTACCTGCGGCGCCACCGGCGCGGCGAGTTGTCAGTCGCAGACCTGAACGGTCTCCGCGGTTATCGCTCAGGGTTCTGGCCCGAACTGCTGCAGCACCTCAGACGCGAAGTCGGCTCCAGGCAGTCCAAGGTTGTTCCGCCGCCGCACCTCGCACTGGATTGTGAGCGATCCTGCATAGTCCTGAGATACCCGCAGGAGTGGCAGGCGCGAGGGATCTATCGGGTGGGAGGGCATCCCGTAACGTACCCGGATCAACGCATCGCCGGGTGGCGCCCCACCCGAGTGCAGATCGGTGTCAAAGATGCCGTGGAGGTGGATCCCTGGTGGGGTCCTGGGATGACTTCGGTCGCCGTTTTCAGGGCTAGCGACGGTGCCTTCCTCGGCTCGGCGTCACCCGGCACCGAGCAGTCGTGGACCTTGAGAGCGGGATCCTGCTTCGTTGTCGCTGACCAGTCTCTTGCACCGGAGCTCGAGAACCTGCAGGCGCTACCGCTCGGCGTTCTGGAGGTGTTGCCTCAGGACGATGCGGAGCCCGCGTACGATATCTGGCAGCTCGAGCTGCTGCCGGCGACGGCTTATCCGACTCTGGGACTCAGGACGATCGGAAGGGAGGCGTTGCCGTCGATCGCCTGGGCGGACGCGAGGAGCCGGGGCCCATTTGGGCCCGGCGTGTTTGCGGGAACGCTGCCACAGATAAGGCTGGCGCATTGGACGGATGAGTCGCGGTCGCGATATGCGATCCGCCTGGCCTGCGACGGGAAGGAGCAGGAGCTCGATGTTCCCGCGGGCGCTGCCGGTTATGCGCTGCCCCTGCGACCGACCAGCCGGGGCCGTATCTGGGTAGAACCGAGGGGTTACGCGTCTACCGCCGACGCGCTGGCGGCACTCGATTTCACGCTCATCCCGACAGGAGTCAATGTCCGGGCGGGGGACGGACTGCTCACCGAACACCAGGAAGGCCGGATCGTCGCCCAACTGCCTCCCGGTTGGATTCTCAAGCCGCTGACCCTTGGAGCCGTGCCCCTGGACGGACGCACGTGGCGCACCCAAGCCGGCACTCGTGTGTTTGACGCCCAGGTGGTGACACCCGGCTTTACGCTACCGGTCTCGCTTCGTCTGCCGGTTGTCTCATTCGAAGCGCGTACCGGTGCGAACGTGGTCTGGGCAGAAGAGTTAATGCGGGAGGGATCAGTGGTGTGTGATCTCCATGGGCCAGCCCATGCCGCCTGTGACATCACGCTCCGGGATCACCAGCGATCGGTTCCGCTCGTTGTCGGACTCAGGCTGGGCGAGAGCGGTACGAGCCGAGTCGAACTGCGTGCTTTTCTGGACGCGATCGAAGGCGCCGGAATGCCTCTCGGCCGGATCGAATTGACCTTCGGCTCGCACTCGGTTCAGACGGACGTCTGGATCGGGTCGCTTCGACAGCTTCAGTCCGCGGTGAGCCCCTGGCAGGCCGTCGTAACCTTGGCTGAAGAACTTGCCGACCAAGTACCCACAATCGGATCGGCGATTGCAGATCTGATTCGGTTGAAACGTGAAGCGCTGTCAGACGTGAGTGTGGCCCCGTTGCTCAAGCTCATTCCGCAGATCGGGCGATCAGAGACACCGGACGGCCTGGCCATAGCTATAGCCGATTGTCTGTATCTCGCTGCAGCATTCGATCAGGCCGAGCACGATTGTCCGGAGCATATTCTGCCGTCAGACGACGCGAAGTCGTTGGTGTGGTTCCGCGACGGCGACAGCACCGTCGCTCCTGATGCCCTCGAGCACCTGGTTGTTGGCCGATGGCGTGAAGCTCTGGAAAGGATCCGCGACGAGCGCAACGATGAGAGAGATGCCCGTGAACTGCTGGCAGAATGGCGCGCAGCTCTCCTTCCCGGTCATCCGTCCCGTCTTGCAGATCGCCCTGGTGGATATCACCTGACAGACGCGGCGCGACGCTACTGCCAGGCATGTGGTCTCGGGCCCGGGAAGTTGCGAAACCAGGCGCTGACCTCCGTTCTCATACCGCTGCAGCAGTCACTAGATCGCTCGCAGCGAGGTACGACCGTCCACACTGTGGCGAACATTTTGAGGCAGCTGACTCTGCTCGCAAGCGGCCGGGACCTCGAGTCCGAGCGAATTTCACTCATCGAACGACCTGCGGTGCTCTTGCCGGCGGTCAACGAGCTTCGGGTCCAAGCGAAGCTGCCACCGTTAGCCGTTGCGCCCGGCGGCCTGGACCTGTCTGATCTACTGCCAGTCAACTGTTCGCAACTTGCGTGAGAGGACTTCTGGAAATATGTCGAATCAACCCGCCGATGATCAGCGGTTGACTGAACTACGTCGTGCGAGTGAAGCGCTGCGGCAGCTACCTTCGGCCAAACGCGCGCAGGCGGCTAAACCGAGGTATCCGGAATTTCGAGCGCTGATAGCGAAAGCGGTGGCCGCCCCTATCCCGTTTGAGGACGTAGCGCGTGAGCTGAGTGTGTTTCCTCCCGGTGTGGTCGGCCATGCCGTCAGCACGGTCTGGGAATCGCTGAGTGCCGAGGCGCGAGCACAGGTCGTCCAGCGACTCCGGGCCCTTGACGCCGAACGGCATGTCGGCGAGGGCGTGCCGTTGGCTATGCAACTGCTGCGCACGCCCTCTTCGGCAGGTGCCGGGGCCGAGGTGATGAGCGGCCTGCCAGCATCCGAGAAGACCGTTCAACGCGTGGCGACGGATCTGTTCGGTGCCGACGGTACCCCTATGCAGCACCTTGCGGCACCCACGGATGTGCGAAGCGCGGTGAAATTGTGGCGCCTTCTCTTCAAGGCCGCCGCACACGAGAAAGCCCAGCCTTGGCGCAGGTTTCAGTTCCTGAAACTTGTGCTCGAGTGGCTCGTCGAGAGCGACCGCTCCGAGGACCCCAGAAATCGCGAACTCGTAACGCAATGCCGGGACTTGGCGCAGCGTCTCGACACGACGGCTGGCTCAAGCCTGAAGGAAGAACTTGAACAGCGGGAACCGTGGCGAGAGATCTTGGGAAGTGAGAGAGGCGCTGACTCTGCACCGCCGTCACCCGCTCGCGTTGGACCGGTCGGAACCCCGGCCCGCCCGATTGTTTCGACTACCCCCGCCGGGCCTCAGACCGAGCGCTTATCTCGACACGCTGAATCCGACCTTCGGCCTGAACCAGCACGGGAAGCGACGCTCTCAATTGAAGAGGCACGTGACACCCTCACGAAGGCACGCCACCGCCATGAACGTGAGATGCGTGCCATTGATCGGTTGCTCGGGGCGGAGCGGGCTGCCGAAGCGCGCCATCGTCAGCTCGAAGGCGACATTAAGCACACGCGCGACCAGCTCCGTCGACGCGAGATCGAGCTCGATGACCTCAGGGGAGAATTCGATCGTGTTCGTTCGGCAATCGCAGACGCCGATCGCCGCCACGATTCCGCAGTAAACGAGTCGCGCGAACTTCAGCAGGAAGTGAAACAGCTGCGGGAGCAGATGAAGGCCCAGGTCGAGCAGGTAGCTGCGCTACGCGCGGCAGCCGAAAGTGAGCGAGATGCCTGGGCTGAGCAGAAGAAGCAACTGGAAGGACAGGTGCTCGAGCACGCCACTATCAAGCTGGATGAGTTCAGACAACGGATGGGGCGGAAAGTCAGTGAAATGACGAGGGACCTTCACCCTCGAAAATCTTCGATGGACGGCAATACGGTGGCCGCTGTGCTGAACACCCGGCTTCATGAAGTCCTCGACTTCCTCGCGGAGGAAGGACTTCCGATTCGTTCGAGGGACTGAAGATGACGCCCCACGGTATTGACTTCGGAACGACGACGAGCGCACTGGTCCAGTTGCTGAGCGTTGGGCCCGTCACGATAGGTGATGAGGAAGGGAAGCCGCTGCCATCAATCGTGGCGATCGACCGGGCGACCGGCGAGGCGTTTGGCGGTCGCGAGGCGTGGAATCGCCGGTTCGAGCTATCCGAGCACGGCAACTACTGGGTCATCCCTTCGATCAAGCCGTTCCTCGCATCAGACCGGCAGTGGCCGACGAACCGCAAGGTGTGGGGTCCGGTCGATGTCGCCGCTTTTGTTTTTCAGCAACTCGCGGAGAGGGCGCGCAAAGGCAAGGCGGCGCCGATTACGAGCGCCACAGTGGCGATCCCGGTGGGTATGTCAGCGGAATCCCGCAGACAGATCCGGCGAGCGGCGGCGCGCGCTGGAATCGATGTCGAGGCGTTCGTGGCGGAATCCACGGCCGCCGTATTCAGGTATTACGCTGAATACCGGCACCTCCACCGTGTGGCGGTATTTGATTGGGGCGGGGGAACCTTGGACGTCAGTGTCGTCGAGTTCCGCCGGTCGGGCATCTTCGAGATCGGTCTCGGAGGCACAGCTACTGCAGGTAACGCGATTGACCGCGAGATCGCGTTGAACCTTCATGCGCGGATCATGCAGGATCGCCGAGAAACGCGGGCATTCGACGAGATGGACCCGCACGACCAGAACGAGCTGCTATTCCGATCGGAGGAGCTAAAGCGGCGGCTGACGTCGAAGGCCGATAGCACTGTTGCCATAGGCTCATATGGTGGGTCTCCGGTCCACATAGAAGTGACGCGTTCCAGCCTGAGGCCGACGGTGCTGCCCGCGGTGACAGAAGCCATTGCGCTGCTGGAGACGACGATCCACCGGGCGGGACTCTCCGTCGACGGCGTCGATACCATTCTCTTGATCGGTGGTTCGAGCCAGCTGTGGCTCCTGAGAGAAGAGCTGGCAGCGGATCCGCGGTTCGCCGGCCGCTGGCAGCTTGCGGAATCCCCCGAATGGGATGTCGCCCACGGCGCCTCGTTGCTGAGTCGCGAGCCGGGGGCGTACGCTCTCGCGGAAACCCTCGAGTTGAAGCTGGCAGACGGGTCCCGGATCGCTTTGGCGCGCCCGGGTGATGCTCCGGGTTCATCAGAACGCGCGCTCTCACTTGTGTTGATCGAGGACGCCCCCGAGGCACATCTCGTCATCGAGCGCCGCCGCGATCAAGCAGCCGCTGTGGCGCCGGCGCTTCAATTCGCGACTCCGACGCTGGGATTCCTCGAGGAAGAGATCACGCTCCGCTACGGCCTGACGCGGGATCTCACATTTTCTGCTGTCGCTGCGAGCGGCCGATTCTCATCCGAAGGGAAGGCTCACGAGATTGAGGATCTCCGCTTTGGCTACACACTCCATGGGGCGCAGGGATGAACAGTAACGTGGGGCTCCGTTCGAACGTCTGCCTCGGGGACCTTGCGCAGCTGAAGTCGGGTGGAGAGCTGCTTCGCCATGTCCGTGGAAGACCAGCGCTCCGAAAGCTGCTGGCGCGTCTTGAGCCCGGTCGCCCGCTCGCGGACGCGGCGCAGATCCACTTGCGACCCGAACAGGTCGCGGAGCTGTTCCAGGATGCTTGTGCAGAGTGCGGCTTTTTCACGTGTGGCCCCGTGTCCTCCGCTGAGGGGCCTGTGCTGGCCGTGCGATGCCCTCGCAACAGATGCGCTTCATCGATCCTGCCAACGCGTCCGCTGCTGATCGACAGAGATATGTCCGCGACGATCGGGACGCTTGCCGGTCGCTCGCCCGGCGCCGATATGTCAATGATCGTCGCAAGGGCGCTTTCGAACGGCCACGTGCCAGGGCGGCTTCATGTCGAGCGCTGCGGGAGGGTGTCTGTCAAGCTACCCGCGCCTCTCTACTACCGCTACTACGCCTACTCTGACCAGGAGTTCTCACAGCTGGTAAAGCACGCGCTCGCCGAGGCCCTCCGCCATGGGTGAGGTGGACGCTCTCAAAGTCGAAAGGGAACTCAGTCGTACCTTTCGCCGATACTTGTTCTCGGCAAACGGCATAGCTGAGAGCGAGCCGGAGTTGCGCGAAGCTTTCTGGAATGCGCTCGGACGCCAGGATCTCTTCGCGCGCCAGCCGCTCCTGTCGGCAATGCCAGCATATAGACGCGACAAATCGGCGGACGACCTCATCAGACGCGCTTCGGCCCCGCATCTACATCCCGGATTGGCTTCGCTCGACGGCACTGGCTTCGAGACGTCACGCCCCTTGTACAGCCACCAGGTTGCCAGTATCGAGCGTCTCCAGAATGGCCGGAACCTGATCGTTGCAAGCGGTACAGGCAGCGGCAAGACCGAATGCTTCATGCTGCCTGTCCTGGACGATGCGCTGCGAAATGCCGGGCCGGGCGTCCGCGCGGTGATTGTGTACCCGTTGAACGCGCTCGCGAATGACCAGTTGCATCGGCTTCGAGTCGTCTTGCGCAAGCTCCCGCAGATAACGTTCGGGCGCTATACAGGAGAAACGCCGTACACACTCGCGGAGATGAGTCCCGAGGATAGAGCAGAGGTGTCGACAGACAACGAGCGAGCGACGCGTGAAGAGATTCGGCGGGAGCCACCACATATCCTCCTCACAAACTTCGCGATGCTGGAGTACTTGCTGCTTCGGCCGGCCGATGCCGACGTGTTCCGTCACAACCGGCTTCGGTTTGTCGTCCTGGATGAAGCTCACACCTACCAGGGAGCTCAAGGCATTGACGTCGGCTTCCTGATGCGGCGTCTTCGTCAGCAACATTACCGGCAGGCCATTCAGCACATACTGACCAGCGCGACCCTGGGGGACGATCCTGCTGCTGTGGCAGCGTTCGGCCACGCCCTGACAGGCGGAGTGTTCGAAGTAGGGGATGTCATCACGGGTGAGCCCGTCTCCGGATTCGCTCCGGCATGCGTATCACACCCGTTCGAGCGATATCTCGCCGCGGTGCCAAACGACCAGGAATTGGGCACCTGGGCGTCGGTGATTGACGATGGTTCGGCCCTACGGTCGCGACTTCTCGATCACGGGTTGGCGGAGTCCCTTCCGCAGGGCCTCGAGCCGCCAGTCCTGCTCTACAAGACCTTCTGGCAGAACGCTGACATGGCGCGTCTGCATCGCCTCCTTTCAGCGTCTCCGAAGCCGCCACCCGAGGTCGCTCTTGAGCTGTGGGGGCGGAATGATGCAGACGCGACGCGTGTGGTGCAGTGGCTTGGTCTGCTCGGCGCGAATGCAGTGAAGGCCGGCGACGAGCCGCCGCTCGTCCCATTAAAACACCACCTCTTCTTCAAGGGCCTTCAGGCCGCAACGGTATGTCTGTCGCCTCGATGCGAAGGGTTCGTCCCGGAGCGCGGGTGGGGGCATTTCATGCTCCAGGATCGCGAGCACTGCGAGCTATGCGGAGCGCGTGTCCTGCCGCTGATCAGTTGTGCCCACTGCGGTCTTCCGGTCTGTCGTGTGTTCCAGCCGAATGGCCAGGCGACGTGGCGGCGAATGGCAGGGCTACCAGGGTCGGCTAGAGGTCATCTGCTGACCTGGCGCAGTCCGGAATCGGAGGGAGGTGAGGGCGACGATCAGGAAGACGTACTGGACACGCCGACCGCCCGCGTGTGTCTGCAGTGCGGCGGGTTTGCTCCGAACACCGATGCGCCCTGCGATTGTGACCCGAAGGAGATCGTGACGCTGTTCATGCTGCGGGGATCTCCCGAGGGCAACCTTCAGAAGTGTCCAAACTGCCGTGGAACGGCCCGGCAATTTCCCAGCGTGCTGCGCGAGTTCGGCACAGGCGAGGACGCGGCTACCGCGGTACTAGGGGAGACTCTGCTGCGCCTTCTCCCCGCGGAGAACGAACGGAAGCCCGCCGGCGGCAGGCGGCTACTGGCATTCTCCGACAGCCGGCAGCGAGCCGCCTATTTCGCTCCCTATCTCCAACGCACGACAGGCGAGACACAGGTGATGATGCCGCTGGTCGGAGCAATCGATCGCGCGCTCCGCGACGATCCGGACGGAGCTCCTCTGAGTGAGGTCGCGTTCCACTTCGCAAAGGTGGTTGAGCGGCAACCATTCGTCATCGTCCGCAACTCCCTTGATGAAGACGGCGAAGAGTTCGGGGTAACCGTCAAGGCCGCGGGCGATTTGAACGCGACCGATCGCGCGCATCTCAGGCGCGACTGCAGCGTGGCTCTCCTTCGACACTTCGCCGCGCAGGGTCGCCGACGCGACACGCTTCCGGGCCTGGCTATCGCCGCGCTGGCAGTCGGGCTGACGGCGAACCAGAAACACCAGCTCGGCCTATTGGCCGAGGCGCTCGGCTTGAATGGGAACGTCGTGGAGCAGCTTGTGCAGCATCTGCTCGGTATCGTCGTCCGACGACGGGCTCTCGAGCTCCCGTCGGACGTAACGGCGCGGATGCTGGGGCCTGGACCGTTGCAGGCGACCATGCATCGCACGGACGCCGGGGGGCTGCAGGGGCGAAGTCGCGTACGGTGGAATTCCTACCTGGCGAAGGTCGGAGTCGAACGGGTCGTCCTCCGGAGCCCTCAGGTCGCGGCGATCGCAGCGGTGTTTGGGGTACATCCGCTGAAGGATCGTGCTCGGATCGAGAAGACCCTCGAATCGACTTGGGAGTGGATGCGAGACCGGGTCTTTCGGCAGATCGCACCGAACGAGTACGTCCTGCCGGTAGACGGACTTGTCGTGCGGCGACCAGAAAGCTGGCGAGTCTGCACTCGTTGCGGCGTCGTTACTCCCTGGGCACCTGTCGATACGTGCCTCATGCCACAGTGTCGGGGGATCCTTCAGAAGGTACATATCAACGATGAAGGGCGGTTCGGCCGCAATCATCAAAGGGCGCGATTTCTAGAGTTTGATCCACTTGCTGTGGAGGTGAGAGAGCACACCGCGCAGCTCACGTTGCAGACCGGCAGGCATTACCAGCGCCGCTTCATGGCGGGCGACGTGAACGTGCTGTCGAGTTCGACCACCTTCGAGATGGGTATCGACGTCGGGTTGCTTCGTGCAATCCTGCTACGAAACGTTCCTCCGACGGCTGCCAATTACACGCAGAGGGCTGGGCGCGCCGGACGACGCCGCGAGGGCGCGGCGTTCGCAGTGACTTACGCCCGCGCAGTCCCGCACGATCAGACCCACTTCTACGAAGCCGAGAAGATCGCCGGCGGCAGTGTCGCCGTACCCCGGATCCGAGTCGCCAACGCCCGTCTCGGCCAGCGGCATGTGAACTCGCTGCTGCTCGGCCGGTTCCTCGCTCATGCCTCGCTCACGGATGACAGGATCACTGTCGGAGAGTTCTTCGAAGCGCCCTCTCCGGAGCAGTCCCCCGCGGTGCACTTCTCGAAATGGTTACACGATGCAAGCCCCCAGTTGGCGGCAAGTGTGGCGGCCATCCTGCCAGTTGAAACGCCACTGACCGCCGGCGAAGCGCTGGAGGGTGCCGGGCGTGGTATTGAGGCTCTCCGCGGCGTCGTTGCCGACGAATTGAGGGAATTTCGGACCCGCCAGGAAGAACTGAAAGCTGCGTTCCTGGGCCCGGAGGGCGAGAAGGCTGTAAGGGCGCTCAAGGCTGCTGAGCGCCTCTACGATGAGTACCTGAAGAACCGACTCATCGATTTTATGGCCGGCGAGCACTGGTTACCGTCCTACGCGTTTCCGCAGGACGTCCTGCGG
>Ga0247718_1000042_pt1 | contig 26201 bp, 21 predicted proteins | sample 21E_DmetaG_FD_189045 | JGI IMG/M metagenome (GOLD analysis project Ga0247718, IMG submission 189045) | Soil microbial communities from hillslope of Landscape Evolution Observatory, University of Arizona, Oracle, AZ, United States - 2-1-E_D | ecosystem: Engineered > Artificial ecosystem >...
GCGTTGCAAAGAAGTTAGTTGAGGTTGCATTGGTCGTCGTAGCGTTTGTTGCGATGAGTTCCGCAAAGAGTGATGAGGTGGCGGTAAGCGTGTTAACAGTGAGGCCAGTACCAGTTGCCTCTGCAAACTGAAGCGGACCGGCAAAGGTTGAAGTAGCTGTTGTCGACGTTGCCGTGAAGTACGGAGCTGAGATCGCTCCTGACGAAGAGACTGAAGTGACTGACAGAGCGCCGCCGGTGATAGAACCTGAGACTGTTGCATCACCAACGACTGTTACGCCGCCGGTGATGGTAGTTGTACCTGCGCTTAGGACGCCTCCAATAGTTGCATCACCGGTAATCGAAAGTGAATCGTCTTCTGAATCGATGCGGTTCTTATCCGCAAGGCGCGAGACACGCTCATCGAGTGCTTCAATTGTCTTCTTAATCGGACGAGTGAGCGCATCACCGAACGCTACGAGTGTACGTGTGAATACGTCTTCAGTGATCCCGCGAATGATGGTGCTCTGGTTCGTGACCGCATACGTTACCGGACGAGCCCCTCCAGTTGCAGGCCGTTCTGCTTCTGGCATCGTTGCAACGCCGCCTTCAGTAACTCCCCCCGGATCAAATGGAATCACTGCAAGATCAGCGGTGTTTCTCCAAGGCGCAAAGAATGCCGCTACAACCTTACCTGTAGTATCCAGAGCGCTGTTTATTGCGCCGTACGTAGCGACCGCGACCGAGCGACCGAGCTCGGTAAATGGCGAAGCGGCAAGCTGTACAGCCGCTCCCATGGCCGCTACAGGGGCTGGAACATCAATACTCTCCATCCAGACTGCAGCAGAGCCTGCAGCACCCAGAAGCGAGTCCGTTGCCGCTGTGGCCAAGGTTGTACGCGTATCAGTGACCGTTGCTGCAACGGACGAACCTGCGGTCGCCACTCGTGTTGTTACGCTGCCAGCTGTTTTTAGTACTGCATTTCCAACGGCGAGCTCCGCATTAACGACATGTTCTGCAATGCGTGTAGGCTGCTCTGAAGCGGTAACGATTGCTCGTTCGTAACCCTGTGCAGCAAGCGGTATACCTTCGTACGTAACGCCGCCCACAATTGATCCGGTGTTGTGCGCAACACGCACAACGGTCTCAGCTACACGTGGTGATCCTGATACCCATCCATACACACCTGACACGTACGTCTCAGTAATCTTGTCTGAGAAGTTGTTGAGATTTGCACCAGCTAGATATCCTGATGTCTCGAGTGTTGTTGGCAAGTTCAAACCTGCATCGCGAATCATTCCCCCTACCGCTAGAGTGTCTTCTCCAATTGTTACAAAAATTTCTCCAAGATCTTTTGGTTCCAGCTGTGCAACTGCAGGTCGCGGCATATTAGTTATATATGCAACTGCACTAACCGAGTTCTCATTTGCCTTTGGTTGAGAGACATACAGCGCGATTGAATCTGCAGTGCTGTTCAAGTTAAGAAGTTGATGTGTGTTCGCAAGCGGACGTGCAATTGTTGCAGCAATTTCTCTTTCCGCGTCAGCTTCAAATTTCTCTGTACGAATGCGTGACTCGCGTGACATCACAGCAATTGCCTGTCGCGTCTGATAGGACGCTGATTCAGCATTTGATACTGCGACAGACGCAATCGTATGCACAACACCTGCGTGAGCAGCAAACACACCGGTCGCGATTACAAAAAGAGCAACAAGAGCAGCATATGAATGCTGGCGGAAAGCGTTTTGATAAGTAGAGGCAGTGGCGACAAAGAGCTTCTTGAACTTTGGCTCCTCAGCAGCTGCTGGGGTAGAAGGGATACGTGCGTCTTTGTATTCCTTAACGAGCTGCTCAGACAAAGCCTCAGCACGCTCACGCTTACGCTTTGCCTGCTCCTCAATAAAACCCGTAAGAGAATCTTGATCGACAAGCCAAGTCCTTCCAACTTGCATGCCTTCGATCTTTCCAGCGCGACAGAGACGTGCGAGGTAATCGGAATGATAGCCGGACAGCTCCGATGCTTCTTTTGTTGAGATCAATTTATTTTTGGAAGAAAGAGCCATGTCGGATATCCGAATTAACTAAAGTTTAACTTACTCTTTCGGATAAATTGCTTTTTACTTTGTGGATAATACAAGCGAAAAGATTTTGTTTTCATTCGCTGCTAAAAAATAAATTCAAAATTTGGTTCGCTGCTCGAATACTCTTAGAAAACTTAACTCCCGTGCTTAACTCTCGTTACAGATGACGTCATGGATCTGCTTCGAATAGTTACCAAAGCAAAATATTCCGACTCATAGCGGACAACACCTGCATATCGCAATGACGCTCATCCGAAATAACTAATAAATGCTCATTATTTCGGAACCCTGTCTGTAAAAATTGAATACAACGTCTTTAGTGTAGGAAGAGCTGCTTGTATAGCCAGTGCACTTCAATTAGCCCGTCTGCAGACTCCATGTCATGCCTCATATATCATTCAAAAAATCAGCATCGTCTACGTCTATTGCTAGCTTTAACTTGCTTAGCTGGTGCGAGGTAGCTTCAATTGCGTGCTTAAGCGCGACTGTATTCATTTCTGTATACCTTTATATATAGATATTGCGCTGCGGCACGGGATAAATCTAATACCATAACTAAACGAACAGAGGATCACCTAGGTGATCCTCTGTTCGTTCTCGTCTATCCGAGACGAGATATCCTTATTTAATTACTTATCTATTACGGTCGTTCCATTAATAAATCGGATGACCGAGCTATATACACCCTCACTTCCGATGAGGTGGTCAGCTGCCCCGGAGCCAATTACAGAGATCGCGATAGCTAAACCTGCCACAGAAATTAGAAGAGCCTTCGTTACTAACCCTGTTCGCTGCTTCTTAACCGTTGCTTTCGTCTTCTTTCTTACTACTTCGCTACGTATAATCCCCTCTTCGGCTGCGAATGTAGACATGGGTGCTGTAACCGGGATGTCATACGCCCTACGTATTGGTACGTTTTCCTCGTTAATCTGGCTTGTTGGACCACTTTTGTGTATCTGAACCGGTTGCGTATCTTCCTCGTAGACTGTGTGTGTAGCAACGTTCTCCCCTCTCTCTTGCATTGGAATATCAACTACCTCTGCAGAATCAGGTTCTTCATCGATTGAATCACCAGATTCATGGATGATTTCCTCTTCCTCTACAGGTTCGTTAACTATCTCTTCCTCTGGAGACTCAACCTTCTGTCTTGAGGCAAACCACTCCTTCCATGCGCTCTGCATATCCTTGATATCTTCCGGAGCCTCAACGCCCTCTTTAGAGGCCACAGGATGCGTCTCAAGCGCGTTCACACTGACTCTAGGAGCCAAAGGAGGAACAGATGGAGTCTCTTCAGCCTTATATATAGGCACATTCCATGTATTCGTAAGCTCCTTCTCTTCAACTTGCTCCTTTTCAGAAGCTTGTACATCCTCTGATCCGCCAAACCTATGTGCACGGAGCGACGATTCTAGTACGTACCAGCTCCTTCCCACAAGCGTTGCATTAACCCTACCCTCGCGACAAAGTTGGCCGATGTAATCTTTAGCATAGCCTGTAATTTCGGCAGCGCGCTTTGACGAGATATAGATCTTGTCTCCAATAGTTAGTTCATCCATATAGTAAATAATATGATATCTCGTCTCGAGTTAGTGAGATTATAAACAACTTTTGAGATTATGCCTAAAACAAGAAAGCCCCTCCTTTCGGAGGGGCTTTCAGCACGTTCTGCTAGCTAGAGAGTGCTTCGAGAAGCAGCTCGCGTATCACTGAAGGATTGCCAGCTCCCTTACTTGCCTTCATCGACTGACCCACTAGGAACTGGAGCGCTGACTCCTTGCCGGCCTTGTACTCCTCAACTGGACCTGGATTGCTCTGTACGACCGTCGCCACAACGGCAGCCAATGCTTCTCGGTCATTAACCTGAAGTAATCCGAGTTCCTTAGCAATCTCCTCTGCCTCACCGCCTCGCTCGGCAAGAACAACAAGCGTGTCCTTCGCACCTCTGGAGGAGAGGTCGCCGCGTTCAATCATGTGAATCATCTTTGAGAAGGATTCAGGTGCTATGTTCGCAAACTCAACTCCACCATTCTTTGCATACCAACCGCCTAAGTCGGAAATGATGTAGTTCGCCGCAAGCTTGAGCGATTCCTGTTTACCCTCAAGAAGTACCGCGACACGATCGAAGAATACTCCGCGCTCGATAGTGCCCGTGAGGTATACGGCATCCGCAGCGGTAAGTCCCATAGCTTCGTAGCGCGCACGCTTTTCCCATGGCAACTCTGGGAGTGAAGCCTGTATCGCCGCAACGCTAAAATCTGGGATCTCTGAGATCCGGAGCTTTGGCAGGTCTGGCTCTGGGAAGTAGCGATAGTCGGCACTGCCTTCTTTGACACGCTGATGGAACGAGGTTTGAGAACTTTCATCCCACCCACGGGTCTCCTGAATAACTTTCTCTCCACGTTCAAGGAGTGCTGTCTGTCGCTCGACTTCAAAAGCGATAGCACGCTCGACGGAGCGGAATGAGTTCAAGTTCTTCACCTCGACCTTCGTACCCATCTCGTCAGTCTTGCTTACTGAAATATTTGCCTCGATGCGCATTTCACCTTTCTCAAGATTTGCATGCGATGCTCCGAGCGTCCGAAGAAGAAGCTGGAGCTCTTTTGCGAACTCGGCTGCGGTCTTCGCGTCATGTATCTCCGGCTCGGTCACAAGTTCCATCAGTGGTACTCCAGCACGATTGAAATCTATGAGGCTGACACTCTCATCACCTGTCCCATGTGTTGAGCGGGCCGTGTCTTCCTCAAGATGAACTCGCGTGACCGGAATGCCGACAAGGCTGCCGCCTGAGACGAGCGGATGCTCGTACTGGCTTATCTGGTACCCCTTCGGAATGTCCGGGTAGAAGTATGACTTGCGGTCGAACTCTGTGTAGTCCGCGAGTGTACCGCCAAGTGCGGCACCGACACGAAGTACATGTCGGACCGCTTCCTCATTGATGGTCGGAAGCGTGCCAGGGTGTGCAAGACAGACTGGGCACACATTGGTATTCGGATCCCTCTCCTCAGGATCGTTCGCTGAGGCACAGAACATCTTCGTGCGGGTGGAGAGCTCCGCATGAATTTCAAGGCCGATGGTAGGACGATAGGTCATGTATTACCAAAGTAACCTACTCCCTAAGACCTGGCTAGTGTACTACGCGACTGTCTGAAGATGCTTTGCAAGGGCATCCGAGAAGCTCTTGAGGAGCCCGTCATCGAGAATAGAGACCTCGAGCACCTCCTTCCCTGTCGCCTCCATAAGTGCCTTTTTCTTCATTTGAACCTCTTCTGGAGTCACCGTGTCGGTCTTTGTGAGCACCACGATCTCAGGCTTCTCGGCTAGATGCTGTCCAAACGCATTAAGCTCGGCCCGTATATCCCTATACGCTGAAGCGACGTCTTCTTGCTCTGCCGAGACGAGATGCGCAATGAATTTCGTCCTTTCTATGTGTCGGAGGAACTTAGAACCGAGACCTCGTCCTCCCGAGGCCCCTTCAATAAGCCCTGGAATGTCTGCGAGAAGATATCCATAGAAGTCACCGAGATGTGGATCGAGTGTCGTGAATGGGTATGCACCCACTTTCGACCGAGCTCGCGTAAGCGCGTTTAGGAGTGAGGACTTCCCTGCGTTAGGGAATCCGACAAAACCGACATCTGCAATGATCTTGAGGGTAATCTCGATATCCCCAGACTGACCCTGACGCCCTGGAGTTGTCTCCTGCGGATTCTGGTTAACTGAGCTCTTGAAGTGCGCATTGCCGTAGCCACCTGAGCCGCCCTTATATATGACGCGCTGTTCACCTTCACTCAGAATCTCATAGACCTGCCCCGTAGTTTTCTCGGTTGCAACAGTACCGACGGGAACCTTCAATATAATAGAAGCGCCATCAGCCCCATGCTTATTGTTATTGCCGCCTGACTGACCGTTCTGGGCACGGAAAGATTTCGTGTAGCGATAGGTAGCGAGCGCCGCAAGATCGCGAACGCCTTCAAGTATGATGTCGCCACCTCTACCGCCATCACCTCCAGCAGGTCCAGATTTATCCTTGCCCTTCAGATGAAGCCAGCGAACGACGCCGTCGCCTCCCTTGCCTGCTGCTGCTCGGATTGTTACCTCATCGATAAATGCCATATATAAGAGAATACGTGAGAAGTTGCTTCCTGGGAACCTAGCCGCGAACGATCTCCCAGCCCTCCTCAAAAAGGAGCTCCGCCTTCTTGTACTTCACTGTCTGCGTCTCCTCGCCCTTGCGGATGGTGACCAGATCGTTCCTGCCGTAGGTGTCCCTATTCACAATTGGTGCTGCAACCTCAGATCCGTCTCCGCCCTCAGACGCAGCTACAAGGGAGCGCCGCGTCTTTGCCTCTTCAGCACGAATACGGCTATCATCATGAATGTGAATGCGAGGAAGTGCGTCTATGAATGCTTGGCGTATGCCATCTTCCATCTGACGGAAGCGCGCAATACCTTCTCGACGATACTCGATAAGCGGATCGCGCTGACCATAGGCGCGGAGCGAAACACTGCGGCGCATGTACTCCATGGTCTCAAGCTGTTCGAGCCAGAAGGTGTCGATGATCTGGAGCATTACGCGACGGAGGAGTTCGAGAAATACTTCTGGACCGAGCTCGGCACGCTTCTCCTCAAGTGCCTTCTCGGCCGCTTCGTCTCCCATGATGAGTTCGCGCACCGTTGACTCAAATTCCTCAGGCGTACCCATGAGCGCAGCACGGCGGCGTGCATATATAGAAAGGCGCTGCGTGTTAAGAACGTCGTCATACGCAAGGACCTGCTTACGAGAGTCAAAGTTAAATCCTTCGATACGCTTCTGTGCTGATTCAAGAGAGCGCGTAATCATGGCGCTTGCGATCGGCTCGTCCTCTGGAAGCTTGAAGGATCCCATGACGTTCTTAACCATGTCTGATGCGAATACCCGCATGAGCTTATCTTCAAGCGATACGTAGAAGCGTGTCTCGCCAGGATCACCCTGACGGCCCGCACGGCCGCGCAGCTGGTTATCAATGCGACGCGCTTCATGACGTTCCGTACCGATAACGGCAAGGCCGCCGAGAGCCCGAACTTCCTCCTGCTCTTCTGGATTCACAGGCGCACCGCCAAGCTTAATATCAACGCCGCGACCAGCAAGGTTGGTAGCGACAGTCACGCGACCCTTGCGGCCTGCTTGCGCGATAAGCTCGCCTTCGCGCTCATGGTTCTTTGCGTTTAGTACCTCATGCGGAATACCTGCATCTTTCAGGTACTGGCTGATCACCTCGTTGTCTTCAATAGAGACCGTACCGACAAGCACCGGCTGCCCTTTCTCATGGAGCGCTGCAACCTCGCGCGTAAGCGCAGTGTACTTGCCCCTAACAGTCTGGAAGATGTGATCGTCATGGTCGATGCGGCGAATTGGCCGGTTAGTTGGAACCACGACCACATCAAGACCGTACACCGTATAGAACTCCTCCTCAGAGGAGAGGCCTGTACCGGTCATGCCGGCAAGGCGCTCATACATGCGGAAGAGATTCTGGAAGGTTACGCTCGCATACGTGCGGGTCTCGCGCTGCACCGGTACGCCCTCCTTGGCTTCAATAGCCTGGTGCAGTCCCTCAGACCAGCGCCGGCCCGGCTGCATGCGTCCCGTGAACTCATCGACAATAACAATCTGCTCTCCCTGAACCACGTATTCCTTATCCTTATGAAATAGCGCCTTTGCGCGGACTGCCGTATCGAGGTGATGCGCATACTTCATGCCGCCCTCGGTGTAGAGGTTTTCAATACCAAGTGCAGCTTCTGCACGATTGATACCTGCCTCAGTAACCTGAACTGCGCGCTGCTTCTCATCAACCGTATAGTCTTCTCCTTCTTTAAAGGTCTCGACAATCGAAGCAAAGCGCTCGTAGAAGCCCTCTGTGTCTGCAGCCGGGCCAGAGATAATAAGCGGCGTACGTGCCTCATCGATAAGGATCGAGTCAATCTCGTCGATGATTGCGTAGTGATGCCCGCGCTGCATGATCTGCGATGCGTCATACGCCGTGTTATCGCGAAGGTAATCAAAGCCGATCTCGTTGTTAGTGGCATACGTAATATCAGCAGCATATGCTTCTTTCTTTGTTGCAGGTCGAAGGAAGTCATAGAAGACGCGGAATGAACCAGTCTCGTCGCGGGCCTCGTCCTCCCCACTCTCGACATGGGACGGATCATATATATAGGAGCCGGACGAGGTAATGACACCGACCGAGAAGCCAAGGTAGTCATACACCTGCCCCATCCATGCAGCATCGCGGCGCGCAAGGTAATCGTTGACGGTCACAAGATGCACGCCCTTACCTGCAAGCGCGCGCAAGGTCGCAGGCAATGTTGCAACGAGCGTCTTACCTTCACCGGTCCGCATCTCCGCGATCTTTCCCTTTGCCAAGGCAAGGCCACCGATCAACTGTACGTCGTAGTGGCGCTCAGAGAGCGTACGCCGTGATGCCTCGCGTACGAGTGCAAATACTTCTGCAATGTCAGCATCCTTCTCTGGCATGCCTCCGGTGCGCTCGCGCACTGCGCTAAGTCGTGCCTGGAGCGCTTCGCGAGAAAGGCCCTCGAATTCATCGGAAAGCGAAGCAGCATGCGACACCACAGGAGCCGCCTCCTTGAGAAAGGCAGCTGACTGATTCTTGCTGAAAATGCGCCCTAGGAAGTTGGCCATAGTGTCGCCACTATACCGCGTATAGCTTGTTTATTCTAGGCTTATCTATAAACGAAAAATCGCCTCCCGAGGGAGGCGATTTTTCAGCAAAACTACTTGCGCTTTGCGGTGCGGCGCTTTGCGGCCTTCTTTGCTGGGCGCTTAGCTGCTGCCTTCTTTGCTGGGCGCTTTGCAGTCTTCTTTGCGGCCTTCTTTGCAGGACGCTTTGCTGCTGCCTTCTTTGCTGGGCGCTTTGCGGCCTTCTTTGCAGGACGCTTAGCTGCCTTTTTCTTTGCTGCCATAGATCTTAGGAATGATTGTGACCATGACTAATGTCGACCCATTCGTGCGTAGAAATTTTCTGCAAAGAAACTTTATGCGCTCGAATGTGTACTGCGATTATTATCACGTGCAAAAAATAAAAATTGTGTGAGGAAAAATAAAATTGTGGATAACTAAAAAGTTTTGTTGCAACAAAAATTACACAAACGTTTGCACTTCGCGTTCAATGTCGATGCCTGTTGCATCACGCACGAGCGATGCAACGTGCGTTGCAAGTGCTTCGACGTCATGCGCACTCGCACCCTCGTTGGTCACAAGCACGAGCGGCTGTCTCTCGAATAGAGAGACAGGACCCATTGCAAAGTTGCGCAGCGCAAGGACGTGATCAAGAATCCAAGCGAGTGGAACCTTTGTACCTCCTGCTACCTCGTAGCGAGGGATTGCAGGATAGCGCGCTTCAAGCTGCGCGAATGCATCCTGCGAAAGAATGGGGTTCTTAAAGAAAGAGCCAGCTGTGCCGTACTGAGTAAGATCCGGGAACTTCCTGCTGCGCACTTCGCGCACGACGCGTGCGATATCTGCAGGCGTCTCAAGCGACGCCCCGTCTGCCTTGCGCGCTTCCAGATCCGGATAGTGCGTACGGGGCGTACCGTTAGCAAGGAGCGTAAAGGTTACCTTCGTAATGATGAGATGCCGCTCCTGCTTAAAGCGGCTGTCGCGGTAGCCAAATCGACACTCCTCATTCCTATATATATGTATAGCGTCTTGCTCCGGGTCGTACACCTCTACCGCGCTTAACGTATCGGCAACCTCAGCGCCATAGGCTCCAATGTTCTGTACCGGTGCCGCACCAACAGTTCCCGGTATGCCAGCAAGATTCTCAAGGCCCCAGAGCCCGCGCGCAGCAGCAACGTCAACAAGCACATCCCAGGTTATGCCTGCGCCTATAGTCGCAGTAACCGTATCGCCCGATGCCTCAAACGCAATCCCTGGAATGCGTATGTGAAGCACTACCCCGTCATATCCGGACTCGAGCGCAAGCACGTTGCTTCCCTGTCCAAGCGGTCGAAACGGCAACCCACAAGCGCGTGCGAACGCAACTCCCTCACGAATGTCTTCAATGCTTGCGCACTCAATAACGTAGCGGGCGGTGCCGCCAACCTTCAGCGTTGTCAGAGCCCGTAGTGAGACCGATTCGCGTACATCCATTAGCGCGTGCCGATACTAGTGAGTATCGCCATGATCTGTGTCGCTTGCTCAGGGAAGAGCGTAAGCATCTTCTGCAGAAGCGTACGCGCCTCTGCAAGCCGCCCTGCCTCTATGTACGCGTTTGCAAGCTGGAGGTACGCAGTAGGGTCGCCGCTCTCGTTGGCTCTCGTTATAAGCGCTGGGATAACCTTCGCAAAGTCGCGCACCTCGTAGTACGCAAGTACGACGATGCTATTGGTAACGGTCGTCGTTCCAAAGTGCTGAAGCAAGATCGCTTCTGCTTCTTTTGCCCTTTTGGTCACAATAAGACCTGCGGCGTTATACGCTGCCAGTTCCTCAAACTGGGGACTGAGCTCGTATGCACGCCTGAACGCGTCGCTTGCACGCGCGTAGTCTTGCAGCTGCCAGTAGAGGACGCCTTCTTCAATAATGAGGCTCTGCTTCCTGGGTGAGAGCGACTCTGCTATAGCGAGTTCGCGTAGTGCATTCTCAAAATCGCCGCGGGTGCGAAATGCGTACATATACTCAAGGCGCAGACGAGCATCCATTGGTGCCCGCTCCACCTCCTTACCCATCTCTTCAAGCGCACGGAGTGTTATCTCATTGCGCAGTTCTGCAGGGACATTCGCCTGCCCCGCAATGCTTGCTGCCTTCGTTACGAAATGCTCTCGTATCTCCTGGGTTGCAAAAGATCCCCGTGAGAGCGCGTTATCGAATGCAGTTAAGTTGGTACGTGCATCAGGCCATCCGGCAAGCGCATAGATAAGATCGTTTGCGGCACGCATTGAAGGAACGTTCACGTTCCATACAAGCAGTACTGCCACTGCTATGCCAATAGGTGCAGCGGTCGTCTGAAAGGTACTCTTGTGCATGACCGGCAACGCCTCTACTTCTTTCCACGGGCGTGAGGACGCGTTATGTGCCATCGCAAGTATCATTGCTACCGGTACATACGCAAAGAGGTTATCGAACACGAAGAGGCCCTGGAAGGCATACGCGCCAAGTACCGCGATAAAGAAGACACGCTCGCGCTTATCGCCATGCCTATACAGCGCGTAGACGCCGCTTCCAAGAAGCGCTAGAAACAGCAAGAATGCAGGAATGCCGCCGGCGATAAGCCAGTCGATGAACATGTTGTGCGCACGGTCGAACCAGGGCTCCTGAGCGTACAGCGACGGCTCGTAGTGCTTTGCGAATACATAATTGAAACCTTCCTGCCCCCACCCTAAGATAGGACGCTCTGCTGCGCCCTTGAATGCCATGTCCCAGAGCGTCATGCGGGTTGCGCCATCTGCAAGTGAGATTGAAGTGAGGCGTGCAAGCGTCGGTTCAGACTGCACCCATGCAGCGTCGCGCAGCAGGAAGAACGTGCCTGCAACAAGAGCGAGACCGATGAGCACGCCTACGCCTATGCGGCGCGCTTTGCCTGAAGAGCCGAGTATCCAGAGCGTTGCCCCTACGCCAAGCGCAACCCCCGCACCAAGCAGGGCGCCGCGCGTTGCTGTAAGGAAAAGCATCCATGTCTGAAGTGCTGCAAGCGCAAAGAGCGCATAGCGCAGGAACTTCGTTCTGGTGTTAACGCCAAGCCAGAGCGACACTGTGGTCACAAAGAGGAGGTAGACCGCAAGATAGATTGCATTGCCAAACGTCGCATCGAGGCGCACGCCTCCCTGGTTAATCTCCCGCAAACCGGTGATTTGCAGCAATGCGTACCCCAGCACAAACACCGACGCACCAACGAACGTAAGCCACCATCTGCGCCAGAGCCGCTCTGCTGAAAGCACCGATCCTGCAACCAAGAAGAGCGCGAACACATGTACGAGCGTGATCCAACCATCCATGCGTTCGAAGTTGCTCCAGAATGCCTTGTGCGGATTAACTGCAAAGAAGTTGGCGATGAGCATCCAGCCAACGAGTAGTCCATATATAAGGAGCGTCCACGAGAAGCGCGGACGGTACTTAGTATCGACCAATGCAAGCAAGATCCACCCTACGAACGCTATCTCAACGAGAATGCGGAATGCGAAGTGCTTGCCCGTAATGAACGGGAAGAAGAAGTCGTATTCTACGTAGAGCGGAATAAAGGGAATGGCGAACAGAGCGCCGAGCACCGCCCATCTGATTACGTGCTTCATATAGGAGAAAGTATAATACGAGCCCTCCAAATGAGGTAACCAGGCCTTTCCTTCCTCAGTTATAGCCCCTGCAATGGTAGGATTTCCGTATACTATGAACCGCCTTTCAGGAGCGATCATTTCCTTCCTTAAATGGAGTGAGCGCTACACCCGCACTGATATGCTCTACCTCGCCTCAAGCGCGTTCTGGGGCAATTTAGGCACCATAAGCGTCACGCTTTTCTCTCTTGCGCTCTATCTCGTGTTCGCAAACGTTCTTAGCAAGGAGACATTCGGCACATACCAGTACCTGCTCTCTCTGGGAGCCCTGCTCGGCGCGTTCACTATAACCGGCATGAACGCAGCGGTTTCGCGTGCTGTTGCTCGAGGATTCGATGGCTCGCTCAGGGAAGCGATTCGCTTCCAGCTCGCATGGCTCTGGATACCCATTGCCGCAGCACTGCTTGGTAGTGCGTACTATGCACTACAGGGCAATATTCCTCTTGCGCTTGGTCTTGCGCTTGTCGGCATTGGCACGCCGCTTATAAATACGTTTAACACCTATAGCGCATTCCTCGTCGGCAAGCAGGACTTCAAGCGCGTCTTTTTGTATAACTTCGCCATCAACGTACCGTTCTATGTGGTTCTTATCACCAGTGCGTTTTTAACTGAGAATCCAATTCTCCTTATCGGCATCAATGTCGGCATACAGGTGCTCGGCTACTTCGTCGCGTATCGCGCGACGCTGCGTACGTACACACCAAGCACAGCTACTGAGCTTGGTACGCGCACGTACGGCACGCACCTAAGCGTCATGGGGGTGCCAAGTACGATAGCGCTCCACCTTGATGCAGTGCTTGCCTTTCACTTTCTCGGTCCTGTCGGTGTTGCGCTCTTTGCGTTTGCAACGGCAATACCAGAGCGCATAGGTGGCCTCTTTAAATTCTTGCCGAGTGCGGCACTGCCGCGATTCGCGCATCGCTCTCCAGAAGAAGTGCGCGGTACGATCGTACGGCGCCTTTTCCTTCTGCTGCCTATCCTTCTCATTGCAGCAGCGCTGTATGCCCTTGTTGCGCCCTTTCTATTTGCCCTGCTCTTCCCTGCGTACCTTGATGCCATCCCGTACTCGCAGTGGTACAGCCTGATTCTGATAACGGTGCTAACGCAGATACTCGTTGCTGCGCTCTCGGCGCACCAGCGCGTGCGCCAGCTCTACGCCTTTAATATTGCAAGTCCGGTCTTCCAGGTTGTGCTGCAGCTTATAGGCGTTGTGCTCTACGGACTCTGGGGCCTTGTTGCAGGCCGGCTTCTCGGTGCACTCTTGTCGTTCTTCTTGGCGTTGCTGCTTGTACTCAACCGACCTAAGGGCGACGTGCGCTGAAGACGAAGGAGTGCGCAAATGCGTATGGGAAAAGCTTTGAGAGAAGAGAAAATTTCTTTGACACGATATCGATTACCTCGACATCGACAAAACCGGCATCCTCAATCATGCGCTTGAAGTCTGGACCCCAGAAGTGGTTTATGTGCGTTGGATCCTGCAACGCAGTTCCCTTCTTGCGCGCGAGCATGAGGCGCGCTCGGCTTTGAAGCGAGAACGCATGCGGAATAGAGCCGAGAAGCAAGCCGCCGGGCGCAAGCACATCAAAGATCTTCTTTAAGACCTGCTCTGGGTAGTAGAGGTGCTCGATGATCTCGCACGCAACTACTGCATCAAAGGGACCGGTGACTGGCCACTGTCCGTTAAGGTCTGCGTGGATTGTGGTTATGCCGTATGCGTTCTTTGCCCGTTCGAGCGCTTCAGAGTCAATATCAATACCAGTAACTTCATTCCCTTCGCTATAGAAACCGGTGAGTGCCCCATCGCGGCATCCAATATCAAGCACGCGCTTGCCGGTTCCCATGCGGCTCTTCAAGAATGAGCCGCGCACGTCACCGTTTACAAGAAAGAATTCCCCGCGACGGGAGGTGTGGTGCTCACGATAGATGCGTTCAAGTGATTCATTCATAGATAGTGGCAATCATATACTACCGCCGCGCTGCCGCGTAGTAGCCGAGCGGCATATGCTCGGCATCCATGCTGTTTTCTGGACGGATACGCTGAAACGCCTTATCGAGAGCTACGGCAAGGTTCAGTATAGGGAAACTAAGCCAGCGCCAGCGCAGCAGCCCGAGTGCCGTATGGTACATCACGCTGAACCCGCCGGTACCAAGCGCTCGTATCTCGGCATGCGCAAACCCGCTATCGTTCAGGAGGCGTGTGAGCGCGCTTTTTGTGTAACGGAAGTAATCATTCGGCGAGCCGTGCACGTTGAACATAAAGGGCACGGCTATATGAAGCGTACCGCCCGGGCGAAGAACGCGATACGCTTCGCGCAGCGCCATTCGATGATCATAGAGATGCTCCAGTACATTAATGAAAAGTACGGCGTCATACGACTCGTCCGCAATCGGCCAAGCTTTCTCAGCGTCAAAGATGAGATCTGCGCCGTACGCCGCATCTATATTCGCGGTCGTAATGGTATGCGTGCCCTGCATGAGTTCATGGTATCCAGATTTTGTAGACCCGCCGACATCCAGTATCTCGCCATCTATAACGAGCGTACTGAGGACCCTATATTCTTCTCTGCGCAGCAATGACTTCATGGTTTGGTTATTCTAGCGTCATCTCGCGTGCAAGCGTATCGCCAAGACGAGTGAGACTATGGAGCTGAGCACGCTCGCAAAGCACCTCATGTGCACCATCTGTACCAAGCAGTGCTTCGATCCGATCGGCGAGAACTGCTGGCTCAGAAGAAGCGAGCGCGTACGTGTCCCCCATCAACTCGCGCCAGTCATCACTGCGAGCAAGGACGAGAGCGCCCGCCGCCGCCGCTTCAAAGAGCATCTTGTCGAACATGCCCGATTCGGCAAGGTTCACATAAAGCGCGTGCGTACCGAAAATCTCCGGCGCGCTATGATGCGGCACGCCTGGGAAGAAGCGAACGGCACTCAAGCCTAGCTCCTTAGCGCGCGCAATCACCTGCGCGCGGTATGGCTCGTCTTCTGGAGCTGCGCTTCCATAGAATGAAGCTGAGAATGCGCTGTTTCTCATCGCGAGGAGTCCAAGCGCCTCAACGAGAATATCCGGATGCTTTGAGGGAGAAAACCTGCCAAAGAAGAGAATTGAGCGAGGAATGCGCACGCTCGAGCTTTTCTGAAAGAGTGCAAGATCAACGCCGACAGGCATGCGGACACTCCTGGGGAAGGATGCAGTGTACGAGTGCCTGGACGTATAGAAGACCTTGTCTGAGAGGAATCCTGCAAAGCGTGTCTTCAATGATCCTGCGTAATGGTTGCGCCAAAGATACACGCGCTTCCCTAGAAGTTTCCAGAGCATGCCTCCAACAAGGACGTACTCTTCATTCATGTGTATGAACACTGCGTCATAGTCTTTGCGCATGCGCCACGCATGCTGAAGAAATGTCACCGCATAACTAACCTTTGAACGAATCCCCTTCTCTTTTCCAAGCGAGTGGACCGTAACATTCTCTGGAAGCGCATGGCGTCCTTCGTACAGGCAAATTACCTGCACCGTATCAAAGCGCCCTGCAAGCTCCTCAATCCAGCGAAGAAAGAAGCTCAGTGTCAGTGATTCAGCATCGACCGCCTGCGTAACGATAAGGAGCCTCATACCAAACGTGCTTTCTCCACCGTATCCCGTAGGTCGTCCGCGATCATCTGCGGCTGGTTTGCATAGACGAGCAGGTGCTCTCTGACTGCTTGCTCGGCGGCCTGAGCAAGCGTAATGCGTAAACGGTTGTCTTCAATAAGTGCGCGTATGTGCTGCACGATTCCCTGTATATCGCCAGGCTCACTCACGAGCGCGTGCGTTCCTGGAAGTAATACATCGCCTACGATGCCCACATTCGTAGTTATGATCGGCAGGTCATTACGCGCCGCTTCAACAAGCGCCAGGCCATAGCCCTCGTATGCGCTCGTTTGTATGTACGCATGCGCAGCTCCCATAAGATCTGGCACGTCTGCGCGCGTACCAAGAAAGCGTACATAGTTTTCAATGCCGTGCGTGCGCGCAAGAGCACGGAGCGCGCCGCGTTCTCTGCCTTCTCCAGCAAGCACAAGGCCGACCGTTGGATACAATTTGCGGACCTCAGCGACCGCATGGATAAGATCATGCAAACGCTTCTCAGGCTCAAGACGGGCTGCGGCAAGCAAAGTGAACGGGAATGGCGCTTCAAGCGCAGTTGATTCCTTCTGCACATCCGGCATCGCAATAGGAATTATGACCGGTGAGACAATCGAGTTCTTGTAGCGCGCGCGAAGCGAGCGCTCAATGCGTGGCGCAACAACGCGTATGCCATCGGCCTTTGGAAGGACGCGGTCTGCCATCATAAGCCGGATGCGATTGAGGAGTGCAACTGACGATGAGCCGCGCGTAAACCACGGAGAGAAGAGATCGGTGTGAATCTGCACGTGGAGTTTTGCTTTCGTACCCTTGCACGCTTTCATGCCGACCCAGCCGTACTCAAAGGGATCCTGTGTGGAGACAATGTCTATATCGTACTTCTTGATTATTGCGTGCGCATGCTTTGCGAGCTTGAACGGAATGAGCGGCTTTGCGACGCACACTTCATGGATCGTTATGGCGCCATCAGTGGTGGTGCGCGCTCTTTTAGCACGCAGAAGTACGTGCATCTCTCCTATCGCTTCAGCGTACGCCTGCATACGCATGCGCGTTGCGCTCGTTACGTCAGGGATTGAGGAATCGGTTGAGATAAAGAGGGCTTTCATACGAGTTCTTTGAGTACGCGCGCAGTGTGTGTAAGCATTGTAGGTTTTTCAAAACGCTCGTCCATAGGAGCGCTCCTGAGCTTCTTCGCAAGCGCTTTGTCGGTCAGTATGCGTCTGCACGCTTCAACCAGTGCTTTCGTGTCATTGACGGGTATAAGGAGGCCGTTCACCTCGTCCTCGATCAACTCCCCATTTCCTCCCGCGCGCGTTGCTACGATAGGCACCTCAAGCGAGAGCGCTTCGATAAGCAAGTGCGAGAGGCCTTCGTAAGTTGAATTTAGAACGAATATGTCTGCGCTCTTCATAAGTGCGAGCGCGTCAGCATGCTCTAGCGCTCCAGGAAATGCATAGTTCTCCTTAAGGCGCGCCTTGGCGTACCGTTCGAGCTGCTGCCGGTCTGGACCGTCTCCGGCAATAATGAGCGAGGCGTCCGGCATGTCTTTACGCAATACTTCAACCGCATCAATAAGTCCTGACATGCCTTTCCATGGCACGAGCCGGCCAACTGAAACAATCCATGGCCGCGTCATTTGATCTGAAGCTTCTGCAAACGGCTCAACCGCCTCCCGCTCAAGCGCGTTATAGATCACATGCACCGATTCCTCTGGTACGCCCCAGAATGTAACTATGCGCTTCAGGTACGCGCTCGGCACAATGACACCGCGCGCACTTTTCGTAACCCACGTTTGGATGTACTTGAATACCAGTACGGGAAATGGAAGATCGCGCTCATAGAGGAAATCATCGAGGTTCTTTTTCATGCCGAACCGCTGTCGCCCTTGTTCCCAGGCATAGTCCCCCACCACCTTAACCACAAACGGCACCCGCCTGAGGAAAGCTGCAATGCGTGTTGGAAAGCCGGTTGAGACCGGATCAAGCGCAAGCACGAGGTCTGCATCCTTAAGCGCGCTAAACATGTTCCAGAAATAGGCGACTGTCCGCACACCGGGCGGCAGGCTTCGCACCTCGCTAAACTTCACCACGGACACCGCTATATCGTATTCAGGAAGGGATTCCTCAAGAATGCGTGCATATGTGGCAGGACCGCCTATTTCAGGCGGATACAAGGGTGCAGCGATAACTAACCGCATAGTCTTCATATGATACCAGGCCGCACCAGGGCACGTTTTTGTGCTAGATTTCAGCTATGAGAATCGTGCTTGCAACACCCCTCTACCCACCAGATACTGCGCCTCAAGCGCGTTATGTAAAGGAGCTCGCTGAGCGCCTTCGCAAGGAACACGAGGTAACGATCGTAGCGTATGCGCACATTCCTGAAGCTGTCTCTGGCGTGCGTATTGTTGCCGTTGATAAGATAAAGCCCATTCCGATACGCCTAACGCTATACACGCTCGCGCTATACCGCGCACTGCGGAGTGCTGACCTCGTGTACGCAGTCAACGGACCTTCAGTAGAGCTTCCGCTCTTCCTGCTTTCGTTCATGAGAATGTCGCTTGTGTTTGGCGTGGTCGATTCTTCAGCACATGAGCGCATGAAAGAGAATTTCTTTACGCGCCTGGTTCACAGAACCGTGCGCAGGCATGCACATGCAGTGGTAACGGCAATGCCGCCTGAACGCCCTGAGATACTGCCCTTTGCCGCGCCGCCGGACACGACTGCGTACGAGCAGGCGTGGAAAACACACCTTGCGGATACTTTTACATATGGAACATAACGCACAGGAGTCCTGGGAGTTGTACCGCAAGCAGGAGCTTGCCCTACTTGAGCCCATACTCGAGTCGCTTCGTATAACGCTCGACGCTGAGCAACCGCACATTGGTGGCGAGCGCTACCTTATGCACGCGGTTACGACGGTAAGCGGTAAGAAGCTCATCTTGCTCGGGCGCATGCAGGATTCAGACAAACGCGTTGTAATAAAGGCAACGCGCGATGCGGCGGGCAAGCGGGAAATCATCCATGAACGCGAGTGTCGCGCATTTCTTAAGCAGATACGGTTTGCGTACGATACCTTCTTCGCACCTGAAGAGCTGCTCTTTACTGAAAGTGGCGGCTTCTGTATCTCGGTACAGGCATATATAGAGCAGCCCTCAACCTTTCTTGCGCGCCCTACGCCTATGCAGTTTGCGCTTGCGCTCAAAGCGTTTAAGGCGCAGGAAGGTGCTCACGCCACTACCTACGAGCACCTGCGCCAGATCAGAACGATCTTTGGAAGCATGAACGCGCGCGCATACCTGGCGTCGTTTGACCGCTTCTCTGAGTGCGTGCGCGGACACGAGGCAAATGCACACCTTGCCCCACTCCTTGCACAGGCGCGCACATTCCTTACCCGCAATGAGCGCGTTATTGAACAGTACGCTGGATTCCTTACCCATACCGACTTCGTGCCGCACAACTTCCGTGTCGTAGGAGAGACTATGTATCTGCTCGATCACTCCTCTATCCGCTTTGGCAACAAGTACGAAGGATGGGCGCGCTTTATAAACTTTATGACGCTTTACAATCGTGAGCTTGAACAGGCGCTCCTCACCTACGTACGCGATAACCGAACTCCTGAGGAGTACGAGGCGCTCACTGCCATGCGTGTGTACCGCCTCGGCGAGATTCTCTGCTACTACACCAAAACCCTCCCTAAGAGCCAGGGAGCGCTGCGCACATTGAACGAAGCCAGGATTTCGTTCTGGTCATCACTCCTTGAGTCACTCCTTACGGGCACGGACTTCCCTGACGCAGCCGTGGAAGAATATAGAAGATTGCGTGATTCCCTGCGCAGCAGTGAAGAAAAGAAGCGTCAGCAAGAGCTACACTAGTGCGCGCATGCGCGCGACGAGCACTCTGTACTCTTCGATAAGCGGATCGCTCCAGGTCTCTTCAAGCATCGCGAGCATTGCTTCCTCAAACCAGAGCTTCTGCTCTTTGCTTGCATTAAACTTCTCCCAGAGCGCGCTTCCCAGCTCCTCATGCGCACGTATGAGACTCTCGGCATTATGGATCTTATCTGCGGTTGCTACCGCCTTTGCGCCATCTGGTCCGAGGCGTACTGACTCAATATAGGCACGCTTCTTCTCTTCCCAGGAGAGCGAATCATCATTCGTAACGGCGCGCACAATTGCATGCACCGCCTCGCCAAGCTCCTGGACGAGCGCCTCTTCAGTGAATTCGGTATCCTCAAGCACATCATGCACAAGCGCAGCCGCAACGACCGTGTCTTCAAATCCCCGCACCGCGAGCGCATGAGCAACCATCACCGGATGCACGATGTACGGAATGTTCCCTTCCTTACGAACCTGTCCTGCATGTGCAGTAACAGCAATACGAAGCGCTTTTTCAATTAGAGTGATTTCCATAGCGTAATAATACTCGATAAGCGAAGGCGCGACCTGGAGAGGCCGCGCCTTGCGGGGGTTTCAGAGCATGCGCTCCTTTTGAAGCTTCTTGATGTGCTCGTCGAGTTCCGGCGAAGCATGCCAGTCGAGCGCGTCGCCGCCGCTCGTCACCGTAAGCAGTACGGCGTCAGGCGAAAGCAGCAGGCTGTGCGGGCAGCGGGGCTCCACGGTAAACCGCGTCCCTACGCCGTGCTTCACAGGCTGCATATATGCACCGATTTCAGTGCAAAACGCGAGCACCACGTACCCGCGCAGGACCATGTACTGCTCCCGCGCGTGCTCATGGTAGTGCGCGGGTTGCCAGCCGCCCTTGGTACCCGGTACGAACTCCGTAAGCGAGACGGCAACGTCTCCAGAGCGGATGCTGCTGATGATTTCGCCGTTATGCCTCAGCGTGGATCCAATCGTGAACCCAAGCGCTTCAGCGTCCTCAAGCGTCAACTGGGTCATTGGACCCTCCCTTAGACAAAGACCTTTGGCATTAAGCCGCTAGGCACTATGCCCTGATACTCAAAACTATGCAACGTGGCTAAAGACTGGCGTGAACACTTTCTCCTGCATGGTTTTGGCTACCCGATCCCAGTCATAGTTCTCTTCAACGAGAGTACGGGCCTGGCTAGTCACGCGCTTAACCGTATCAGGATTACTTAGAATCTCATTCACACGGGCAGCAATCTGCGCCGGTTTACCAACACCCACTACCCATGCAGTTTGCATTCCGCTTGATTCATCAAACACGAATTCAGCAAGACCTCCTGCCCGCGTGGTGACCACGGGAAGCCGGGATGCCATTGCGGATAAGAACGCATTACCAAGACCTTCAGACCGCGAGGGTCCAACAAAAATATCTGCGGCACGCCTATAGCGCGTGACTTCGCTGCGATCGACTGGACCGGTGAAGATAACACGGTCGAGGACGCCGCATTCTCGCGCAAGGTCACGGAGCATTCCCTCTTCTGGTCCCCCGCCGACCAGCACGAGCTTTACATGAGCCGGCAGCAATGGAAGCGCACGGATCGTATCATCGTTCGCTTTCTGATGGACAAGGCGCGCAGTATTAATAAGGAATATGTCATCCTCTCCCTTGCCAAGCTGCTTTGCGGTGGCACGTATTTCTTCTGCAGGTACCGATTCGTGAAGATCTTTCGGATTCGCACCGTTGTGAACCAGCACCACTTCACCCCGGTAGCCGCGCCGCGCCGGCCATGCTGCCAGATGCTTTGAGATTGCCTGCACGCAGGCAGCGGTCCTAAAGCCGTGATCAAGGAGAAACGCAATCGGTCGAATGAATGGGCGTTCGAAAACCTTTTCATACGGGTCCCCATCCTGAAGCGTGAGAATATGCGGCACGCGGACGCCAAGCACTCGCGCAAGCACAACGGGAAATAGCATGTAGGTCATCATGGCCCATAGCGCATCAAAGCGAAGCTTCCGGTGAAGCGTACGCGCCTTGAGCGCTGCAAGCGGGATGAACAGCACTTTGGAGAGAAACGCGCCGCCAATACCAACGCGGTATACCCAGACATTCCCTATTCGTTCCTTGCGTGGCGCCGTCGCATCAAAAAGAAGTGTTACGAGATGGAATTCAATTGCTTCTGGACTAATACGATCCGTTATTTCTTTAATCGCTGCCTCTGCACCAGAGACATGGCTTGGATAGTACGCAAGGGAGAATATAAGAACGCGCTTCATACGCTTTGTTTCGCTTCCTCGATATAGTCCTTGAGGAAGTGTTCCTGGTGCCAGCCGAGGGCTTCAATCTTCTCTGTGCTTATGGCGCCCGTTGAGCGCGTTGACTTTGTCTGCGGCAACATTTCCACTTCGCCACCAAACATCGCTGCAACCTCAAGAAGCGAATACACATCACTTGCAGAAATACCGTATTCGTCAGAGGCTCCAGATTCTGCGATCTTCACGAGTGCATCGACGGTATCAAGTACGTGCGTGAATGCCCGTGTCTGCGTGCCGGGTGCGCGGACGGTAAGCGGTTTTCCTGCACGCGCCTGTTCGCGGAATGTCTCAATGACCGTTCCGTAGTTATCAACGCCTGCGCGCTCGCCAGGTCCGTACACGTTATAGAAGTACGCAATTGCATAGGAGAGGCCGTACCATTTTCCGTAGTTAGCAACGAGCTCGCTGTTAGCTGCCTTGGCCCAGGTATAGGGTGAAAGATCACGTCCCTCAACACCGTCCTCGCGCACGCCTGCAAACTTGGTTGACGAACCGGCATAGACGAGACGGCTGCCGCGCGCGCGCCAGAACTCAAGCACCGCCTGGGTACCGCTCGTGTTCAGATCCCATACGAGCTCCGGCTCTTCAAGACTCTTGGCAACCCGGCTGTACTCGCCCAGGTGAAAGATGACGTCCGGCGGCTCAGGCACGAGGCGCGCGATGTCCTTGGTATGTCCTTCCCGATATTCGACTCCTGGAAGATGGTTCTCCTTGTTTCCAGAGAAGTAGTTATCAAGGGATATAACGCGATACCCCTCCAGAAGGAGACGTGCGCACAAATGCGTGCCGATAAAGCCGGCTCCACCGGTTACGAGCGCGGTTTTCATGAATCTAGCGTACGACGAATGATGCCCCACATGCAAGCAAGGAGCCAAAGAGGCACATAAGCCACGAAGGGCGCGCAGCAGGCTGCGGCGCATATGCCGCCCCCGCCGCGACCACACTCGGCGGCGCGGCGGGGGCTTCTATACCCTCTTCATATGGCTGTGCTGCTACTGGTAAGGGTCGAACGACCTCCTGTATAGCTTCTATACCAAGCGACAAAGGCAAAGGTTGCACAGGCGTGCTTACCGCTGCTACTTTGCCGCTTGGAAATTGGAGCGTGTATGCCGTTGAGGTGCCAAGCCCAGTCACTATGCTTGGAAATACAACTGACGATTGCGGCGAGAGCGCCGTATCGTCTGGAAATGCAAAGGTGGTGGTGCCGTTAGTAAGCTTCCAGTCGGAGAGATCAAGCAGTGTCGTTGCGGTGTTTGTAATAGCAACACCCTCCTCATGCGGCGTAAGGGAGACCGCAGCTTTCAGAACGAGCACTCGGAGCGTCTCGAGCGCATGCGCATCCTCGTACTCTGCACGGACCACCACCAAGTATTCTCCGGACGCATGATACTGGTGCCTCACGGAATTGCCGAGCTCGCGCGTACCGTCGCCAAAACTCCAGGTTATGCGTGCATCCTTTACGATCCCTTTGTCCGTATACGCAACTGCGCGGTACGGCGTGGTGACATCCTCAAGCACGATACGCGCAACTCCAGGGTCGACAAACAATACGCGGGCAGGACTCTTTGGTTTTATTGTAGGCGCACTACTCCCGCCCACGGTTGCCGTTGGCGTGGTGGTTGCGCTCTCTTCAGTCTCAGGCGTTGTCGTAGCAGTCTCCCCTCCTTCTGCAGCTGAAGCATTCATTGCCTTTGGCGTAGGGGTAGCTGTGATCCACCCGGTATCGGTGCGCTGCGCGGTCTTCTTGGTTACATTGTCGCCACCAATACTTTGCCAGTTAGTGCCGCCAACAACGTGATCAATCGTCACGCCTGCAGCATCTTTGAGGGTGAGCGTATCGCCACTATTAGAAAGCGCACCGGTGTATATCTGATCGGCAACGGCTTCTGTACTTCCATCGTTAGTACGCTCGAGTAAAAAGAAACCGCCCGCAGGGATCGTTCCTGAGAGCGTTATATTCGGTGCCGTACCGGCGCTGGCGAGCGTCCAGCCGGAGAGTGTGACGTGCTCGCTACTGTCGTTATAGAGTTCGATCCATTCAGCGTTCGCATTCGCACTATTACCCATCCATGCAATCTCATGTATGCGAACAGCGGCTACGGCATGGAATGGCGTGACGAACACCAGCACCAGTACCAAGTAGCTGAGTCCTCTTCTATACATTGTCCTTGAAGATGGAACGGAGTGTATCTTCCGGCACTTCAAATGGCTTGGGGCCTTGCTCTTGCTTTTGCTGCGGTGGAGTCTGCTTTGGTGGCTCGCTCTTGCCGACAACCTCCTTAAGCGCGCCCTTCAGAGATTCTTGCTTGGAAGATTCCTTCTTATGCTTTTCCTGCTGCGCCTGCGAAGTCATGGAGCGCAAGATATCTTTCAGGTCTTCGCTGGTTTTTGCTTTGGGTGGAGGCGGCTGTTCTCTGCGCGGACGATCTTGCGGCTGCGGCTTTTTTGGAGGACGGTCGCGGTTCCCTTCTGGGCGACGCGGTGCATACTCCTTCTTTGGCTCCGGTTCAGCGGGCGCGTTGTCTTCAAGACGAAGTTCTGCGAAGAGCGCTTCTTCAATAGCGGTGCGGCGGGCAGCAAACTGAGTACGGGACGTTTCGATAACCTCTGCACGATACGACCGAGGGGGCGCCTCTATTGGCGGGATGGTGACCGCAGAGAACGGGCGCGAACCCACACCGTCGATCATGAGGGTGAGGTAGACCTGCGCAAAGCCGAGGTTCACAAGATCCTCTTTCATAAACTCAGGAGAGAAGATAGTTTCAAGCACCTCTGCATCAAATGGCCCTACACGAAACGCAACCGTAGTACCGACGTTACCGAACACAGCAGCGCGCACCTCTTCTTCCATCTGCTCAACATACTGGTGTGCGATAAGCAGGTTTAGTTTGTACTTACGCGCCTCAGAGAGAATCTCAGCAAATGTCTCGTTGGCGAAGTTCTGGAATTCGTCCACATAGAAATAGAACTTAGGAAGCTTGGCGATGTCCTGCGCTGAAAGATCGGCGCGGCTCATGGCGCTCAAGAAGATGCGCGTGGTAATCATGGAGCCGAGAAGCTTCATATTCGTATCGCCGACCAGTCCCTTTGAGAGATTGATGAGAAGAATTTTGCGGCGATCCATCAGATCGCGAATATCGAAGGAAGACTTCGGCTGGCCGATGATGTTGCGGATGAGCGGATTGCTGGTGAACTGGCCGATCTTATTCTGGATCGCTGGCGTTGCCTCCTGCGTATAGCGGTCCGTATACGTTGCGAACTCCTTCACCCAGAAGTCTTTCACCAGCGGATCCTTGATGTTCTCCACTACTTTCTTGCGGTATGCCTTGTCGGTATACATGCGGTTAACGCCCATCAAGGTTGCGCCCGGGTATTCAAGGAGTGCGAGCAGTGTATTGGAAAGGATGTACTCCATGCGGGCGCTCCATGCGTCGACCCAGATTTTCTTAAAGGTTGCCATGAGGCCAGAGACCACGAGGTGGCGCTTGTCGTAGCCCACGTCCTCCATCACGTTGAACGCGATGGGGTGCTCCATATCAAACGGTGCAAAATAGACGACGTCTTTCACGCGGTCTGCCGGAATATAGTCGAGGAGCTTATCAACGGCTGAGCCGTGCGGATCGATGAACGCAAATCCTTCCCCGTTGCGGATGTCCTGGATCGCCATGTTCTCAAGCAGGGTCGACTTACCCATGCCGGTCTTACCGATGACATACATATGGCGCTCGCGGTCTTTCGCCTTTATGCCAAACGGCACGCGCTTGCCGCGGCTATCGGTTGCACCAAAGTACGTGATCCTTTCAGGATTATCCATTTCGTATGTAGTATACCGCGGACGCCCGGCACCTCAGCAACGCACTATTGATACTGAATAAACAACGGCTGCGGTGAGAGCTTCAAGAGATCCTGCGGCGTAAGCAGCCTATCGCTCGGTGGCTTCAAGTCATTCTTATAAAAGATCTTAAACCCGGTAAACTGCACCGGTTCAGGCTGGATGAATTGCTTATAGGTATTAATTT
>Ga0247718_1000043_pt1 | contig 25730 bp, 22 predicted proteins | sample 21E_DmetaG_FD_189045 | JGI IMG/M metagenome (GOLD analysis project Ga0247718, IMG submission 189045) | Soil microbial communities from hillslope of Landscape Evolution Observatory, University of Arizona, Oracle, AZ, United States - 2-1-E_D | ecosystem: Engineered > Artificial ecosystem >...
CTCCCGGTACCGATCGAGCTCATCGGAAGCGGCGCCGTCGGGCCGACTCTGGGCGCGGAAGCCTTCGAGGAAGGCCTTATCGCAACCGGCATCGGGTTCGCGCTCGTCGCACTCTTCATGATCCTTTGGTACCGCCTTCCAGGCGTGATCGCGACCTTGGCGCTCGTTATCTATGTGGTGATGACCGTGGCGCTCATCAAGTTCATCCCGATCACGCTCACCACCTCGGGCATCGCTGGCTTCATCCTCTCGATCGGCATGGCGGTGGATGCGAACATCCTCATCTTCGAGCGCATGAAGGAGGAGCTCCGCGCCGGAAAGGCGGCGCGCGAGGCGCTCCGTATCGGGTTCGCACGCGCCTGGTCCGCGATCCGCGACGGCCACTTCACTATGATCATCTCGAGCGCCATCCTCTTCTGGGTGGGCACCTCGATCGTACAGGGCTTCGCGCTCGTGTTCGGCCTCGGCGTGATCGCATCCTTGATCTCCGCCGTCTTCATCACGCGCATCCTGCTTCTTGCGGTCGTGCCGGAGGAAGCGGGGAAGACCTGGCGCTTCCTGCTCGAGACCGGGTTCTATAGGCATAACGCTCACTAATATGTTTGTCGTCCGACACCGCCGCTTCTTCTTCATCCTCACGGGGCTCCTGCTCCTCGGCTCTATCGTTGCGGTCGCCGTATTCCCGCCGAAGCTCTCGATAGAGTTCACGGGAGGCTCGCTCCTTGAGGTGGCCTACGAGAACGGCCGCCCGGAGCTTTCTGTGGTGCGTGATCGCCTCCATGCCCTTGAGCTCGGGGAGCCGTCCGTACGCGAAAGCGGCGAGAACGCGGTTACCATCCGTACCCGCACGCTCTCGCCCGAAGAGCGCACCGCGGTCCTCGCGGCGCTTGGGGGAGGTGCGGGGGACGCGGTTACGGAACTGCGATTCAATTCCATCGGCCCGTCCTTGGGGAACGAGCTAGCCGTCAAGGCGCTGTATGCGATCGGCGTCGTGACGCTCGCGATCATGCTCTACATCGCCTGGGCGTTCCGCGGCGTCTCGCGCCCGGTGCCGTCCTGGGGCTACGGCATCATCGCGGTGTTCATGCTCGCGATCGACATCATCGTGCCGACCGGATTCTACGCGGTCTACGCGCTCTTCACAGGAGCCCAGTTCGACTCGCTGTTCGTGATCGCGCTTTTGGCGCTCCTTGGGTACTGCATCAACGACGTGATCGTGATCTTCGATCGCGTGCGCGAGCACCTCAAGAGGAACGAGGAAGAGGAGGTCGACGAGGAGTTTGCGGTGACGGTGGGCAAGTCCATCGACGAGACCATGGGCCGCTCGATCAATACCGGCCTTACCGTAGTGCTCGCGCTCCTCGCGCTTACGGTCATCGGCAACGAGGCGACGCGGAACTTCGCGCTCGTGATGATGGTAGGTGTCGCGGCAGGCACGTTCTCCTCCATCACGCGATCGGCACCCCTTCTCATTCCGATCGCTGCGTGGCTCGAGAAGCGGCGCGCGGCAAAGCCTAAGGAAGCTTAATCATGATCATCGGCATCACCGGATCCTTCGGGGCAGGAAAGGGCGCGGTGGTGGACTATCTCGTCCGCGAGAAGGGATTCGCGGACTATTCAGCCCGCGCGTTCATCGTTGACGAGATCAAATTCAGGGGGCTTCCGGTGAATCGCGACACGATGGCTGAGGTCGCGAATGACCTGCGTCAGAAGCATGAGCCGACGTATATCATTGAGTCTCTCTACAAGAAGGCACAAGAGCGTGGAGGAGATGCGGTCATCGAGAGCCTGAGGGCGGTAGCGGAAGCCCGCCTCATCAAGAAGCTCGGCGGGGTGGTACTCGGCATCGACGCGCCGCCGGAGGTGCGCTACGAGCGTGCGGTCGCGCGCGGGAGCGAGACCGACAGGGTACCGTACGAGGAATGGCTCCAGCAGGAGATCCGCGAATCGAATCCGGACGATCCTACGAAGCAGGATATCTTCGGAGCGCTCAGGGAGTCCGACGTCATTATCGAGAACAAGGGTTCGCTCAAAGAGCTCTACGAGAAGATCGATCAGATGCTCAAGAAGGAGCGGATGGGATCGTAACGCTAAGGGTCGGCGGCTCTCGACGCGGCTAGCGAATAACCGTTCCCTTGAACGGCTTTCCATCGAGGTAGTTTCCGAACTCCTCGAGGTGCGCTCCGCTCATGATCGCCACCTCAAGCTTGAGCGCCTCGGCTTCGCGCGCTGCTACCGGATCAAACGGGGAAGAGAGACCCGGATCCCACTCCTCAGGGATAAGCTTCCTGAACTCCTGCCAGCCGATCTTCTCGATTTTCTTCGCGTCAGGGTTCTTGCGCGGGTCTTCCGTATATACGTAATCGATATTCGAGAGGTTCACGAGCTTCTTGGCGCCGAGCATCTTTGCGGCCATCACGGCGCAGTAGTCGGTGGACCAGCCCGGCTTCCAGCCTGCGCCGATCACGATCGATTCGCGGCCGCGGAAGCGGTGCGTGGGATTCTTGATGATGCGAGCCTGCGCCTCTTCGATGAAGACGGTCCTGAGGAGGTGCGCGTTGAGGCGCGTCGAGTGGATGCCGAGCCAGTCGACATCCTCGCGTTCGAGCTCGTCCGTGCCGCGTATCGCCTTGGCCGCCTCCTGGTAGTCGCGCGAAAGCCTGCCGCCGCCGGTGACGATATAAAAAGAAGACCCGGCACGGGTCTTGGAGAGGATCAAGCTGCGGAAGCGCGCGAGGAAATCGGTGTCGATGCCCTGGGGAACGAGAAGCGAGCCTCCGACAGAGACGACGACATACTCACGCTTTTTTCTAGGCAAACGCATCTGCAAAGCTTGACGGCTCTTTTCATTCTACGCCGCTCGTCGCGCGGTGCAACTAGCGGAATCGGATAAGCGTGTCATAGCGCTTGACCACGGGTAGCGGTGCGCGCTATAACCCGTAAGCCAATCTCATAGAGGAGGGAACATTGGCCAAGAGGAAGTACCGTCTGTTCGCGAAGGGTTCGCGCGGCCAGAAGATCAAGGAGCTCATCATGGCTCCCGACGACGACGCGGCGCTCCAGAAGATCCCGGAGATCTGTCGCCGGCGGGGCATCACCCTCGATCCCGCGCGCGACCGCCTGGTGCGGATCGTCCGCAAGGGCGTCGAAACGGTGCCCGTGCCCCTGGCCGCATAGAGCCAGAAACCGCCGCGTCCCCAGGGACGCGGCGGCCTTATTTTACGGGCTATATTCGGCCTTGACGCTCATTCCGGGGTCCTGTACTATACCCGTACTGCCTCCGAGAGGAGGTGGGGCTTGTTTTTCGCTCTTCGATAATTTCATAGTTACAACCAAAATTGGTAGGAATACATGAGTTTTCTTGTGTTCCGCCTATTCTTAATGAGAGTTTGATCCTAGCTCAGGATGAACGCTGGCTGTATGGATAAGGCATGCAAGTCGAACGGTCCGCAAGGACAGTGGCAGACGAGGTAGTAACACGTAGGTACGTACTCCGAAGTCGGGCATAGCTCACCGAAAGGTGAGGTAATTCCCGATAGTCCCGCAAGGGTAAAGATTTATCGCTTCGGAAGCGGCCTGCGTAGTATCAGCTAGTTGGTAGGGTAACGGCCTACCAAGGCTACGACGCTTAGGGGAGCTGAGAGGCTGACCCCCACCGATGGGACTGAGACACGGCCCATACTCCTACGGGAGGCCGCAGTCGAGAATCTTCCGCAATGGACGAAAGTCTGACGGAGCGATACAGCGTGGTGGACGAAGTGCTTCGGCACGTAAACACCTTTTATGTGGGACGAAATTATTGACGGTACCACATGAATAAGGGGCTCCTAACTCTGTGCCAGCAGGAGCGGTAATACAGAGGCCCCAAGCGTTATCCGGAATCATTGGGCGTAAAGGGTGTCAAGGCGGTTATGTTAGTCGTTCGTTAAATCCGGTGGCTCAACCTCCGGCCTGCGAGCGAAACGGCATAACTTGAGGGTGGGAGAGGTGTGTGGAACTCACGGTGTAGGGGTGAAATCCGTTGATATCGTGGGGAACACCAAAGGCGAAGGCAGCACACTGGCCCATTCCTGACGCTCACACACGAAAGCCAGGGTAGCGAACGGGATTAGATACCCCGGTAGTCCTGGCCCTAAACGTTGCTCGCTCGCTTTACGGAGTATCGACCCTCTGTGAGGCTAAGCTAACGCGGTAAGCGAGCCGCCTGGGTAGTACGAGCGCAAGCTTAAAACTCAAAGGAATAGACGGGGACTCGCACAAGCGGTGGATCATGTGGCTTAATTCGTAGCTAAGCGAAGAACCTTACCAGGGCTAGAAACCAAGCTGCATCCGACCTGAAAGGGACGGAGCCTTCGAGGGTGCTTGGCAGGTGATGCATGGTTGTCGTCAGTTCGTGGCTTGAGCTGTTCCCTTCAGTGGGGTAACGAACGCAACCCTCGTTGTCTGTTATATATGTCAGGCGAGACTGCCCCCTCACGGGGGAGGAAGGTGAGGATGACGCCAAATCAGCATGTCCCTTGATGCCCTGGGCTGCACACGTGATACAATGGCCGGTACAAAAGGACGCAATACCGTAAGGTGGAGCAAATCCCAAAAACCGGCCCCAGTACGGATTGAGGTCTGCAACCGACCTCATGAAGCCGGAATCGCTAGTAATCCTGGGTCAGCCATACCAGGGTGAATACGTTCTCGAGTCTTGTACTCACCGCCCGTCAACTCAAGGAAGCTGGGGGTACCCGAAATCTTGATTCATTCAGGACTACGGTAAATTCAGTGACAGGGAGTAAGTCGTAACAAGGCACGGCTAGCGGAAGCTGGTCGTGGAACACATCCAATCGGAATGAGAAATCAGAAATGATTCTCTCCGGTCGATCGTTGTCTTCGGACAACGGGGAGATGGTGCTGCGTCCCTAAACGCGCACTCGGACGCCGGAACAACGTACCGGTGGAGGCTTGGAAGTCTCAATTGAACTTCCAAACCTCCGAATAGGCGGAACACAAGAGTGCTTCATGCTCCTATCGATTTTGGTACAGAGAATGCCGTGTGGAAGATTGCTCTTCGGAGGAATCTTCCACACGGCATTTTCCTTTATGCGGGGAGCGCTGGAGGGAACGAGAGCCTTTTTACGGCTCGGCGCCAGATGCGCATCTTGTTGCGGTGCCGCCTCAGCTTTAGGGCGGGGGAAGAGCTCCGGGATGCCCGGAGGCCTTTGGTCTCACGCGTGGTGCCGCGGTGTACCATCGTTACCCGTAGTATAGCCAGAAGGCTCCTGAGGCTCGCATGAAGCTGGGGATTCTGATAGTATCCATGAGTCCCGGGAACGCCCGGAGAAGACGCAAGTGTAGCTCAGTTGGTAGAGCACTCGACTGATACTCGAGCGGTCGTAGGTTCGAATCCTACCACTTGCACCAGAACGGAAACGGCCGGCAGCGATGCCGGCCGTTTCCTATACCCACCCGTGCCGCCTTGGTCCCGGGTTCCTGGGTATACTCAGGACATATGCGCCATATCCTTATCGTGCTCTTCATGTGCGTCGCGGCTATCGCGATCGGGACCGCGCTCTACGTCTTCGGACCCGAGGAGCTGAACGAGGCAGCGGCGCTCGACGCGTCCGGTGCGGCGGCGGTCACTTCCGGTCCGCTTGAGGACATCTCGTTTGCCGTGCTTGCTGAAGGGCAGAACGCGGCACGCGTGACGGAGCGTAAGAACTATGCGGTCTATGACGAGGCCGAGTACGCGCGCCTTTGGCAGATGGCGTACGGGGACGATGCGCCGCCTATGCCGGAGGTAGACTTTGCGCGCGAGTACGTGATCGGCGTGTTCGCGGGCGTGAAGCCCTCAGGCGGCTACGACATCACGGTTACTCAGGTGGCGGACTCGAGCACCGAGCGCACGGTAGCAATCACGCTCGTGAGCCCTGGCGAGGGCTGCATGACGACCCAGGCATTCACGAGCCCATTCGAGCTGGTGCGCGTACCGAACGCGGATCTCGAGATCGTGAAGGAGGAAACCCAGACCGCTACGGCCTGCCGCTAGCCGTTTTCGGTTCCCCGAGAATGGGGTAGGATGCGCCTGTGGACCTCAACTCCTATTTCAGCGGCAAGAAGATAACCGTCATGGGACTCGGCCTTTTGGGGCGCGGGGTGGGCGACGCGCGCTTCCTTGCGGAGAAAGGCGCGGAGCTTATCGTCACGGACCTGAAGTCCGCGGAAGAACTCGCTGAATCAGTCGCGCAGCTCAAGGACTTTCCGAATGTCACGTTCGTCCTCGGCGAGCACAGGCTCGAGGATTTCCGGAATCGCGATTTCATACTCAAGGCCGCCGGCGTGCCGCTCGATTCGCCGTATGTGAAGGAGGCGGAGCAGGCGGGGATTCCTATAAAGATGAGCGCATCCTGGTTCATGGAGCTCTCCGAGATTCCGGTTGTGGGCGTCACGGGCACGCGCGGCAAGTCTACGGTGACGCACATGATCCACGCGATTCTCAAGGAGGCAGGCGTGCCGGTATTGCTCGGCGGGAACGTGCGCGGCGTATCGACGCTCGCGCTCCTAGAAGAAGCCACCGACGAGAAGATCGCCCTGTTCGAGCTCGACTCGTGGCAGCTCCAGGGATTCGGGGACGCGAAGCTCTCGCCGAACGTCGCCGTGTTCACGACCTTCCTCTCGGACCACATGAACTACTACAAGGACGACATGGGTCGGTACCTTAGGGATAAGGCGAATATATTCCTATATCAGGAAGGCACGGACACGCTCGTGCTCGGGAGCCAGTGCGCGGAGCTCGTAGAGGAGGCGTACGGCGACCGGATCAAGGCGCATACGATCGTCGCGGGCGCGCATGACTTCCGTGCGGACTGGAAGCTCCAGGTGCCGGGCGAGCACAACCGGTACGATGCGGCGCTCGCAGTAGAGGCGACGCGCGCGCTCCATATTGAGGACGAAGTAATAGAGCGGGGACTCGCGGCATTCCCGGGCGTGCCGGGCAGGCTCGAGCTGGTGCGCGAGATAGACGGGGTTCGCTTCTATAACGACACCAATTCAACTACGGAGGATGCGACGCTCGCCGCGCTCGCTGCTCTTCGGGAAGAGAAGCGGCCTGTTGCGCTCATTATGGGCGGGGCTGACAAGGGGCTCTCTATGGAAGCGCTCCTTGGCGCGCTTCCTGAGGAGACGGTGCACGTAACGCTTCTTGCGGGCACCGGCACGGATCGCATCAAGGGCCGGCTTCCTGGAGCACCAGTGTTTGCTACGCTCGAGGAGGCGGTGAAGGATGCGCGTACGCATGCGCCCGAGGGAGGGGCGGTGCTCTTCTCTCCTGCGTTCGCTTCCTTCGGTCTGTTCAAGAACGAGTATGACCGCGGGGATCAGTTCGATGCACTCGTACGCGCGCTATGACCAGCATCTACCAGCACACAACAGAGAATCCGTTCCATATTTCAGTAGGTGCGGTGCTTGTGAATGAGAAGGGTGAAATCTGCGTGCATACATTTCCAACGAGCGAGCTATCCGAAGACATACGTTCAGCCGTTAAAGCTGAACGAGTGTACATACTCATGCGCGAGTCGGTTGAGGATGGAGAGACGCTGAGCGAAACGGTTACGCGCGGTCTGCAGGAGGAATTCGGCGCAACGGGCACGGTTAAGCGCTATCTTGGTTCCTTGCGCGGAAGAGCACTCTCCTCCAAGGGTTTCGGCACGTTCCAGAAGACAACACTCTACTTTTTGGTTGAACTCGGAGAGATGGGAGAGCGTCCAGACGACGAAGAATCTCACTCCGAGCTTCAGTGGATTGAGCCGCAGCAGCTTATTGAGAAGATGCGAGTGCAGAGGAGTAACAGCCGAGACGATATGGATGAGTCAGAGATTCTCGAAAACTACCTTGCACACAAATAGTATGAAAAAAGTCCACCTCGTAGGCATCGGCGGCATCGGCATCAGCGCGCTCGCGCAGCTGCTGCAGCACGACGGCTATGACGTATCAGGAACCAACGATAGCGAAAGCCCAGAGACACTCGACCGGGTGCGCGAGCTCGGCATACCGGTCAATGTGGGAGCGGACATAGACCGGGTGGATCCTGACACCGACCTTATCGTATATAGCGCCGCGTGGGAGACGCGCGCGCCCGAATTCATGAGCGCACTCAAGGCGCGCGGCATCCCCATGAAGTCGTACTTCGAGATGCTCGGCGACGTCTCGAAAGGGAAGCGCACCGTAGCGGTCTCGGGAACCCACGGCAAGACTACGACCACCGCGATGCTTGCCCGTGTTCTTCGGGACGCAGGCGCCTCGCCTACGGCGGTGGTGGGTTCTGTGGTGCGCGAGTTCGATTCGAACTACCTTTCCGGGGAATCAGACTTGTTCGTGGTCGAGTCGTGCGAGTATCGCAGGCACTTCCTGAACCTCTCGCCTGAGATCCTCGTGGTCACCAACATCGAGTTCGACCACTCGGACTATTTCAAGAACCTCGAGGACGTGCAGGCCGCGTTCCGTTCTTTTATGGAGAAGGTACCGCAGGGCGGGGCGATCGTTACGAACCCGCATGACCCGAATATCGCTCCTTTGCTCGAGGGTCTTACGGTTCCGGTTATCGACTACACGCTCGAGACCATCCCCGAGCTCAAGATTCCCGGAGAGCACAATCGCATGAACGCGCGGGCGGCAGCCGCAGCGGCGCGACTTGCGTATCCGGCAATCACGGACGAATCCGTCACCGCCTCGCTCGCAGCGTTCGAAGGCACCTGGCGCAGGTTCGAGTATAGGGGGAAGACGGTTCGGGGCGCAGAAGTGTACGACGACTATGCGCACCACCCGACCGCAATCCGGAAGACCATCCAGGCGGCACGTGAGCGCACGAATGGGAAGCTCTATATCGCGTTCCATCCTCACACCTACAGCCGAACCCGCGACCTGTTTGAAGAGTTCACTACCGCCTTTGCGGGTGCGGACAAGGTTATCGTGGCGCCCATCTTCGCTGCGCGCGAGCCGGACGACGGCGAGACTACGAGCGAGAAGCTCGCGGCCCACATAAAGGGCACTGGCATCGACGCGAGCGCGGGCACGTTCGATGAGATCGAAAGCATGCTTTCGCGCGAGCCAGGAGAGGGGGACGTCGTGATCACCATGGGCGCCGGCGACATCTATCAGGTGGCGAATAACCTCGTGGCGCATGACTAAGGAACCCGGTACGCTCTCGGTGGTGGCAACGCCAATCGGCAATCTCGCTGACATCACGTTGCGAGCCCTCGATACGCTGCGCTCAGCTGACGTAATCGCATGCGAAGACACGCGCGTAACCGCAAAGCTGCTTGCCCGCTACGAGATAGAGAAGCCGCTCGTGATCTTCCATGCACAGAGCGGAAGGAATGCCGCCACGCGCATCCTCCAGCTGCTCGCAGACGGCAAGCGCGTCGCGCTCGTCACGGACGCGGGGACACCGGGCATATCGGACCCCGGGAGCGCGCTAGTGCGCGAGGTAAAGGACAGGCTTCGGGAAGAGGCGCGCATCGAAGTGATACCGGGGCCGGCTGCGGTCACCGCAGCGCTCTCGATTGCGGGCGTGCCCACCGACGAGTTCACGTTCCTCGGCTTCCTGCCGCACAAGAAGGGGAGGCAGACGCTGTTTGCTGAGATAGCCGAAGCGCCGCGAACCATGGTCTTCTACGAGTCACCGCATCGCATCGAGAAGGCGCTCGCGTCGCTTCGTGAAGTGCTTGTGCCGGAACGCCGGGTGGTGGTGCTGCGCGAGCTCACGAAGCTGTACGAATCGGTAGAGGAGGGGAGCGCTGAGGAGGTGGCGGCGTATTTTGCCGCGCATCCCGACGAGGTACGGGGCGAGTTCGTGGTGATCGTCGCGCCGTAGCTTTGGCCGAACCGCGGAAGCGGGGGTATACTGGTACCCATGTCACGCAGCCTCATGCTCATGATCCTTGGCGGCATCGTCCTCCTTTCGCCGTTTTTGGGACTTCCGCTCGCCATCCTTACCTGGATTCTTCCGGTGCTCGGGATCGCGATACTTGCGATTGGGTTCTCGTACCGCGATCGCGGCCAGAAGGCTCCAGAAGACCAGCATGAAGCATCTCTCCCGGCATCTACGTAAGCCGCTCGTCGCTACCTTAGGCGCGGGGCTCCTCGTGCTCTTCACGGGTGTCCTGGTGCTGCCGCATGCGCTTGCGACCCGTTTCGACCGCGACGCGGGCATGGCCACGAGTTCGCTCGACGCGCTTTTCAAGAAGGAACCGGAGGCTCCGGTGTTCGACGCGGCTGCGTACGACGCGAAGATGCTCGCGCTCGCGAACTACGCCTCGAACACTCCAACCACCACGCCGCGGCTCTGGCCTGTGAAGGCTCCATATCCGAAGCCAGGGGCGCTCCTGCCTGATAACCGCATCATCGCGTACTACGGCAATTTCTATTCGACGAAGATGGGCGTGCTCGGGGAATACCCTGAAGCGCAGATGCTCGACATGCTGCGCGCCGAGCAGCGCAAGTGGGAAGCGGCGGACCCGACCACGAAGACCGTACCCGCGATCAACTACATCGCCATAACGGCGCAGGAGCTGCCAGGAAAGGAAGGGAACTACATGCTCCGGATGCCAGACACGCAGATAGATAAGGCGCTTGAGGTTGCGTCCAAGATCGAGAACGGCATCGTGATCCTCGATATCCAGATCGGCTTCTCGAGCCTCGAGAAGGAGCTCCCGCTCCTCGAGAAGTACCTGGCGATGCCGAACGTGCACCTGGGGCTCGATCCCGAGTTCCATATGATCGGCGAGGAGTCTCCGGGCCACGTGATCGGTTCCTACGATGCAAGGCATATCAATTACGCGGCGGAGTACCTTGCGGACCTCGTGCAGAAGCACGACCTGCCCCCCAAGGTCCTCATCGTGCATCGCTTCACGCAGAGGATGGTCACCAACTATCAGGACATCAAGCCGCTCCCTGAAGTGCAGATCGTAATGGATATGGACGGCTGGGGCCCGCCCGCGAAGAAGATCAATACGTACAAGGCATTCATCCAGCCTGAGCCGGTGCAGTTCACCGGGTTCAAGATCTTCTATAAGAACGACCTGAAGCCGCCTTCGGACCGCCTCCTTACGCCGCAGGACCTGCTTAAGCTCTCCCCGCGCCCGTCCTTTATCCAGTATCAGTAGTTCCGCGTTCTCTCGTTATGATTCCGAACACTTCGCCCTGGCTCGCGCAGCTCAACCGTACCCGGCCTGCCGTTCCGATCGCCGCTGACGCGAGTGCGGACGTGGCCATCGTGGGCGGCGGTATCGCCGGCGCTACCACGGCCTACTTCACCCTCAAGCATACGAACGACTCCGTCGTCATGCTCGAGGCGGATATGGTCGCGCACGGCGCTACCGGGCATAACGCCGGGCAGATCACCTCCTACTTCGAACGCCCGTTCGAGAGCATCGTGAAGGAATTCGGGCTCGAGCTGGCGGTTGAAGGGCAGCGCGCTATCGAGTCGGCATGGGGCCTTCTTGATGAGATCGTTGCCGAAGCGGGGCTCAAGACACCCGCGTACCGGTTCACCGGCTACGCAGGCTGCTCCGAGTTCGAGCAGGTAGTGGAGCATCTCGAGGAGAACAAGGACCGCACGCAGGGAGGGCTGCCGCAGGAAACCATCCTCATCGCCGAGGAGTCGGGCTGGGCGCCTGCGCTCCCGTCTTTCTATGAAGGACTCTATTCCGTAGTGTCGCAGGAGAACGTGCTCGCGCTCCTTGAGACGGAGGATCGGCGCTACCAGGCGGTTATTGCGACCCAGAAGGGCTGCATGAACAGCGCCCGCTTCACGGAAGAGCTTATCGGCTACCTGGTCGCCACATACCCGGGCCGCTTCTCCCTCTATGAGAAGTCGCCAGTCGCGAAAGTAACGCTTTACGAGGATCGCGGCGCGCTCTCGGTACTCGGGCATTCGGTAGAGGCGCGCAGGGTAGTCCTGTGCACGAACGGCTTCGAGCAATTCCATATCGAGAACACCTCGGGAAGCGATATCGATACGAAATTCCATCACCTCGTGCAGGGACGCATCGGGTACATGGCGGGCTACCTCGAATCCATGAACGCGTCGCCGGTGGCGATAAGCTACTTCCCGAAGGGACAGCCCGTTACGGGAGACCCTACAGGAGAGACCTACTTCTACCTCACGCGCCGTCCGCATGGGGAAGAGGAAGGCGAGGCGAAGAACCTGGTGTGTGCCGGAGGTCCGGAGCAGGTGCTTCCGAACCAGGCGGAGTACTCCCGCTCGCAGCACTGTCGCGAGGACGTGCGCGAGTCGCTCGACGACTTCCTCGGTTCTACCTACAAGCATTACCCGGACCCGGGAACCGAGTACTCGTTCTGCTGGCACGGGCTTATGGGCTATACCCCGGGCGGGCTCCGCAGGATCGGCGCTGAGCCGTGCAATCCGGTGCTTCTCTATAACCTGGGCTGTAACGGCGTGGGTATTCTGCCATCGATCTACGGCGGGAAGCGCATCGCGCGCATCCTTAACGGGGAGGTGGTGGAGGCGTCCATATTCGATCCTGTCGATCAGCGCTGCATGATTTGAGTCCACTATGGACGAATTGTAGAATGTGTGTTTGAATCTCCCCAGATCAATTTGGAGGTGTCGAAATGAAACCGGGCGTATCCTTCTATATGGAAGCACGCGATCGCTTCCGGAAGAGAACATGTGATGTTTCGCCGCAAATCTTGGCGAACATCTTGCTCGACGGCTCGAATGAAGTGTTGGGGTGGTGGAGATCCATGAAGATTCGCGCTGCCTGGCGTGATATGTGTCAGGATTTGAAGCCGCACGAACGACTCCAGCTCTTGCATCATTACTGTCCTGGAGTAGAGCTTCGGTGAGCTAGAAACTCAAGGGCCCGGAATTTACGATTCCGGGCCCGACTTGTATTAAGAGAGATGTATACTAGCTGCAATGGAGAACCCTGAGCGCGTAACGTACTTTGCTGCCACTGACGCGAGAGGGAAGCGTGTGCCGTTTGGCATCAAGGCTCGAGACCGTGCCCGGCACATGTACGTGATCGGCAAGACGGGCATGGGTAAGTCGACCCTGCTCGAGAATATGGCCATCCAAGACATCCGGAATGGAGAAGGGATGTGCTTTATTGACCCACACGGCAGCGCGGTTGAGACCCTTCTCAATTTCATACCAAAGGAGCGCGTGAAGGACGTGGTGTATTTTGCACCATTCGATCTTGATTACCCGATTGCGTTCAATGTGATGGAGGATGTGGGGTACGACAAGCGGCACCTGGTGGTCTCCGGCCTCATGGCCACCTTCAAGAAGATCTGGGTGGATGCGTGGAGCGCCCGCATGGAGTACATCCTCTCCAACACCATCCTCGCGCTCCTCGAGTATCCGGGCGCTACCTTGCTCGACGTGAACCGGATGTATACCGACAAGAACTACCGCAAGAAGGTTGTGGAGAACATCAAGGACCCGGTCGTAAAAAGCTTCTGGACGGACGAGTTCGCGAACTATGGCGATCGCTATACGCAGGAGGCGACGCCCGCGATCCAGAACAAGATCGGGCAGTTCACCTCCAATCCGCTCATCCGCAACATCATCGGGCAGGAGCACTCCTCCTTCGACATCCGTACGCTCATGGACGAGCGGAAGATCCTCCTCATCAACCTCTCGAAGGGCCTCGTGGGCGATACGAACATGAAGCTCCTCGGCTCCATGCTCACTACCCGCATCTTCCTGGGAGCCATGAGCCGCGCCGACCTGCCGCCCCATGAGCTCGCGAAGTCCCCGAACTTCTACTTCTACGTGGACGAGTTCCAGAACTTCGCGAACGATACGTTCTCGGAGATCCTCTCGGAGGCCCGTAAGTACCACCTGAATCTTCTCATCGCGCACCAGTACGTGGCGCAGATGGAAGAGGAGGTGCAGGCCGCGGTGTTCGGCAACGTGGGCACCACGGTGTCCTTCAGGGTTGGTCCGCTCGATGCGGAGCTTCTCGAGAAGGTGTTCGCGCCGGAGTTCACGCAGGAAGACCTGGTGAATCTCGGGTTCGCCCAGATCTACCTGTCGCTCATGATCGACGGCATCGGGTCGCGGCCGTTCTCCGCGGTCACGATCCCGCCCATCGAGGCTCCCTCGCGCTCCTACCGCCAGGAGGTGATCGACAGCTCGCGGGCTCAGTTCGCTACCGCCCGCGCAGGCATCGAGACGGCGCTCTTCTCGCGTCTTGCGGAGGCTGCTGAAGAGGCTGCGCAGCTCCATAAGGCCGCGTCCGCAGGGCCCGCGAAGCGTCCGCAGCAGGGCCAGAATCGCCCCCAGGCAGCCGCGCCGAAAAGGGAAGAGCGCAGGCCCGAGCAGCGTCCTCCCGAGCGCCCGCAGCCAAAGGCCGCAGAGCGGAGCAGCGAAGACCTGAAAGCCATCCTTAGGGCTACGGTGGAGAAAGCGCAGAAGGATAAGGGCAAGAAAGAGGAAGGGAAGCAGACGTCGCTCAAGGATGCGCTCAAAGACGTGGTGCCGCCTAAGGAGAAACAGGAGGAGCCTCCGGCAGCCCATACGCCGAAAGCCGCGTTTGAGGTGCCTGAGGAGACGCTCCGCTCGCTTTTCAAGGATGTCTAAGCACCTGCCCATCGCGCTCGCGTTCCTCGGTGCACTCTTGGCTCCGGAACTCGCGCACGGGCAGGTACGTATCAACGAGATCGCTTGGATGGGCACCGACGTGCCCACGAACGCGCACTACTGCGAATGGGTGGAGCTGTATAACGAGGGGACCGAAACCGTATCGCTCTCCGGGTGGCGGCTCGCAACCGCAGACGGCGGCATGAGCGTTTCGCTCTCGGGGAACATTCCGGGGAGCGGCTATTTCGTGATTGAGCGGTATACCGCAAATGCGTGCCCGGATCCCGTACCGGGAGCAAGCGACTTCTCGGGCCCCTTCGGGAGCGGCCTCTCGAATGCCGGCGAGGTGCTCGTGCTTACGCACAGCGGTACGGAGGTCGATCGCGTGGACGCGTCTTCAGGATGGGAGGATGCGGTCGGCGGGAGCGCAAGCGAGAAGTACACGGCGCAGCGCGCAGGCAGCTCGTGGGTGACGGCAGCGCCCACGCCGGGCGCCGAGAACGCTGCCGTATCGGTAGCGGTAGAAGAGGAGACGACGTCCGCTTCAGGAAGCAGCGGCAAGAAGGCCGTTAACCCCGTAGCGCAGCTTTATCTCGATACCGGAGGAGAGCGCACGGTCTCTACGCATGCGCACACGCCGTACCGCGCGACGGTCTATGACAGCGATTCGCGGCTCAGGCAGCATCCGTATATAACCTGGGCATTCGGGGACGGTTCCAAGGGTATCGGCAAGGAGGTCTCCCATAAGTACGAGGCGCCTGGCGAGTATCTCGTGGTGGTACGTGCGCAGGACGGCTACAGCCACGGTACGCATTCCTTCACGGTCGTGGTGAACGACGCGCTCGTAACGGTGTCGGGTGGTACGGACCAGGGAGTGCTCCTCAAGAACGGCAATACCCGCGTGGTGGATCTTTCGCGCTGGGTGCTGGCATCAGGCAAGGATACGTATCGGCTTCCCGAAGGGACATCGCTCCTGCCAGGGCGCACGGTGCTGTTCCCGGCGAGCGTCACAGGCCTCGCAACGAGCAGCGCGGCACTCTACTACCCGGACGGCGCCCCGGTGCAACCCGCTTCCGCTCAGGATGGTTTTAGACAAGTGAAGGCAGTCGAGCCTGTACCAGCCAAGGAACCTGCTGTTCGTCATGATACTTCGCTTATCGCCCCGCCGGCGGCAGTAGACCCTGCTGCTGGCGGGGCATTTGCGCCGTTCCGGAGCCTTATTGCAGGGCTCCTCTGGCCGAAGCAGGGCGAGTACCGTACGCTGTCTCTACATTCATGAAGAAGCTGATCTTGGTTACGGGAGGTGCGGGCTTCGTCGGCTCGCACCTGGTACGAAGGCTCGTCGAAGACGGGCATCGCGTCATTTCGCTCGACAACTATTTCGCCGGGAGCCGGGAGAACCATGTGTCGGGCGCCGAGTATCGCGAGGGGCACACCAAGGACATCGAGGCGCTCGTGCCTGAGGCGCCCGATCTCGTCTATCATCTCGGCGAGTACTCGCGCGTCGAGAAGAGCTTCGAGGACGTCGAGACCGTGTGGGACCTCAACAAGGCGGGTACGTTCGCGGTGCTCGAATTCGTCCGGAGGCGTGGATCGAAGATCGTCTACGCGGGCTCTTCGACGAAGTTCGGCGATGGAGGGGACGGGAGGGACCAGAGCCCCTACTCATGGGCAAAGGCGACGAACACGGAGCTCGTGCGCAACTATGCGGCATGGTTCGGCGTGCCGTACGCGATCACGTATTTCTATAACGTCTACGGTCCGGGCGAGCGCTCAGGAGCGTTCGGCACCGTGATCGAGATATTCCGTAGGAACTATCTCTCGGGCCGGCCGCTTACGGTCACGGCGCCCGGGACCCAGAAGCGCAATTTCACGCATGTGGACGACATCGTCGACGGCTTAGTGCTCGTCGGCGAGAAAGGAGCGGGCGACGGGTATGCGCTTGGGGACGAGACGGCATATTCAGTGCTCGAAGTCGCGGGCATGTTCGGCGGGGAGGTGGTGATGCTGCCGGAGCGCGCGGGCAACCGCATGGGTTCGGGCCTCGATACGGAACATGCGCGCTCGCTCGGCTGGGAGGCGAAGCGGCACCTCAAGGACTACATCGAGAAGATCAAGAGGGAGGAGCCGGAAGAGAAGAAGGATCTCCGGGTGCTTGTATTCACCACGACCTTCTATCCGATCGCCGGACCGGCAGAGGAGGCACTGTGCGCGCTCATGCGCAGCCTTCCTGGCGTTACGTTCGACATCGTCACCACCCTTTACTCCTCGTCCGCGAAGGGCGCTGCCTGCCCGGAGCCGAACGCAACCGTGCATCGCGTCGGGTTCGGCACGCCGCTCGATAAGTACCTGCTGCCGTTCCTCGGCGGCTCGCTTGGAAAGCGGCTCGCCAAGAAGCACGAGTACCTCTTCTCGTGGTCCGTCATGGCGAGCTACGGCACGCTCGCGGCGCTTGCGACCCGCCGCGACCGCAAGCTGCCGCTTCTCGTGACGCTCGCGGATCAGTCCCTCGCGCTCCATGAGCGGCTCTTCCTGAGGCTCGTAATCGGCGCGGCGGACCAGGTGTACGCATCGCGCCCGGAGCAAGGGAAGCGATTACGGTCCCTTGAGGCGCGCATGCGCGAGCGCCGCACCCTCGGAGAGGGCGATGCGTTCGCGAACCAGGTGCGGTTCGCGTATAGCCAGTTCTTGGAGAGAATTCTGCGCTCGGGATCGGATACGTAGTATGAACAAGGTTCTCATTTTCTCGCTTAACTATTATCCGCACTTTATCGGCGGCGCAGAGGTTGCCATCAAGGAGATCACCGATCGAATCCCCGAAGAGGAGATAGAGTTCCATATGGTGACGCTTCGTATGGATAGCGCGCTCCCGAAGGAGGAGCGCATCGGGAACGTCACGGTGCATCGCATCGGTCCTTCAGTACCAAACCCTACGATTGCGGACCTGAAGAAGTTCCCGCTCCATTACAACAAGCACCTCTACCAGTTCCTCGCGGCATGGGAGGCGCATCGCCTGCATCGGAGGCTGCGCTTCGACGGCATCTGGGCGATGATGGCGCACTCCTGCGGCATCCCGGCGGCGCTCTTCAAGACCTGGAACCCGAAGGTACCGTACCTGCTCACGCTTCAGGAGGGCGATCCGCCAGAGCATATCGAGCGGCTCGCGAAGCCGGTATGGCCCTTGTTCAAGGCAGGCTTCACGAAGGCCGATTACCTGCAGCCGATTTCCACGTTCCTCAAGGCCTGGGGCGCGCGCATGGGCTTTACCGGTCAGGCGGAAGTGATCCCGAACGGCGTCTCGATCGCGCATTTTGCAAAACCGGTCTCGGAAGCTGCGGTAGAGGCGATGCGGGAATCGCTAGGGAAGACCGAGGGCGAGGTGGCGCTTGTGACGACGTCGCGCCTGGTACATAAGAACGGTATCGACAACGTCATCGAAGCGCTCCCGCTCCTTCCGGAGAACGTCAGGTTCTATATCTATGGCATCGGGCCGGACGAGGCGATGCTCCGCGCGCTCGCTGAGCGGCTTTCCGTGTCGCACCGCGCGAAGTTCATGGGCCAGATCGGCCACGCGGACATGCCCGTGATGCTGCGCGCGTGCGACATATTCATCCGCCCTTCGCGTTCCGAGGGCATGGGCAACTCGTTCGTCGAGGCCATGGCAGCAGGGCTCCCGGTGATCGCGACGCAGGAAGGCGGCATCGCTGACTTCCTGTTCGACGCAAAGCGCAATCCAGGGCGCGAGTCTACGGGCTGGGCGGTCGACGCAGATGCGCCGGGAGATATCGCCGAAGCCGTCAACGACATCATCGCGCACCCGGACGCCGTGGCTCGCGTGAAAGAGACGGCCTCGGTCATGGTGCGCGACCGGTATGACTGGGAGCGCATCGCCGCCTCCATGCGGGAGCTCTTCTCCCGGATGCTGGTGGTAAGATAGCCGGTATGCGGCTTCTCGTAGCCACCCCGCTATATCCTCCCGAGCCCGGCGGCCCGGCAACCTACGCGAAGATCCTCGAGGACGCGCTCCCGGGGCAGGGTATCCAGACGGCGATACTCAAATTCAGCGAAGTCCGGAAGTTTCCGAAGGTGCTCCGCCACCTCGCGTACTTCTCGCTGATCCTGCGCGCAGGGAAGGATGCTGATGCGATTCTTGCGCTCGATCCCGTTTCAACCGGGCTTCCGGCGGTCCTTGCGGGGAGGCTTCTCAAGAAGCCGGTGTACGTGAAGATCGTGGGCGATTACGCCTGGGAGCAGGGCTGCCAGCGGTACGGCGTGCGCATACCGCTCGATGAGTTCGTGCGGACGCGCCACGTACCGACGATGGTGGGCGTCTTCCGGCGCGTGCAGACATTCGTCGCCAAGAACGCTGCGCGAGTCATCGTGCCGAGCGAGTACCTCAGGAAGATCGTGACGATCTGGGGCATCGCGCCTGAGCACGTGACCGTGATCTATAACGCGATGCAGCACGAGACGCTCGGTGCGCTTCCGGGTGCTGCCGCATCCATGGGCCGCCCGCGCGTGGTGTCGGTCGGCAGGCTCGTGCCGTGGAAGGGCATGCCGGGCGTTATCGAGGCGATGGTGAAGGTGCGCGAAGACGTTCCGGATGCGTCGCTCCTCATTGCAGGCGACGGCCCGGAGTACGATGCGCTTGAGCGCTATGCGCACGTGCGCCTCGGCGAGCACGGGGCGCTTCTCGGGAGGCTTTCGCATGCGGATACGCTTGCGCTCATTGATGACGCGGATGTCTTTGTACTCAATTCAACCTATGAAGGGCTCTCGCACCTTCTCATCGAGGCGCTCGCGCTCGGGAAGGCGGTGGTCGCAACCGATGTGGGTGGGAACCCGGAGCTCATCGAGGACGGCAAGAACGGGCTCCTGGTGCCCGTAGGGGACCGTGAGGCGCTCCAGGGCGCCTTGGCGCATCTCCTCAAGACGCCGGAGCATCGGGCGATCCTCGGACGGGCCGCCCTCGAGTCCGCGAAGCGGTTCAGTGTCGAAGCGATGGTATCGCGCACCGCAGCGGTCCTCACAGACGGGTCATGAAGCCGCTCTTCATAGCGAACGATCCGAGCATTTTCAGAGAGGGGAGCGGCGCCCGGACGCGTATGCGTGCGTACGCAGAGGAGTTCGGCGAGCTCCATATCCTCGCGCGCGCCTCAAGGAACTGCATCGTTACTGACGGTCCGCTCACGCTTCATGGCGTTTTGGTGCCGAAGCTCTTTGCGCCGCTTGTACTCGGGAACTGCGCACGCGCGCTTATACGAAAAAACGGCATCGATATCGTATCCGCGCAGGATCCCTTTGAGCACGGATGGGCCGCGCTCCGAGCCACGAAAGGAACACCCGCTGCGCTCCATGTGCAGGCACATACCGACTTCCTGTCGCCCTGGTTCACCGACCCGCGCGGGGTCTCGTCCGGGCGCATGCGCGCCTTGAACCGGCAGCGCGTCCGTATCGCAGACAGGGTGCTCCCGCATGCGGACGGCATCCGCGTCGTTTCAGAGAGGATCAAGACCTCTATCGAGGAGCGGTATGCAGGGAAGCTCAAGACGGTGCCCGTTGTCATACCGCTTACGGTATCGAGCACGGTACCCGAAGCCGTGCCGCTTCCTGAGCCGCGGTTCCCGTTCTCTTTGGTTACGGTCTCGCGCCTCGAGGCGGAGAAGCGTATCGACGATATCCTCACGGCGCTCGCGCAGATCCATCTGCGGTATCCGGGTGTGGGGCTCTACATCATCGGCGACGGCAGGGAGCGCGAGCGCCTTACGCGCAGGGTGCGCGCGCTCGGGCTAGCGGACGCGGTCCGCTTTCTCGGCGACCGGAAGGATGCGTGGGGTCTCCTGCGCAGCGCGCACGGATTCATTCAGGCGAGCGCGTACGAGGGGTACGGGCGCACGCTCCTTGAGGCGGCGCTCGCGCGCGTGCCCATCATCACCACCGACGTGGGCATCGTAGGCGAGGTGTTCACGGGCTTCCGCGACGTGCTCTCGATCCCGCCGCGGGATCCGAACGGGCTGGCTGCCCAGATTATGGGGCTCGTGGAGGATTCGCAGACGCGGCACGGCATCGTGATCCATGCGGAGCTTGCGGCGAAGGCGCACCTTGAGAGCCTGCCGCCGCTTGCGGCTGCGGTGAAGCAAGACCTTATGGATACGGTGGCCCGGAAGAACCTCGGAGGATCCGGGGCGGTTATACAAGGTACATGACCAATATCGTGACGATTGGCGGGGGCACGGGGACCTTCGTGGTCCTCTCTGGCGTACGCCGGCTTCCCGACGTGTCGCTCTCGGCGATCGTGACCTCGGCTGACGATGGCGGCTCTACCGGCCATCTGCGCGATGCGTACGGCTTCCTTCCGGCGGGCGACGCGCGGCAGGCGCTCGTGGCGCTTGCCGAGGACGGTAATGTGCTGCGGGATCTCTTCGCGTACCGTTTCGAGAAGAGCGAGGTGGCAGGCCACAACCTCGGGAACCTGTTCCTGACCGCGCTTACCGATCTTCTGGGGTCCGATGCGGCTGCGCTCGAGGAGGCGTCCCGTATCCTCAGGGTCTGCGGCACGGTTATCCCTGCCACCGAGGCTCCGGTTACGCTCCGCGCGACGCTTGCGGACGGCACAGTTATCACGAACGAACGCACCATCGACGAGCGGGTCGGGGGTAGGGCCCGCATCACGGAGCTGTCGCTCGCCGAACCGGCGCCGCTCTCGTTCGCGGCACGCAGCGCGATAGAGGGGGCGGACCTCATCATCGTAGGTCCGGGCGATCTGTATACCTCGAGCATCGCCGCGCTCCTTCCGGACGGCATGAAGGAAGCCATCGCGGGAGCGAAAGCGCGCCTGGTCTACGTCTCGAACCTGTTCACGAAGACTGGTCAGACCGAGGACTACACGGTGCGCGATCATGTCGCGGAGATCGCCCGGTACGCGGGTAGGGAGCCGGACGTGATATTCCTCAACCAGGGAGGTCTTGCGGGAGAGGTGCTCGAGAAATACGCGGCCGAAGGGGAGTATCCGCCGATCGACGATTATCTCGCGTCGGACGCGCGGGTGCGCCGCCTGCCCTTAGTTTCGGTGTATGCCGTGCCCGCGGTGCCGGGCGATCCGCTTCCGCGATCCCTGGTGCGTCACGACCCGGCCAAGCTCGCTGCGGCGCTTGCTACACTCTTTCCATGAGGTACTTCCTCGATTTCGACCGCACCATTTTTGATACGGATACCTTCATCCGATACCTCGCTGAGCGCCCGGATATCGGGGAGTTGGCGCGCGAGGAAGAGATGACGCTTGCGGCGCTCCTTGAGGAGCGCGCCAAGGAAGGGACGCTTACCTTTGCGCCAGGGGAGCTCTCGCAGTTCCTGTACCCGGACGCGGCAACGTTCCTCAGGGAGAAGGAGAATGCCGTGACGATCATCACCTTCGGCAATCCAACGCTCCAGGAGCTCAAGGCGAAGAGCGCGCTCTTCGGGATCCCGCGCATGGCGGTTATGTATACGGGCGGCATCAGGAAGGGGGAATTCCTTGCGCCGCACACGCACCTGCATGAGGGCGCGGTTGCGGTTGACGATTCGCCGCTCGAGCTCGAGTTCCTCGCAAGCGGGTGCGCTCCTATCGCTCTGTATGAGATACGGCGGGACGGAGGGACGGGGGACGGACGGTGGCCGGTTATCAGGTCGCTCGCAGAACTGCCATGAGGTTGCTGATTGTTACGCAGGTAGTCGATAAGAACGACCCCGTGCTCGGGTTCTTTCATCGATGGATAGAGGAGTTCGCGAAGCACGCCGACAAGGTAGTGGTTATCTGTCTCAAGAAGGGGGAATGTGAGCTTCCAGAAAATGTTGCTATCTACTCGTTAGGCAAAGAGAGAGGAAGAGCACATGCCATCGTCTACGGGGCCCGCTTTCTTGGCCATCTGTACCGCTTAAGGAAAGAATACGATTCGGTATTTATACACATGAATCCTGAATACGTGTTGCTTGGGGGTCTGATTTGGCGAGCTCTGCGCATCAGAACGGTTCTTTGGTACGTACACAAGAAAGTGGATTTAAAGCTACGTATCGCAGTCTCATTGGTCGATGCAGTATGCTCCGTCTCACCCGAGAGCTTCAGGCTACAGACTGAGAAGCTGCACATCGTCGGTCATGGTATCGAAGTGCGGCACGGCAGGAATACGCATTCTACGCATACTGGCCCTCTGCGCCTAGTCACTGTTGGAAGAATATCGGAATCGAAAGGTCTCACGGATATCATTGATGCACTGAGTCTAGTTCCCAAAGAGGGACCAACGTGGAAATTGAGCATTATTGGCGGGGTGGTTACGGCACGCGACGGTGAGCATCTTTCTGCGCTCAAGGCAAAAATCGCATCTCTGGGGCTTGAAGATCAGGTCCAATTCCTTGGGCCACAGAAGCATGCGGTGGTACTTAATACGCTCCAGCACTACGATCTCTTTTTGCATGCAAGCACGGGAACCGGAAGTATCGACAAAGCAGTGCTTGAGTCATGTGTGTCAGGGGTACCAGTCGTTTCCTCTAGCGAAGCTTTCAAGGAGCTGCTCGGAGCATATGGTCTATGGGCCAGTGATGCATGCGAAATGGCGCGTATCATCTCTCTTTGGTCTGGTCGCGAAGATTCCGAGCATGTTAAAGAGAGCCTCAGTCGCTATGTACAAGAGCACCACGGCCTGTCTTCGCTTATCTCAAATATCGTTACGTTGCTCACACCCAAAAAGCAATCTGTACTTATTACGCTCTTGCGTAGGATTGCGCTTTGGGTACGGGACATACTCGATGTACTTCTTCGGTTCGAGGAGCATTCAATCCTCGTGTATCATGCCGTTTCCGGCGTAACTCCGGATGGAACAGGCCTTGCGCCGGAGACCCTCGAGCGTCATCTGCGGATGCTTGTGGTGTCAGGATATGTATTTATTCCGCTTTCATTAACGGTTGCCTGGAGAGACGGGCAGATCCAGATTCCAAGGAAAACGGTTTCGATAACATTTGATGATGGATACACAGATTTTGAAACTATTGCGCTCCCCATACTTGAGCGCCTGCAGGTGCCGGCGATGCTGTTCTTTGTAGGTGACGGTGGTGCGTATAGAAACAGGGTAGGAAAGCCGCACGAACTGATCTCGCTAGAAAGACTCAAAGAACTACAGAGACACCCGCTCATAGAGCTCGGGTACCACTCGCGCAGTCACCCGGATCTGCGCACGCTTCGAGACGAAGATGAACTGAGAGATGAGTGTGAGTCTCCGTTCCCAACAAAATTTTTTGCATATCCAGGCGGAAATTATTTGCCGAGGGTATTAGACTGTTTGAAGTCTCTCGGATACACACACGCCTTTTCAATTAAGCGGAAACTTGTAACCAAGGATAGTCATGTGCTGGCGATGCCGCGTACTGTCATTACCGGAGATATGCGCGACTGGCAGGTGCGTGCAAGTGCATCCAGCGTCCAAAATTGGGTATATTGGGCACGAAAAGCATTCGATACATGGAAAAAATAGCCTGTACGGTAGGGATTCTAACCCGCAACTCAGAGAAGACCCTTCGAAGAGCCCTGGACTCTGTCGTAGAGTTTGAGGAGATACTTATCTGCGATGGGGGCAGTACTGACACAACGCTAGACATCGCGGCAGACTACGGGTGCAGGCTCCTAAAGCAAGACCTGCGCTATACCGACCAGGACGGTAGGATCGTGGACTATGCGGGAGTGCGTAACCAATGCCTACGTGCCGCACGCCACCCCTGGTTCCTCTATATAGATTCAGACGAGGCGGCTTCGCCAGAACTCGTGGCTGAAATACGAAAGGTGGTTGCCGAGGGCTCGGGGTGCGATGGCTTTCGCATACCGGAGCGAATGATTCTTATGGGTCGGATGATCGAGCATTCCTCGAACTACCCGGGGTATCAATTCCGCTTCCTGCGAACTGATAGAGAGATTTACTTCAAAAAGCCGGTGCATGAGCGGCCTGTCTTCACGCAGGTACCGGCAAAGACCTGCACGCTCGCCGGCCCGTGGTACGTGTTCTGGGAACGCGAGGATATCTATAACTACATGTCTCGAAACAAGAAATATATTGCTCTTGAGGTCGGAAGGAGCTCGGATCGCACCCTGAGAACCTTCGTGTCTTCATACCTGCCGCGGAACATACGGTCTATCTTGGGAATCGCTGCACGCACGTTTGCTGCGAGATTTATGCACCCGCCGCGAGAGTGCATGCCGCTTGTCGTAGAGTGGGGCAGGATTCGGTACCACCTTCGGCTCATTGCCTCGCTGTTCCCCAAATCGCTATGAGCACCACGCTTCACTTCGAGCAACTTGTATCAGAGAGCATCCGATACTTAGAACATAATCGGAAGTGCAGAAAGCACCATGTCGAGCACACGGGAAGCAATACGTATCTTCTTGATTTCTACAGCTATACGGGACAGCTGGAGAAGGGCAGAGAGCTCGTTAGTTATCTTCTCTCGCTCATAACGAAGGACGGATCCTCGTGGGTCTTCTACCCGGGCCGACTGAATCAGATGAATATGGCAAACAGTGTGATCGATACCGGGTCCGCGGTTGATACCATCGCACGGTTCATGCATGTCCATGCGGATTTCTTTTCAGATCATGAGCATGCATTGGTGCGCGGGAAGCTGAAGGAGGTAGTGGATTCGTACCTGCAGTACGCAGCGACTGATAAACCTATCTCAAACCAGCGGTTGTGGGGCGTGACCGGGCTTGCCTCGTATGCGCGATACGTCGGAGACCGCGCATGTACGGACCGGATACGGCAAAGTATCGAGCGCGCCTTCGCGGATATGACGGTAGACGGGTTTTTCAGGTACTACCCTGACGCAACAGCGCATGGCGCGTTCGGTGGCTACGATGAGATCTCGGCATTCTACCAATCGCGGCATGTCGCGTTCATGCGCTATGCGCTTGAGGCACTTGGCGAATCCACAGCTCTATATGAGGCCGATCTCGAGAAGGCAGAGCGGGCCCTGCTTTCTATGTATACCGCAGACGGATATAAGGACATGCGGCTCGATTGCAAGCGTTGGTACTGGCTTGGAGAATATGAAGTCGCCTCACACGCGTTCGATGCGTACGCGCTCGCGTTCTCGAGGGTGTCTCAGGCGAGCGCGT
>Ga0247718_1000044_pt1 | contig 25548 bp, 24 predicted proteins | sample 21E_DmetaG_FD_189045 | JGI IMG/M metagenome (GOLD analysis project Ga0247718, IMG submission 189045) | Soil microbial communities from hillslope of Landscape Evolution Observatory, University of Arizona, Oracle, AZ, United States - 2-1-E_D | ecosystem: Engineered > Artificial ecosystem >...
TTCGGGACCTGATCGCATTCTACAAAACCCCGACGGGGCAGAAGACCATCAGCCTCACACCGAAAATGGCGTTGGAAACGATGACCGCCCTTTCAGAAAAGATGATGCCGAAGCTGCAAGAGTTTTTGAAGAAAATGACCGAGAGCGATCTGGCGGAGCTGAAAAAGAAAGTGGACGACACATTTAAAAAGCCAACGAAGAAGTCGTAAGCGTTATTGAATCGAAAGGTTAGGCCGTTACGCATGTTAGAACATCCGTAACGGCTTTATTGTGCCTTTGGGCGATGTATTTCTTACCGCAACATTCAAAAAAGGCGCCGAGTGTGGCAGGACTCAGCGCCAAGAGGTAATTAATGCGCCCGACAGTTCGAGCACTGAAGTTTTATCGTTGCAGGAATCGTGCCGGAAACCGGCAGATACACGGAAAAAGCCCGCACGGGGATTGGCAGACTGAGGTGTTCCCCGCGCGAGCCCTTAACGGAGTATTCGCACACCCCTACGGGGCCGAGGGCGTGCAATCTTCAGATTAGAGTTTAGTTAAAAATCGAAAGTATTCCTGGCTACTCAAGCGAAAAGAACCACCTAAAAATCACCCAAAGACTCCGTAAAAGGACGCGCTGCTTTCACGGGCAGGATTGCTTTTTTTATTCGGACTTTATGCTGATCGAGATACTTCATCGAGCGGTGAAATTTCTTGTCCTCAATGGGAGAACTTAAATCAGCACCATCCGTAATAGCTCCGCGGATACTGGCAGAAAATCTTCACGGCGGGTGTCTTTCTTGTTCTTCGATCGAGACTGTGTGGCAAGCGGCGTTTTGGTGATCAGGTTGGTCGCGTTGACGCCGGGTCTTCTCTAATAAAACTGCATACAAACTGACAGGGAAATTCAAACTCACTTTAGGGGGAATCAGATGAGATTCGGATCATTTTTACTTTCTCTTGCGGCTCTATTTGTGCTCGGCGGGGCGACGGCGGGGAATGCGGCGGTCTTCACGGTGACGCGGACGGACGATCGCAACAGCGCGACCTGTGCGGCGGGCGACTGTTCGCTGCGGGAGGCGGTCAGGGCCGCGAACGCTTCGGCCGCGGACGACACGATCAATTTTGCGCAAGGCCTCGGCACGATCGTGCTCGCCGACGAGATCGAAATTACGAACAGCGGGACGCTGACGATCAGCGGCCGCGGTGCCAGCTCGACCGTGATCGACGGCGGGACAGGTAAGAATGGGATTTTCTACGTTCGAAGCGCCGTCGTGACGATCGCGGACGTGAAACTGACCGGCGGCTTCGGCGGGAAATTCTACACGGGCGGCGGGGCGATCTATGTGTATCAGGGCTCGCTGACGCTCGAGCGCGTACACGCGACCGGCAACTCGACCTTCGGGCACGGCGGAGTTGTTTACTACGACGGCGGGACCGGGCACCGGATCAGGCACTCGACTTTTAATGGCAACACGGCGACGAATTGCGGTGTCTTTTACAACGACCGCGGGACGCTTTCGGTGGTTAACTCGACCTTTACCGGCAACATGGCTTCGTCAGTTGGCGGCGCGTTCTGCACCGACGGGACGACGCGCGTGCGAAACATCACGGTCACCGGCAACACGGCGGACTTGGGCGGCGGGCTGCAGTTTGGCCTTGGCACTTTCAACTTCGGCAACAGCATCATCGCCGGCAACACGGCAACGAAGGATTACCAAGAGATGCTGATCGACGCGAGCGACATCGGCTTCGCCGGGAACAACATCATCGGCGACTCGCCGGGCGACGCGACGAACACGAACGTACCGATCACCTATCCGCCGTCGGACATTCTGAACACCCCGCCTAGACTTGGCCCCCTGCAGAATAACGGCGGTCTCACGCCGACGCGCGCATTGCTAACGGGAAGCCCGGCGATCAACGGCGGGAACAACGCTCGGGCGTTCGACCCGCACGATAATTCCCCGCTCGAGTCCGATCAGCGAGGATCGGCTCGGATAGTGGGCGGGACGGTGGACATCGGGGCTTTTGAGTTGGGCGAGGGCGCGGCGCCGGCGGGTCCCGCGGCGTTCGACTTTGACGGTGATGGGAAGACGGACATTTCCGTATTTCGCCCGGCGGCGGCCGAGTGGTGGCTTTTGAAAAGCTCGAATGGGTCGACGTTCGGAGCGCAGTTCGGGGCGTCAACCGACATGATCGTATCGGCAGATTTTACCGGCGATGGAAAGACGGACATAGCATTTTTCAGGCCGTCAACCGGACAGTGGTCGATCCTGCGCAGCGAGAATTCTTCATTCTACGGCTTCCCGTTCGGGGCGAGCGGTGACATCCCGACGCCGGCAGATTTTGACGGCGACGGCAAAGCGGACCCGGCGGTGTACAGGCCGTCGACCGGAACGTGGTACATCTTGAGATCGATCGACTCGAGCGTTACCGCCGCACAGTTCGGAAGCAGCGGCGACAGGCCTGTCGCGGCCGACTACGACGCCGACGGGAAAGCCGACATCGGCGTGTTTCGGCCGAGCGGCGCTTCGGGCGGAGCTGAATGGTGGATACAGAGATCGTCGGCAGGGCTGTTCGCTACCACGTTTGGCACCCCGGCGGACAAAGCGGTCCCCGGCGACTGGACCGGTGACGGAAAGGCCGACGTCGCGTTCTTCAGACCGAGTTCGGGGCAGTGGTTCGTGCTGCGGAGCGAGAATTCATCGTTCTACGCTTTTCCATTTGGCGCCAGCGGCGATGTCCCGGCTCCGGGCGACTACGACGGCGACCGAAAGTTGGATGCTGCAGTAATCCGCCCGGACATTGGTCAATGGTGGATACTGCGCAGTTCTTCAGGTCTGACATCCGCACTGTTCGGCATCCCTCACGATGTGCCGGTACCTGGTGCCTTTGTGAGGTAGGAGCACCTTATACCCGAGAAGGGATCGAGCGACGCTAACTGCGGGGGCTAGAGAACTCCTCGCGGCTTTCTTGCCCTCCAACGACTGAAAGCCAATCACGTTTAGTTAACGAAACGGATTATGGCGCCGACAACCTTATCGACGGCAACACGGTCGGTTGGAAAGTAGTGCATACCGATCGGGAGCAGGACGAGCTGCGCGCCCGGGATGATCGAGGCGAGGAGGCGGCCTTCGTCGGAGCTGACGGCCAGATCGTTTTGGCAATGGACGACGAGCGTGGGAACACTCACCTGACGGAAAAGTTCGCGGCCGTCGCCTCTCATGTGGCACGAACGGTAATAGCGGGCCGCCGTTTCCCCGTCAGCGCTTGCGCGCTGCATTTCGTTGAAGCGGGCGATCAGCTTCGGGTCGGCGTCGGTGCGGAAAAACTGGCTCGTAAAAACCTGGCGAAACGCGGGTGTGTCGCGGCCCCAGCCTTTCCGGATGAGTGTGAGAAGCGCTTCATCCTCTTCGGCGTCGTAAGTCGGGCGCGCCTGTGCTCCGCGCGAGTACGCACCGTAAAGAATGAGCCGTGAGATCTGATCGGGATGACTGTTCGCGTAGGCCGCAGCGGTCCATCCGCCTTCGGAGACGCCGAGCAGGATCGCATCAGTGGCGCCCGTCGCATCGAGTACGGCGGCGAGGTCGAGTTGGCGCGTTTCTTCGGTAAACTCACCGTCATAACGGTCAGAAAGCCCAATGCCGCGGCCGTCATAGCGGACGACCGAAAAACTCGTGGCTAGGCGCTCCCAGAAGTGACGCAGCTCAGGCCATTCCCATTCGAGTTCGAGATGAGTGAAGTGCCCGAGCACGCGAATCAGCAGCGGGCCGCTACCGACGACTGAGTACGCGATGCTGACGCCGTCGGAAGTCCTGCAGTAGCGGATCTCCTGCTGAAGATCGTCAGGTGCGATCGGCGATGCCGCCGGTATTGCCGCCTTCTTCGCATTCGGCAAAAGCGCGGTCGCCATCGTTGCTTCGTCGCCGCTCGCGAGCGAAGCTCCGTCATCGAGACAGAAATTCAACGTTTCGTCAGCGTACGTTCGCCGGCAGCGCGGGCACTCTTTCATATTCGATCAGTCGAGCAAAAGGATTATATCTCATCACGGCGTTGCGCTTTTGTCGCTGGCAGAATGGTTCAATCTGCGCAGCGCCTTAGCCACCGACGATAATATCGCGCGGATGTTCGATGGGCAGGCGAGCGTTTCCGCCCCGGATATGATGAATGCGTAAGGGGCCCGTGTAAGAACTAAACAGTAGAGCCGTCGCGGAATTCGGGTTACGCGGCGGCTTTTTCGCGCTTTCGCGGCCGCCCTTTCAGAAAAATCTTGCCCTTCCTATTTGCGGGGAATATGCTGGAATTCTGGGAAATGTGGTTCGGCCTTATCGGGCCTGTCGGTCAACCAGGTCCGGTCTTTACGGTTATGGGAAATGTCCGGTGGTTGAGACGCGGGCAGCCGGGGTCGATCCTCTCCTCACACATTTGTTTCCTCCGTGCGGCTCGGCAGAGCGTCGTGCGGAGACATTCAGGGAGGTGAATTTGTGAACGTAAAAAGAACTACCAGCAGTATCGGTAAGATCGGCATTTTGCTTACTCTCGTGTTGAGCATTCTTCTCGTGTCCGAAGCGAAGGCGCAGGAGTATTGCGAATGCGTTGATACGTACCGCACCACCTCGGTCAGAAGAGCTCCCGTTCGCCACTCGGTAAAAGCGTACCGAGCCAAGCGGGTGAATAAAGTCCGGCGGGCTACAACCGCGTACCAGCCGGTCTATCAGACCGTTTATGTTCCGGTCAGGCGCGTGGTTGCGGTTCCGGCATCACAGTATGTCGACGCGGACGACGATTGCGACGACGATGAAATCGCATACACCACCGCCAACACACGCGTTTATGTCACGGATCGTGTTTACGCGAACGGCCATAACGGCAAGCGTGTGTACACGAACGCCTACAACGGAAATAAGGTTTACGTGAACGGCTATAACGGAAATAACCGCACGTACGTCAACGGCCGGTTCGGCAACATAGCGGTCGACCCGAATTACTACCAGACACAGAGGATCGCGAGCGACTACGGTTATCGCGATGGCTACATCGACGGCAGGGACGCCGGTATGGAACGAGATAACTACAATCCGGAAAATTCCGGCGATTTTCAAAAAGCGACGAACGGCTACGAGGACGATTTTGGGCCCAAGGACCTTTACCGGCAGGCTTATCGTTCCGCGTACCTTCGCGGTTACGACGCGGGCTTCCGCACTGTGGCCCAGAGCCAGACCTACCGTGCCAACAGCAGATGGTGATCGCGATCAAGCCCGTTTCCATTCAAAACCAGAAAGGCACCGTTCGATAACGAACGGTGCCTTCGCTCTACATCGGGCTTGTCCCTCGGACTTCTCCTCCAACGACCTGCGGCTTGGTTAAGCAATAGCTTTTCAGGAATCGAGTTAAGCGCGCGGTGATGATTCAGGTTAAGCGTTGGAATTTGTTACGTTTACTCGGCTGGGACCGGCTAGACGTCCTCGGCGCCGCGCTTTCGCACCTGCCCCGACCCGAATCCTCGCTCGGCACGGTCATTGCAATTTTCGATAAATGTTAAGCATTTATCTTCGGGAGGAAAACAATATGGCAACAGCCAAAACATCGACCGCGAGCAAATCAGCAAAGTCCCCAAACAACAACAAGTCGACAAAATCCAATGGACTAACCTCGCTCATCGGGAAGGTCACAAAAGCCGCAACCCGGCTTGTCGCTCCGGCCGCAGGTGTCGACGCCGTCAGTTTGCTGGAGACTGACCACGATCTTGTCCAGGAGATGTTCGAGAAGGTCAAGGCGAGTCCGAACCGCGATCACTCGTCGACTTTCAAGAGGATCAAGCTCGAACTCGACACGCATGCTCATATTGAAGAAACAATCTTCTATCCGCACCTGATGAAAAAGGGCGACAAGGAACTGAAGCGGATCGTTCGCGAGGGCGTGCAGGAGCACATGCAGGCAAAGACGCTGCTCACAAGTCTCGCCAGGATGCAGGGTAAATCTGAAAACTTCAAGGCAAAACTGAAAGTGCTGATTGAGAACATCGAGCACCACGTCTCGGAAGAAGAAAACGAGATGTTCCCGCTGGTCAGGAAGCAAATCCCGACCGAGCAGCTCGAAAATCTCGGCCGATTAATGGAAGAGGAAAAGACCGCATTCAAGAAAAGGCGGGCCGCGAGAGCGAAGGCCGCGAAAAAGCGCGCCGCTTCAGCCACGGCGTAAATTGATTGAAGATTCGATTGATCTCAGAGCCTCGTCCGCTAAAGACGAGGCTTTATTCTTTTTCTGAAAAGTCTCACTCAATCGCACACCGATTCTGACAGAGCGGTCGGTGCGGCGTATCATACTTGCGATGAGTGAAAGAGAGTTGATGACGGCGGCGGATATACACGCCTTCGGTGTCGAGATCGTTTTCAAGCAGCTTGAGAAAGACGGCTGGGTGATCGAGTCGGCGGATGCGTTGGCCGACATCCGCACCGAACCTCAGATCGTCGCGCATAAGGATGGCGAACTTGCGTTCTTTGTCGTGCGGACCGGAATGTATCCGGGAAGAGGCCGCTTTGAAGAGGGACAGGAGTCATTCGAAGCCCTCGTTCGGCACGCCCGAGAGCACGGAGCCAACTGCTACTTCGCCAGCGTCGGCCTCGCCAACGGAGAGGCCCAGTCCGAGGAGGAAATGTCGGTACCGGTCAAAGGAATCGGCTACAACGTCGTATTCGACGGGTTGGTCAAAATGGAACTACCCCCGGAAAAATAGTGCGAGGCGCCGCCTTCCCAAACTGCCTGAGCGCCCTGCCGCCGCTGCCGTGCCCACGACAATTTGGATTCGGTATTTTCCTTGGCGATTTCCATCTCAGAATTCCTACAATAGAGAGGTAGCCGTTTCGCAAAAATCTTGCGGTGCAGGCAAGAAAGCGGGCGGTGAATTCTCTTCAAAACCCCGCCCGCTCCCTTTATCCAAGCGCTTTGTGCGCGAGGAATATCAAACCTGATGGCTGGAATACAGGGCTAATAGAACGGAAATTCCTGAGATTTCAGAAGAGCAAAAGTACGAAAAAAGGCAAAAAAATACGTTTGGCGGGTGTCTCGGCTCCGCCAAACGTTAGTCAGTGCAGGGAGGATAAACCTGCATCTTGTATATACTGACACGCTCGCTTTCGAGATTAGTTGCAAAAAGTATCCGGACAGACACACAAGATTTTCCGGCCGCAGACCAGCCCGGCTGGATGAAATTTATTTCTTCTCGAGGCGGCGTTTCTTATATACTTTCAGTTGCTGCCGGCAGTTCGCTCGCCACACTCACGGGACCGGATGGTATCGGCGGTAGGCTAATTCGATCTAGGGAGGAGATATGGACGATAACAATAACAAATGCGCACACGGCGGTTGTGTTTGCGGAGTTTCGGGAGATTCGGAGTATTGCAGCTCTCACTGCAACGATGCGGAAGACCAAGATCTGGTGGAGATCAGCTGCCAGTGCGGACATGCCGGATGCGGGACGAGCTGATTTGGGATCGATCGCATAAAGAAATAGCGGGTTCTCACCAATATAAATGGCGGGGCCCGCATTTTCTTTGGCCCCGCCTTTTATAATCGATACTAAAGTGATTTAGACGGTCGACGCTCCTCTGCTTCGGCCGAAGATAAACCGAACGACCAAAAGAACCAAAATGGCCCCGATGATCGACATTATCCAACCGGCTGCGTAGTTTTCGTCTGCCCACAAAGATCTCGCGATCAAGCCACCGATAAACGCTCCTACGATGCCCAAAATGGCGGTCAGAAGCCACCCCAGCGGACCTTCCGGAAGAGCATCCTCCCGGCCCGGCAGAATTAGTCTTGCCAATACACCAACGATCAAACCCACAATCAACATCCAGATGAAACTCATAGATCCTTCTCCTTGTGTCTAAAGTTTATTGAAGCATGGCGTCCGATCTTCATCTGTTCCCTCTGGCCGAGCGATCAGTATTCAGATCTCGACCTTCCGGTGAGCGATGATTCTAAGAAGCCCGTTAATAGCCAAGTGCAGCAGCATGTATGCCACCAAGGCGGCTACAAGTGACAGGACAAGAGTAAAGCCGTCCTGAGTCGAGAGGCTCGGCATGAGCCCACGGAACGGATAATAAAACGGATCCGTGAGCGTCTTGACGAACCGAAAGAACCCTGCACTCTCGCGAGCGGCCAGTAGTTCGAGCACCAACCGCATGGTCAGCAGGGCGTAGATCAAAAAGAACGCGTAGTCGACGACCTGCGAGATGCGCGCTGCTGCGCGGCCACGTTCGACCTCCCGCTCGGTTTCGACAAATTCATCGACAGCACTCCGGCGAATATCGTCAGCGATGTTCTCGATACGTTGAGACTGCCCCACGTCGTGTTGGCCGACGCCGCTAGTGACAATCTCCCTGTCGACGTCCGCACGAATACTGTCCTTTACCGTTTCGTAATCAGCCGTCCGCTCGGCTTCCTCCACTGCAAGCTTGTTGTCGATCATCCGAAAAGCTTCAAAGAAAAAGCCGGAGCGGGACTATCAGGCCCGCTCCGGTCGAACAACTGCCAAACTACCGATTATTTCCGACGCTCGCCGGAGCACTGGCGGTAATGTTGAACTCAGTTCCCTGTTCAAGAACGATATTGTCTCGTCCCTGAATGAAGATTGTTCCTGCACCCGCACCGGCACCGATTGCGGCGCCGATAGCAGCCCCCTGGCCGCCGCCCGCGATGGCACCGATCAGAGCTCCGAGTGCCGCGCCGATACCGGCACGCGTAGCGGTCCTGGTTGTCTGGTTGTTGTCGCGGACCGTGCCCTCGTTGGTCACCGAGACGGTGTCACCACCAGTCGTCCGGACGCTGTCGATAATGCCGGCAAAGCGATATGTCTGCCCGTTCATTAAACGGATGCTGTCCAGATCGATCGACAAGCTGGCACGGCCGGTGACGCGGCCTGAACTCTGCGACTGTGCGACGCGGCCTTCGATGATCGCGCCGTTAAACTGTCCCGGCGACGTGACCTGGAAAGTAACCCGGTCGCCGACCTGCGAGGCGCTGGAATCGAGACGGCCCTGAAGCACCGCAGTCAGGCGCGTGCCGTTCGGAACATAAAAATCGTTGGAAGTCGTTCCGCCGGTGGTATTGCCTGTGTTGTTCCACGAGCCATTATTCATCTCCGACCAGCGAGCGACGTTGTCGACCTTGTCGTAAACACTGGTAACGGTGATCTGTTCGTTGCGGTTCTCAAGATAGAGGCGACGCGTGACGCGAAGCTGATTGTTGCCGACCGGCACGAACGTCACGTAAAAGTCGTTTGCTCTGTCACCCTCATGCGCGATCGTGATTGTGTCGCCCGCCGCACTCGCGGTGGTCCGGATCATCCGGCCGCGAGCGTTCGTTTCCGTCTGGGCAACGCCGTTAAGATCGAGCGTCAGTTGCGGCGACAAACTCGAAGCGATCGTAATGGAACGCCCACTTCTTTCAAGAGCGAGCATTTCCGGCGAGCTCAGACGCCGCTCGAGATTGGCCTGTACGCGGTCGCGCTGAGTCGGCGGATAAACGTTGATCGAGCGGCTGACCACCTGTCGAACGTCGTCGCTTTGCCCACGATTGAGCCTGTACGTTCCTGTCAGGCGCGTATCAAAGCGTCCACCAACAGCGGAACCGACCGTCGAACCGCCTCCCGCGTTGTATTGCGGCAGCGTCTGGTTCCAATTCCACGAAACTCGGTAATAGGTCGCGAGCGTGGTCAGGTCGGTGCGCAGATTTCTCCACTGCATTTGTGCCGCGTTGGTCAGACGATTGCGGCTCATGAATTGATCGATGTAAGTCGCTCGAGTAAGAACTTCATTAACATCCTCGACCGTCGACTCGCGAGCATCGAAACGCTCCTTCAGCCGGTCGGTCGCGTTCTCGAACTCAGTGATATAGGCCGAGATAGAATCCTCGGTCCGCGTGCCATTAATGCCGCTGCGGTCGAGGCCGCGGTCGGCCTGACGCTTGAAGACGTCGGTGCGCTGCTCGATCCGGTTCAAAAGATTGGTCAATTGAATGTCGGTGGCGGTGTAGACTCGAGCATTGTTGCCCCCGGTAACGCGGCCCGGTTGGTTCCAACTCCAGCTGACGTTATAGATTCGGGCGAGCGAATCGAGATCGGCTCTCAGCGACGCCCATTGCCGCTCGGTTTGAACTCCGAGATTATTTCTCATCATGAACCGGTCGATGAAGGCTGCCCGAGTTAGCACTTCCTGCACCTCGCTGCTGACATCCTGACGCGAATCAAATCGTGAGCGCAGAGCGTCGGTGGCCGTTTCAAAATCTTGGATGAAGTCCGCGATGCGGTCTTCGCGATTTGTGTTGTTCAGGGTACTGCGGTCCAAATCATCGGTGACCATCCTTCGGAATGAGTCGGTCTTGGTCTCGATCCGAACCAGCAGATTGTTTACGTCACGGGTGTTTACCCGTGAACCATAGATCTGGGCGGCGGCATTGTCGGCCGCAATGAACCCAAACCACCCTAAGGTTAGCGTGAGAATGAGTAAAATTCTTGTCTTCATAATCTTCTCCATCAACGGGTCTGAAAGTAGTTTTCGCCCCGACAAGGAGAGAGCGGTGTGGGGCGCACTCTCTGGGAACTCATCGCTGCAAGACGTGTGCCATAGGACTCTAGTGTCACCAAGTCTAACAATCTACGCACTTACAGCTAGCTAACATTACTTAACCGTGATTGCCGACTCGACCGAAAATGTATGCTGACGCTACGGATAAGGTCCGAGGCACTCCCCGCGAGCATTTTGATTACGATTAAAAGATTGCGTAACAAATAGGTACACAAAGGTCAAAAACTCTATTCCCCTTGATTTGAGCATCAAAGGAAAAATTGCGGAATTATTTGTTGATATTTATTTAGGACGAAAGTCGACAGCTCCTAATGGCATTTTATTTGCACCTGGCTTAGCTGAAGTTTTAAATATCGACTTGAACAGGAGATAACAACATGGCAGATGACGGAAATGACACGGGAACAAATTTCATTTGGGCGGTGGCGATGATCATTATCGTCGCGATCATCGCAGGTGCCCTCTACTACAGCGGATTTCTAAGCGGAAATCGGAAACAGACAATCGATGTAGAGGTCTCGGCGCCGGCAGTAAACCGTTAATATTTGAGAAAGGTTCCAGTGCGCAAAAGCCCCTTCCTCGCGAGGAAGGGGCTTTTGCATACTCCGCGGTCGATCTCGAACGTCAGATCTTCGCTTCCAGGTTATGGCGCTTGATCATCCCGTACAGTCTTGGGCGATACAGACCCAGGAGCTGTGCGGCGGCCTGCTTATTTCCTTTGGTCCGCTTGAGCGCGGCCAAGACGACGGTGCTTTCTAGTTCATTGAAAATGTCCTTTTGCTCTTTGCCGTCTTCCGGATCGGGAATCTTACTAACTATTAGCTGGCCGATGTCCTCAAGCGACTCGATCTGCGGAATCGGAGCTCCGCCTGAAACAGGAACACTAGGTGCTACCGCTGACCCACCGCTACTAACCAAGGGACGCACTGCGTTGGCCTGTGCTGCTGCTGCGAGCTGAGCCATCGGAGCCGGCGTATCAGACGTACGCGGGATGTCGAGTGTTTCGATCACTCCCGACTTGCTAAGAAGAACGGCTCTCTCGATCGCATGCTGCAGCTCGCGGACATTTCCTCGCCAGTTATAGTTGAGCATCTGGTCGTAGGCCGTTTCGGAGAACGTCGCATTCTTCCGGTGATACTTTTCCGCGTAGATCTGCAGAAAGTGCTCGGCCAGCATCGGGACATCCTCCATTCTCTCGCGGAGCGGCGGAATCTTTATCTCAATAGTATTGATTCGGTAGTAAAGATCTTCGCGGAGGCTGCCGTCCTTGATAGCTTCAAAGGGATTTCGGTTTGTCGCGCAGATAAGCCTAAAGTCAGCCTCCTGCGGTTTATCACTGCCAACACGGTAATAGACTTTCTCCTGTAAAACCCGGAGAAGCTTCGGCTGCAGATCGATCGGCATCTCGCCAATCTCATCCAGCAGCAGGCTCCCACCATTCGCTTGGCCGATAAAGCCGGTCTTATCGGCGTTGGCACCGGTGAAGGAGCCCTTGACGTGCCCGAATAGCTGCGACTCGATCAGATCTTTTGGCAAAGCCGAGCAGTTCACTTTTACGAACGGTTTGTCTGCTCGCCGGCTCTTATAGTGGATCGCGTTGGCAATAACTTCTTTTCCGGTCCCCGACTCCCCAAGAATTAGAATGTTCGCGTCGGACTCCGCCACGTTCTCGATGATCTCGTAAATGTTTTGCATCGAGCGGCTACCGCCGATGATGCCCTCGTATGAAGTCCGGCTTGTAAGTCGACCGCGGAGTTCACGAATCTCCTTGGCCTGTTGCTTCATCTCGACTGCCTTTCGGATTAGGGAAAGCAGTTCCTCGAATTCGACCGGCTTTTCAACGTAGTGAAACGCACCTGCTTTGGTCGCCTCGATGGCCTTTTCCATCGAGCCGAAACCGGTGACCATGATGATTTCGGTGTCCGGTGTAATCTCTTTACACCGGCGGACCATTTCGATGCCAGAGATATCCGGCAGATTAAGGTCGGTAAGGATTATGTCGAACTCGCTTTGCCGCACATGGTCGAGGCCAGTTTCGCCTTGCTCCGCAACAACTGTCTCAAACCCCTCGGCTTGCAGCTGGAAAGAAATCAATTCGAGCGCGACCTTATCGTCGTCTATCACGAGGGCTCTATATGCCATAGTATTTATTTTTACCCCTTGCTCGTTATGTACTAAAGTAGTACAACACAGATAGTGGTTTGTGGCTCCTCAATTCCCGGTCGGTGGTAGGTTTATCATTTACGAACGGGTCTTAAACTCCGGCTGTTTCGCACAGCCAGGTAGCGTCAAAACCGAAGCCGTCGCCAAATGACTCGCAACGCTTGTGCCAATAGTATAAATTCGAGATTCTGGCTAACTTAACCGTTTTTAGGGATAAACTTGGCGCCTCTTAGCTGTATCATAATATTACACCTTTAAAGGGGAAAAGCCCAAGATTAACCCTACCACGCTTTACCCTAGTTGCACGTACTTAAATCGTACATTTTTAGTCGGGCGCAGTATCATGATAAATCGAAATTTAACAGTTTTTGCGGCAAATTCTACGGTTCGCTTTGTGGCACGATGATTGAATCAGATAAACGACTCTCTCTGAAAAGAAGACTGCAAGACAAAAGATATGCTCGAAACAATAATTGTGATCTTGTTGGTTCTCTGGCTTTTCGGAATGATGTCAGGACAGTTATTCGGCAACCTATTGCATCTGCTTCTGGTGGCGGCATTAGCTGTCTTTGTTGCCCGGCTCTTGAGCGAGAGACGGGCCTTGTAAATTAGCAGTGCCGCTGTTTCATATCGATCTGGCCTGATCATAAAAAGCGACCAACTGATAGCACTGCTCAACTTTTGTTACACTCCCTACTAATATCGAAATATTAATGTTCCCCATGACTGATAAGGGGTCTATTCAAGACAAAGACAATATGGCTCACGACAGTACGCCCCAAGTTGGCGGAGCATCAGGGCTTGATTCAATAACATCTGCAATAGATTCGCGACAGCTGTTCAATAGTGCCTTTGATTTTTACAGCATACTTGATCGATCGGGGAAGGTGATGATTCTGGGCGGCAGTGTCTTTGACCAGACAAAAACAGATCCTCAAATGCTGGTCGGCCAACCCCTTTCAGAGACGGTTTACTGGCAATCATCCGATTCGACACCGCAGATCGTGCAGAACGCGATCGAGGAGGCCGGCAAAGGAACAGCGACCAAAGCGATTGTTGATTTCCGCGTCAGCGCGGACAAGAGAGCGACCATGGAGCTGCGATTCACACCGGTCAACGTGGATGGTGGCACCGTCGCGGTATTTTTGTCTGGCCAAGAAGTAATAGAGCATGCGGCCCCGACACGGCCGGGCACCTCGCCGCTCAACGAGTTTTATGCCGCAGCCGACAGCGCTGACATCGGTTTATGGTTTTGGGATTTCGTGCATGACGAAATGTTCGCCACCCCAAAGCTCAACGCATTGCTCGGCCTGCCGAGTTATGACGAGATCAGCTACGAGAAGTTTTTTGGCGTTGTGCATCCGGACGATCGCGATTCGCTCGAGTCGTCATTGCGCGTGGCGTTGGAAAACGGGACTCGCTTCAGTGAGGAATTCCGCGTGGTTTATTCGGACGGGCGACTCGAGTGGATCTGTGCCGAGGGAAAATCGTTTCTGGATGAAAACGGAAAGCCTCACAAGATGACGGCCGCCGTCCGCCGGATCACCGATCAGAAGCTTGCCGAACAGGAGTTAAACCGGGTCTACGATTTGGAGAAAAAGGCCCGCGACGAGGCGGTCGATGCTAACCGAGCAAAGGACTTCTTCCTGGCTTTTGTCTCGCACGAAATGCGCTCGCCGCTGAACGCGATTCTGGGCTGGGCCAAGATACTGCTGACAAAGGAAGTCGATGAGACGACACGGCGTAACGCGCTCGAAACGATCGAGCGGAGTGCACGCGCACAATCCAAACTTATCAATGACCTAGTTGATTCCGCGCGCGTTGCGTCAGGAAAGATCAGCCTCGAATTTCGGCCGACCAATCTTTTCGAGGTCGTTAAGGTGTCTTTCAACGCGCAAAAGCCCGCAGCAGAGGCCCGGCGCATCCAGCTGGATTTCACGTACGAGACTGAGGAAGCAGTCGTTTTTGGCGACGCCAACCGGCTGCAGCAGGTCTTCAATAATTTGATCACCAACGCGATAAAATTCACGGACGACGGCGGAAAAATACACGTTGATCTCCGGGCGGCCGACGGCCACGCCGAAGTGCGAGTGACGGATAATGGTCGCGGGATCAGCTGTGAAGCACTGCCTAACATATTCAAACAATTCTCGCAGGGCGATCCTTCCAACGACATTCGCAAAGGAGGGCTGGGGCTCGGCCTTTCGATAGCTAACATCCTCATCAGTAAGCATGGCGGCAGGATCGAGGCAACGAGCGAGGGACTCGGGCACGGATCGACATTTGTCATCAGGCTTCCGCTTAAAGAGGTGGAGTTGCCGGCTACGGATCCGACAGCGGCGGACGGAGAGCTCGGCACCAGGCCGCTGCGCGGGATTCATCTGCTGGTGGTCGAGGACGACGATGACTCGCGTGAAGTGCTACAGCTATTTCTTGAACAGGCAGGAGCTATGGTTCGAGGCGTCGACTCGGCACATGCGGCAATGTTGAGTTTGGCGGACACGCGCAGCAAACTGCCCGACCTGATTATTTCGGACCTCGCGATGCCGGAGGAGGATGGTTATTCACTGATCAAAAGGATCAGATCAATGACGCCAGAACGTGGAGGCCAGATCCCTGCTCTGGCACTAAGTGCCTTCGCGGGGAACGAAAATAAACAGCGTGCCTACGAAGTTGGATTCGACGGTTACTGCACAAAGCCGTTCGAACCCGACCAGCTAACGCGCTCGATCCTTCAGCTTACCCAGGCTAAAACACCAAAGGCTCAGGTCGCATCCGACGGTTCGGCGGGTTGAGGAAACCTGGCTTCGATAACACCGTTCTTTTCGACCCCGAGGCGGGCGGTCAATCGTGGGTAAGTTTCCTCAACCACCTCGATGCGGTCGTCGAGATCCAGCAGCATCTCAGCCTCTCGGATTGCGGTAATCGGCCCTTCGATCTCCATGAACAATCCGAAAGGCAATTCATCGAGCACGATCTCGACACTGCGAAACCGCCAGGTTTCGCGACGCTTTTCATAAATTATTTGAGGGCTGAAGCCAAGCTGTGTCAGAATCTCGGCTACTTCGTCCGCATCCGAAACCTCAGTTTCATGTTCGAGTTGGGCCTTTGCGTCGTAGACGTGTTCAACGCGCTTCTTGAACGTCAGAACCGACTTTTGCCCCGTGCGCCGAATACGTAATACGCCGCCGATATCGTTAAGCACGCCGCCGCGATAAATGATGTTTTCTTCGAACGCTTCTCCCTCGCGTTCCGCCCCGGCCTCGGCGAGCGATTTTCTGATCTGGCCGGACTCATCGCTGTCGAGCCTGTATTTTTTCTCTATTTCCACCGCCATACTGAACCGCTACTTCATCCTGATCCACTTCCAAACCTCGGGGACCGTCGCCCTTTTCCCGTACATCAGCATACCAATCCGATAGACTCTCGAAGCGAGCCAGATCAAACCCGCGATCGCAAGACCATTGATAAGGATCGAAAGTGCGATCTGCCAGAAGGGCGGCGTCTCCGCGAGTATTCGAATCGGCATCGTGATCGGGGCGAAGAACGGGGCGATCGAGACCCAGAACGAGAGCGTCGAACCCGGATCACGAATCACAGCAAAGCTAAAATAAAATGCTATCAACAGCAGCATGATCGGCGGGAAAGCAAACTGCCCACCCTCCTGCACATTGGTGACCATCGACCCGATCAGGGCAAAGATCGAAGCGTAAATGAAAAACCCAAGCAAAAAATAGATAAGAAAATAAACGATCATCAAAGGCGTAATCGTCGGCAGCGAGTCTCCGATAAGGTCTACAAAACCGGGCTGCGTCGCCATCACGCCTATCAGCACGACCGCCGTGGCGAGCCAGATCGCCAATTGTGTCAGGCCCGCGAGGCCGACACCGACCAGTTTTCCCATCATCAGTTCAAATGGTCGTGCAGACGAAAACAGGATCTCGGCTATTCTGGTCTCCTTCTCCTCAACCACGGCGCCCATGATCTGCTGTCCGTAGATCGCGAGCGTGATGTAAATCATCAACCCGATGATGAACGATGCCGCCATTACGCCGTCGCTGTCCTTTTCCTCACCTCTCATGTCGACGCCCTTAACGTCCACGTTTACTTTCGCACTCAGCTGATCCAGCGTCTCTTCACTGATATTCGCATCCGCCAGACGCTGCGATCTCACTGCGTCATTGAGAGCGTCCTCGAATGTCTCCCGCATCACAAAATCGCCGGCTTTCCGCGACCGAAACTCGAAAGCCGCGTCCGGAGCGCTAATGTCCTGCGGCACGATCAGATACGCGTCCAACTCACCGGCCGTGATCATCGAGCTCATCTCCCGCCGGAGAGCTTCGACGTTGCTCGCTTCGAAAGGATAATCCACGAACTCAAACGTCTCACCAAATTGAGCCGCCGTCTGCTTCATATCTTCTTGGTGAGAGGCGTCAAAGTTCTTTAGCGAATCCTCAGCAGCCTTGCGCGCCTTGGCCGCTAGCTTGTCGACGGACAAGTTTTGTTTCAGCCGTGGTGTTATTTTTCCCGTCGGGTCGATCACGGCAATTCTTGTCGGTTCGCCCTTGATCGAGAAGATGATGGCCGGCACGACCGCGAAGCAAGCGGCGAGGAACGGCAGCATCAGTGTGCCGATCAGGAATGACCATTTCAGTACGACCTTTTTGTACTCGTGCTTGACGACGGCAAGAAATTTTCTCATCGCGCCCCTCCTCCGACCTGCTCGATGAAGATGTCGTTGAGACTCGGCTCGATCAGTTCAAACTTCGTAACGGTCGCACCGCTCGACACCAGGGCGTGCAATAGTTTTTGCGGGTCGGCTCCGTCTCTCAATTGGATCTCCTTCTCGTCCGCGTGCTCGATCACGCGTGCGATCATCTCGTTATCCTCGAGGACGCCGTTGCCGCCCGTCGCTCGGAGAGCGATCAGGTTCTTTCCGAAGCTCTGCTTAACCTCGCGCAGACTGCCGGCGACCACTTTTTGCGATCTGTTGATGAGCAGAATGTCGTTGCAGAGGCGCTCGGCGGTTTCCATTAGGTGCGTAGAGAAGATGATAGTCTTGTCCTGCGTCTTGAACTCGCTCAGCACGTCGATCATGAACTCCACGTTGACGGGATCGAGGCCGGAAAAAGGTTCGTCGAGAATCAGCAGGTCGGGGTCGTGCAGCACCGTCGAGATGAACTGTATCTTCTGCTGCATTCCCTTTGAGAGATCGGTCGTCTTTTTGGATTTCCACTCGGAGAGTTTCATCCGGTCCATCCAGAAATCGATCCGCCGCTCGGCCTCGACCGCCGGCACGTTCTTGAGCGCCGCGAAGTACTTTAACTGATCAACGATCTTCAGTTTCTTGTACAGCCCGCGTTCCTCGGGCAAATACCCGATGTGGTCCTGCAGCTCCGGCCCCATCTGCCGGCCAAACAGCTCGATCCGCCCCTCGTCCGGCGCCGTGATCCCGACGATCATCCGAATCGTCGTCGTCTTCCCCGCCCCGTTCGGCCCGAGAAACCCAAACACCCTCCCGCGACGCACCTCGAAACTGAGATCGTCAACGGCGGTGAATTCGCCGAAGCGTTTGGTCACGTTCTCGACGCGGAGGCTGACATCGGGATCGCTCATAAAAACTTTAACTTACGAGTGGGGTTCCAGATCAATATAACGATAGCTAGTCTTCAATTATGATGAAGGCAAGCACCATGTATAGCAATGGAGGAATGGTCTGTCTCTGAAACACTCCCTTGACCAATCGTGCGAAAACTCCCGTTCCTCGCCGTTCTCATCGACGATCATTCCACTATGAATTTCAACAATGTCTTGGTGACCGTATCCGTTGGGCAAGTCGAAGAACTCGAAGTTAAAGGGCGTGCCGAATGCAAATATCTTCCCGTCTTTCATCCTCGCGGTAAAAGATGTCCAACCCATCGTAGTCTCGCCGTGTATCTGCCTCAATATTTCTTCTGGCCACGAATAGGGCGACTCTTCTACGCGCGATATATCGTATATCGGGACTGAAGATCTTCGGGTGACCAACGATTCCACAACTAACCTATGCTCATACTCATTCTTCGCAGTCTCGGCGAAACGCCTGATAGCCAAATTAATTAGCTTTTCGGGATTACTAAAAATAACGCACGGTAAATATGTATCGTCCCGCAAATAGGCCGACGCTCGGTAAAGATCGCCGAAAACTCCGTCCCTTAAAGGCGGGATATTTTCCCGCAGAAAATTCGCTATTGTTGTTTCACTCACATTCATATTAAACACGTGCAAGCATGCTCCTTAGTGTCGACGCCGCCGATGATACACCATTCCGGCGGTTATCAACGGCGCTCTCCGGTGCCGGCTGTTGTGGCGGATTAGCGACTGTCATGGTCGGGGGATTCCAAGATCCTTGCATATCTTGGTGATCAGATTGTCGTTGATTTCGGAATGTCGCGGTACGGCAGAGCGGCGGTTGTCTTTGGGGTTGTGCCACCAGGAGTGGCGTGCGCCTTCGCACAGGAGTTCGCAGCCGTGTTGGCGTAGATGGCGGAGAAGATCGCGCCGCTTCATACGGCGATCGTGGCTTCTTCGAAATTCATGCCGGCCATTCGCCGCGCGTCCTGCCTGTTAAACTCCAACGCCTCGTCCAGAGTCACGCGCAGGCTCTCGAGCAACTCCTCCCTTGTCGCTTCCTGACAATTAACGCCGGGAATCTCCTCGATCCACCCGATCCACCACTCGCCCTCCTGTTTGATCGCTGCCGTGAAGTTATTTTTCATAAGGCAAATTATATCTCAATGAACCGGTAGCTGCGGGCCCTTTCTGGGAACCAGTCGCCTCGATTCGCGGTAGCGGCGTCGGCTTCTTGTTCGATATACTCACACCCGACCTCCTGCTCATGACGTGATTATGGAAAACGGCTTTCTCGAGATATTCGTCTACCGCCAGGGCACGGACCGCGTGGAAGAGGGCTTTGCGGTCGATGATCTGCCGGATCTGCTGGCGGACGAGACGAATGTGGTCTGGGTCGATATCCGCGGCGAGACGGACGAGCAGAAAAAGGCGGCGAGCGACGTGTTGCTCAACGTGTTCAGGTTTCACTACCTGACGGTTGAGGACTGTGTCGAGACGCGCAACCAGCCGAAGGTCGAGGCGTTTCCCGAGTACCTTTATTTCATCGTCCACGGCGTGCGGCCGGGCGAGACCAGCCCGACCAACTTCGTGACCAAAGAGCTGGACGGATATTTGGGCAGGAACTACGTCGTAACCTTCCACGTCGAACGCTTTCGTAGCATCAAGGTCGTGAAGCAGCAGATCCGCAGCAGCCCCTTCACCTGCCAGCGCGGGACCGCGTACCTGCTGCACCAGATACTCGACAATCTGGTCGACCATTATGTGCCGCTGGTCGACGACTTTGACGAAGTGATCGAGGCGCTCGAAGAGCGCGTTCTGAAAATGAGACACGGCAACAGCGCCGTGCTCGAAGAGATAATGGAAGTTCGCCGCTCAGTCGCGCGCCTGAAGCGGATCTCGACCAGACAACGCGAGGTGCTGTACCGAATGGCGCACGGCGAGTTTCCGCAGATACCTGACAACGTGCTTCCCTTCTTCCGCGACGTGCACGATCACCTGTTGAGGGTCACCGACCTTTCCGAAAATTACCGCGACCTCATCAACGGCCTCGTCGAGATCCACTTCTCCGTCGTCGCCAACCGAACCAACGACGTGATGAAAACTCTCGCCGTCGTCTCAGCTATCATCCTGCCGCTCTCGCTGATCGCCGGCATCTACGGAATGAACTTCGAGTACATGCCGGAGCTGAAAACGAGACACGGATACTTCGCCACGCTCGGTCTGATGGCGCTGGTCACTATCGTTCTGCTTTTCTACTTCTGGCGGAGAGGCTGGATATTCGCCCGAGAAGACCCGGCAGGGGATGAAGAAGTGAAAAATGAGAAGTCAGAATTGAGAAATGAGAAGTGAGAATTTATGTCTCACTTCTCATCTCTTCCATGATCCTTTTGACCTGTATATCTCCCAACCCGAAGACGCCGGCGCGGCGGGCAAATTGGGGAAAGATCTGGCTGAAATCCTGCTCACCGGCCGCGATCACTTCGTGCAGGATTTCTTTGGGTTTAGTGTGGAGTTCGCTCGCGGCTCGACTCACCTCGGCGAGATGCGGGAATGCTTGCGATTCGTATGCTCCCAATTCAGCCACACGCTGCCGGTCGCCGGACTTGAAGGCAAGCCACAATTCACCCCCGCGTTCAAGGTCGTCGCGACTGACTTTTACGCGATCATTCCAACACGTCAGCATTTCTTCGGCACTTAGCCTGCCGAAGCCTCGCCACTTGGTTTGCTCATCTCTCACAGTCGGAGCGACACGGTGAACGTCCGCCTTAGCGTCTCGGAGCAAGTGAAGACAAAACCAGTAATTCACGCTGCAGAACAGCTCGTACTCGAACCACAGGTAGACATTGTCGCCTTCGCCCACGACAAGCAGCTTATTGATCTCGTGAACGACGTAAGAATCATATGACTTGTCGCTATCCGGATAAGCTCCCGAGAGGTATCGTTCGCGTGTATGCCACAATTCGTCCAGCGTCTCGCCCTGAAGATCACCTTCGACAAAACACTCGCGAAAGATCGCAAGCTCGCCTTCGACCCCCGTCTCACGAAACGTCTCGACATACGCGTCGCCCGGCAAAACGTGCAGCTTCATATGGACAAACTTATCGCGTAGATGATCGATAGACAAACTCCGCTGTACACGCCCGCGAGAATGTCATCGGCACATACGCCGATTCCAGCCGGCAGACTTTGCAGGTAGTCGATCGGGTAGGGTTTCAGGATGTCGAAGAAGCGGAACAGGAGGAAACCCGCCAGTACGAGTTGCCATGACGTCGTAAACGGGATGAAAAGAAACGTGATGAGCTGGCCGATGACCTCGTCTACTACAGCCTGCGGCGGGTCGGTGTTGCCGAGCAACTCTGTCGAACGGCCTGCGGCCCAGATCCCCAAAAGGCAGAAGAGCAAGAACAGTACGAGATTGATGCTGTGAATCCAGGCCGCGGCGTGAGCGTCCGTTGCACCGCGGCTGACGAGCGCCCCGGAAAACGCGGCGTCGATCCATCCAAAGAGCAGATAGATCGCAACTCCGACCATCGAACCGAATGTTCCCGGAGCCAGCGGCAGATAGCCGACGCCGAAAGTCGTCACGGCGAGAGCGAAATTATCCCTCAAGCCTTGCGACTCTCTTTGCTGGATGGATTTCTTCATTCGGTGTTTGGCCGGCGGCCGCAATCTCTTCGGAATAACTGAAAACTGAAAAGTGATAACTGAAAACCGGAGGCACCTTTGGCCATTTTCAGTTATTAGTTTTCAGTTTTCAGTTTTTCCGGAAAGTAAAGTTACACGTTAGAACTCGACTCCCTGCTGCGCATAAATTCCAGCGTAAAACGGATGTTTCACTTCCTTCATCTCCGTCACGAGATCGGCGGCCTCGACCAACTCGGGCGGAGCATTGCGGCCGGTCATGACGATGTGCAGATGCGGCTGCGCTTTGCGAACCTCTTTGATCTCGCGGAGCACTTTCTCGAGATCGAGAAACTTGTAGTCGAGCACGTAAACAATCTCGTCAAAAACGAGCAGGTCGTATTCCTCGCTTCGCATCTTCGAGAGGCAAAGCTCCCAGGTTTCTTCGGAAGTAGCGATGTCGAGGCTCTTGTCGTTCGTGTCCCAGGTAAAGCCCGCGCCCATGGTGTGAATTTCTATGCCGAGCTGCTCGAGCGATTCGTGCTCGCCGTAACGATCGGTTTTCGACTTCATGAACTGGATCATCGCGCATTTCATTCCCCGCCCGGCCGCGCGAACGAGAACGCCGATCGCCGCAGTGGTTTTGCCCTTGCCGTCGCCGGTGTTTATCATCAGCAGGCCTTTGGTCTTTTCGCGGTAATCATCGCGCCGCCACTTGTAACGCTTTTCTTTCGTCTCACTCATTCCGTCTCAAACGAAAATTGCAGCAGACAACTAAGGGTACTGCTGCAATGCGTTTTGTTATGTTAAGTATCAACGCGCGGCCTCAACCGAGAACCAACTCGGCACTCGGCTCGGCGACGCCATCGTGGTTCGATCCGTTCGTGTCGATCGCGGCTAGTATGGCGCTGACGAGTTTCGCTTCACACTCGTCCCAATCGCCTTCGATCCTGAGGCCCGCAGCATTGCGGTGTCCACCTCCGCCGAACTTCTCCGCGACCCTGGCGACGTTAAGATCGCCCTTCGAACGCAAACTCACACGAAATGCGTCGCCCGGCTCGACCTCGCGCATATAAACGACGGCTTGTATCTCGCGGGCCGCGAGCGGGATGTTTACGAAACCGTTGTTGTCGCCGTCGACGGCCTGCGCGCTTCGCTTCATCTCGATCGTCTGCCGCAGCATCGCAACGCGGCCGGTCGGGTCACGCTTCACGGTGCCGAGAACCTGGCTCATAAGCGAGATTCGCGACCATGAGTAACTGTTGTAAATGGTCTCTGAAATCTTGGACGGGTTGACGCCGGCCTTGATCAATTCGGAAGCGACCTTTAATGTTCGCTCGGTCGTGTTTGGAAAATGGAACGAACCCGTATCGGTGACGAGTGCGAGATACAAACATTCCGCGATCTCGCGCGTCACGCGGCCGCCGATCGCCTTGCAGAGGTTGTAGATCATCTCGCCCACGGCCGACGCCGTCGGGTCAATCCAGTTGATTGTGCCAAAGTTATCGCTGGTGGCGTGATGATCGATGTTAACGGTGAAAGTGTCGCTGAGGCCCTCAATACCCGGCCGCTCGAGGTCCGAACACTCGATGACAAAGACGGCATCGTAATCGCGATCGATCCGCGAAACGCGCCTAATCTCTTCTGCACCGGGGAGCGAGCAATAAGTCCGCGGGATATCGTCGCTCGTGATCACTTCGACGGATTTCCCGAGCGAGCGGAGCAACCAGCAAAGCCCAAGCGAAGAGCCCAAACCGTCGCCGTCCGGACGATGGTGGGTGGTTATCGCGAACGTGTCCTTATTTTCAATTAACTCAACTACTTGGCTTAACACTAAATAAACGCGGAATGAACCTGCCCGGACCGATCAAGGCAGTTCTTCCGGCCCTTCTTTAATTTCACCCTTTGATGACAGCCCTTGGAGAATTTCGCCAACGCGTGCCGCATTCTCTTCAGCGGTGTCGCGGGCGAAATGAATATGCGGGGCAAAACGCATATTCAAGTTTTGAGCCACCTGGCGGCGAACGAATGTTGCCGCCTGTGCCAGCCCTTTCAAAGCCTCCTTAACCTCGGCCTCGGTGCCCTGAATGAAAACGTAGACCTTGGCGTCTCTCAAATCGTCTGCGACAGTCACATCCGTAACTGTCACCCCCACGAGCCGCGGGTCGTCAAGCTCGAAGCCGACGACTTCGGCGATCTCTTCTTTCAGCGCTTCGGCGAGACGTTCCGGTCGACGCATAGCTAGAAAATGCGAAAGGGCCGAACGATTCCAGTTCCGCCCTTTCTCGCAATTTATAATTCGGTGGCCGCGATCCTTTCGATCACGAATGCTTCGATCTCGTCGCCAAGCTTGATGTCGTTGAAGTTGACGAGGCTGATACCACACTCAAAGCCGTTACGGACCTCGTTCACATCATCCTTGAACCGCTTGAGCGTAGCTATGTCGCCCTCCCAGCTTACGACGCCGTCGCGAATGAGACGAGCTTTCGCCTGGCGGCGAATGACACCGTCGGTGACGCGGCAGCCGGCGATCGTGCCGATGCGGGAAACCTTGAACGTCTCCTGCACGACGGCCTTTCCGAGGATGACCTCACGCTCGATCGCGTCGAGCATGCCGATCATAGCGGCGCGGATCTCTTCCTCTACCTTGTAGATGATCGAGTGGAGTCGAATGTCCACGTCTTCCTGCTTGGCGAGGTCGGCCGCGCGCGACTCCGGTCTGACGTTGAACCCGATAATGACGACGGCCGTCGACGCGTCGTCGGCTTGCGTCGCCGAGGCCAACAGAACGTCGGATTCGGCGATCGCGCCGACGCCGGCGCGAATGACGCGGACCTTGACCTTCTCGGTCGAAAGTTTCTCGAGTGTCGCACGCAGCACCTCGACGGAACCTTGAACGTCGGCCTTGAGGATGACGAGCAGTTCCTTGACCTCGGCCTGACCGAGCGACTCGATGCCGCGCTTGGTCGTCTTGACCATGGCGGCCTGACGGGCGTGCATCTGCCGCTGACCGGCTATTGTCTGAGCTCTTTCGATATCCGAAACAACCTGGAACGTGTCGCCTGCCTGCGGTACACCCTGGAGACCAAGGATCTCGACCGGTGTCGCCGGCGGCGCTGCGTCCACCGCCTCGCCTCGATCGGAAAACATCGCCCGCACCTTTCCGGAGAACTGACCGACGATGAAAGGATCGCCAACCCGTAACGTTCCCTGCTGAACGAGCGCCGTCGCGACGGCGCCGCGACCTTTATCAAGTTTCGCTTCGAGCACTACGCCCGAAGCACGACGCGTCGGACTCGCCTTCAGATCGAGGATATCGGCCTGGAGCAGTACGGTCTCCAGCAATGCATCGATACCACTGCCCTGCTTCGCCGAGACGGGCACCATTTCGATGTCGCCGCCCCAATCAACAGGCTGCAATCCGAGGCCGGCGAGACCTTGTTTGACCTTATCGGGACTAGCGTCGGGTTTATCGACCTTGTTGATAGCGACGATTATTGGCACACCGGCCGCTTTCGAGTGCTCGACCGCCTCTATCGTCTGCGGCATCACGCCGTCGTCGGCGGCGACCACGAGAATA
>Ga0247718_1000045_pt1 | contig 25523 bp, 27 predicted proteins | sample 21E_DmetaG_FD_189045 | JGI IMG/M metagenome (GOLD analysis project Ga0247718, IMG submission 189045) | Soil microbial communities from hillslope of Landscape Evolution Observatory, University of Arizona, Oracle, AZ, United States - 2-1-E_D | ecosystem: Engineered > Artificial ecosystem >...
GTGCTGAAGGGGGGGAAGCCCGGCCCGGTGGTGGCGCTCCGCGCCGACATGGACGCCCTCCCGGTCACCGAACAGGTGGACCTCCCCTTCGCCTCGCGGGTGCGCACCACCTTCAACGGGCAGGAGGTGGGGGTGATGCACGCCTGCGGGCACGACACCCACGTGGCCATGCTGATGGGGGCGGCGGAGGTGCTGGCGGGAATGCGCGAACAGATCCCCGGGACCATCAAGTTCATCTTCCAGCCCGCGGAGGAGGGCCCGCCCCCGGGAGAGAAGGGCGGCGCACCGATGATGATCGAGGAGGGGGTGCTCCGGGACCCCCGCCCCGGGGCCATCTTCGGGCTGCACGTAGGGGTGACGCCGCAGCCGGCGGGGACGCTCTCCTACCGCCCGGCGGGGATGATGGCGGCCTCCGACTGGCTGCGCGTCGTGGTGCGCGGGCGGCAGACGCACGGGGCCGCGCCCTGGCAGGGGGTGGACCCCATCGTGGTGGCGTCGCAGATCGTCACCGCGCTCCAGACCATCCCCAGCCGGCAGGTCAACGTCACCACGGCCCCCGCGGTGGTCACCGTCGGGAGCATCCAGGGCGGGGTGCGCAACAACATCATCCCCGACTCGGTGGTGATGCTGGGAACCATCCGCACCTTCGACGAGCCCATGCAGGCCGACATCCACCAGCGCATCACCCGCACCGCGGAGATGATCGCGCAGAGCGCGGGCGCCACCGCGCAGGTGGAGATCACCCGCATGACCCCGGTGACCCACAACGACCCGGCGCTCACCGAGCGGATGGTCCCCACCCTGCGGCGCGTGGCGGGGGAGAACGTGAAGCTCACCCCGGTGACCATGGGCGCGGAGGACTTCGCCTTCTACCAGAAGGAGATCCCGGGGATGTTCGTCTTCCTCGGCGCCGTGCCGCCAGGGACGGACCCCGCGAAGGTGGCTCCCAACCACTCGCCGCACTTCTTCGTGGACGAGGCGGCGCTCCCGGTGGGGACGCGCGCCCTGGCGCACCTGGCGGTGGACTACCTGAGCGGCGCGGGGCGGTAGGACTCGAATGGGGACTCCCCATGTGGGCGTCCCCTCACTTGATGCGGGTACGACATTTGCCGTATATTAAAGCGGGATGGGATTCAGAGACGTTCGCTCTCTCCTCATCGACGCGCTCCTGACCGGGCGCTTTCAGCACGAGGAGCGGGACGACATCGAGAGCAAGAACCTGCTCGCCGTCGGTGACGTTTCGGCCGATTTCGTGGTGCGGCTTCTGAGAGCGTGCAGGGGGAGCCAGTACCGGTCGTCGCCGTACCACTTCGACCGGAGCGTCGACTGCCACGAGTTCAAGCCGGTCGTGGCCGGTGAGGCATGGTACGTCAAGGCGTACTTTCTCTCGGACGGAGCGGTATTCATCAGTGTCCACCGCTAGACGATGACGATGCACCTGTGGAAGGAGGGCGACCGCTCGGAGGCGATCTGCCGCGCGTGCGAGAGGCGGGTGCCCACGCACTTCGAGGTCCGCAGGTACACACTGCGGGAGAGCGAGATCGAGGTTCCGGACGTTCTCGTGGCGGTGTGCGACGAGTGTGACCGGACGGTCGCCGTCCCGGCACAGTCGACCCCGAAGCTCAGGGAAGCTCGCGAGAGGCGGAAGGCGGAATCGCTGGAGACCAAGATCCCCTCGCACCTGGACGACGTGATCCACCTCCTCGCGGAGCGGTTCGCCACCGCCGTGGGGGCGTTCCGGCCGGACCTCCTGCGCTTCTACCTGGGTGAGGTGGTGAGTGATTCCGGGTTCGTGCGGCGGGTGAAGGAACTCGCGGAGTCGGAGCTGGCGGGGGGGCGCGCGCGGGCGCGGATCTCCCTGCGGGCCCCCGAGGAGCTGCTGGGGGCTGCACGAGCGCGAGCGCGGAGTGCGGGGATCACGACGGACGCGGACCTGGTCCGCGGGATCATCATCGCGGCGAAAGAGGACGTGCTCGAAGGTGGAGCGCCGGAGCGGTCGCTACGGCTGAGCGGGGCGGCGCAGGCGGAGGGGGCGCTGCTCCCAGCGGGGGCTCCGGTGTAGGGGTAGGGATGGCGTTCGGCACGCTCAAGAACGCAGAAGGGCCGCTCGTCGCGAGCGGCCCTTCTGCGTTCCGGGTGTGGTGGCTCAGCGCGAGGCGAGCGACCCGCCCTGGCGCTTGGCGAGGCCCAGCGCGTAGTCGGCCCACCACTGCCCGGCCTGCGGACCGCCGTGGCAGGTCCCGTCCGATTCGCCGGGGCGCTTCACCCAGAGGAAGGCGTCCACCAGCCGGTGCCCGGTGCGGGTGGTGGGGGCGGCGCCCAGCGCCTGCCCGGGGGCGTTGCACCACTCCCCGCCGCTGGCGGTCCCCGCGCCGTTGCGGCTGGTGTCGATCACGAAGTGCTTCCCGCCCACGTGACGGGAGATCTGCTCCCCGTGCGCGACGTTCCGCGCGGTCCCCACGAAGTTGGAGACGTTCAGCGCGAAGCCGTCCGCCCGGGCCACCCCGGCGCGGGTGAGCTTCGAGGCCATCTCGTCGACCCGGCTCCCGCTGGCGCTCCCCGCATCGATGTACACCGTGGCGCCGCGCGCCTTGAGCGTCTCCACCGCCTCGCGGACCAGGGTGAGCCGCTCCTCCAGCTTCTGCGCGCTCAGGCAGTGGGTCACCATCAGCGCGTCTGGCTCCAGGACCACCACCGCGCGGCGGCCGCGGATTCCCTCGGCGAAGCCGCGGATCCACTTCCGGTAGGCGTCGGCGCCGCGCGCCCCGCCCGCGGAGTAGTGCCCGCAGTCGCGCTGGGGGATGTTGTACGCCACCAGCACCGGGACCGCCCCCGAGGCCGCCGCGGCGGAGACCAGGCGGTCCACGTCGCCGCGCACGTCGCGGTTCCAGTCGCCGAACCACTCCGCCTGCGCCTGGCTCGCCATGCGCTCCATGAGCGCGGCGTCCTGCGGGCGCGAGCGGCGCCACGCGTCCGCCTGGCGGCGGGCGTGCGAGACGGGGCTGACGTAGAGACGGGTGCGCTCGATGGGGTTGCGGACCGCCGGCTCCGTCCCCCCGTTGTTGCCGGGGTCGGTGGTGGCCATGGCGGGCGCGGCGGTGAGCGCGGAGGCCGCGAACAGGAGCGCGGCGGAAACACTGCGGAGCGGAGCGAGCGCGAACACGTCGCGCCCGCGGATGCGGAGATCCTTCATGGTAATGCCTCGTTCGGTAGCCCGACTGGCATGAACGATCCCCGTGGGACCGTCGTTAGCCTCGTGGCTTTGCGTCCCCGCCTTTAGACGGGTTTGCCCTTGTCGTGAGGTGCCCGGCGCCTGCGGCCGGGCGGCGATGTCGTGGGTGGAATATGCAACCGCGGAGCCGGGGTGTCAACGGCCCGAAAATCGTTGCGATTACAGGGCTTTCGAGTCGTGACCGGATCCGGTTGTTTCCCCCTCTGTCCCCTCCCGGGAACACCTCTCGCGCACCCGGGAGGACACCCCGTCACCGCACCAGGTGGAAGCGCTCCTGGCGGGCCAGCACCCACCGCCGCCGCCCCTCCGCGTCCAGGTACGCCTCCTCCTCCTGCGCCATCCGCACCGGCTGTCCGCCCCACTCCGGCACCGGGGTGGTGGACTGCAGCTCGATGGAGAACCAGGTGTTCGGGCGGAGCGGCACCTCTCCGCGCCCCGGCACCCCCTCCTGCCGGTCCCAGAGCCCGATCAGCGGCCCCGCGCCGTGCCCATGGTCGCCGATGGGGTGGGTGTAGACGGTTCCGTCGATCCCCTCGGTGCGCATGCGCTCCAGCGTGCGCCGCAGCACGTCGTTGCCGGTGCGTCCGGGGACCATCTCCTCCAGGAGGAGGTCCTGCAGGCGGTTGGAGCGGCGGAGCGCGGCGTACATCCCCGGGGGGGCGTCCGTCTCCCCCTCGCGCAGCACGTATCCCATGTGCTGCGTGTCGGTGGCGAGCCCCAGCGCGGTGATCCCGAAGTCGGTGTGGAGCATGTCGCCGCGGCGGATGACCGGGTTGGCGGAGTCCCCCATCTCCACCCCTTTCCGCTGCACGCTCACCGAGGGCTGGAACCAGGTGCCCAGCCCCAGGTCTGCCACCCGCTGGCGCATCCACCACACCACGTCGTCGGTGCGCGTGACGCCCGGGGTGATCACCCGCTCCGAGAACGCCTCGGCGATGATTCCGTGCACCACCCGCTGCATCTCCACGTAGCGGGGGAGCATCTCGGGGAGGCGCTCCTCCAGGTACTGCAGCGGCAGCAGCTCGCGCCGCACCACCCGCGCCCGGTACTTCGCCGGGAGCACCGCCTGCATCTGCTCCCACTCCCCGGCGGTGAGCCCGTCGGAGAAGGCGTGCGTGTGCGAGACGTTCACCGCGATGCTGGCCGGGTCGCACGCCTCCACCAGCGGGGGGAGGAGCTGCCACTGGTCCGGGCCGAAGGGCTCCGCCAGGCGGCGCGTTGCCCCCGCCGTCCCCTCGCGCGCCGCCGGGTCGCGCACCACGCGGTAGAGCCCCCCCTGCGAGCTCCCGCCGATGGCGACGCGCTCCACCCCGTGCGCCGGGCCCCGGTCGCAGAAGACGTAGATGGTGCGGCGGCGGGCAGCCATGGTGGTGGGGGAGACCAGCGCCGGGAAGACGGGGTCCTCGTTGTACTCGCGCATGGGGACGATCCACATCGCCACGCCGTGCTGGCGCATGAGGCGGGGGAGGACGCGCTCCAGGCGGAGCCGGAGCCACTCCTGGCGGACGGCCGCCTGCTCGCGGAGGGTGCCGAGGGGGCGCTCCTGCGCGGCGGCGGGGCCGGCCAGGCAGGCGAGGGCGAGGAGGGAGAGAGCTCGCTTCAGCATGGTGGAGCAGGGTTCGGGGTCAGTGGCATGGGCGACGGGCTCACTCGGCCAGCCGGGCCAGGGCCCGGACGCGCTCCAGCACGAGTGGGAGGAGGCGGGGAAACCGTACGGCCTCGGGAAGGTTGGCGAGAATGAGTTCCTGCACATCCTCTTCCTGCAGGAGCACCTGTATCCTCTCACCGATCCACAGCCGCATCTCGGGGACTTCGTCCGTCACCTCCTCCACCGTCTCCGGCCGTCGTGCCAGGAGGGTGACGATGTCCTCCAGATCATGGCTGGCGTACGGATCGGAGCGCCCGCGCCCCTCGTACGCGGCCAGCTTGGTAGCAAGAAAGGTTGGTGGGTTGAGGATACGGATCTGTAGATCCTCCGCCAGGTCGAAGACGACCGCCGTGGCGATCCCGTGCGGGTACCAGGGGTTGCTGAAGCCGAGGACATCGGGATCGACAGGCATCAAGTCCAGCACGCCTACGTCCGAGCGCCAACGGAAAGGCGGATCGTTCTCCCCGCTCGACTGGACGAACCCCAGGCTGCGCAGCCGGGCGCCCAGCGCGGCGTACGCCGCGTATCCCGTGGCCTCGCAGATCGCGTCCGCATCGCGCGTGGAGCGGACTCAAGTGGAGAGCGGCACCGTGAAGTAGAGCTCCGCGATGGCTCCCCCCACGAAGACCATGTCGCCCAGGAGGGGCGTGACCCGGCGGGCGATCCCCGTCAGCAGATCCCGGTTTGCGCTCACGGCCGCCGCTCCGAGATCCACCCGCTCAGTAGCTCCATGGCGCGCGTTCTCTCCCGTGCCCGACCCACTCTCACCGCGTCCACCAGGGTGAGGGCATGGTACAGCTCCGGGTTTATCGAGGGGAGTGCCGCCGCGCCGTCGTACAGCGGCTCAAGGCTCTGTCCCCGAACGGTTCCCTCCAGGGTGGGCCACACCAGCGCATCCTCCGCCGAGATCTCCTCCGCGAGCGGTGGGGCCGAGTGCGCAGTGGGGACCCCGAGGGTCTCCGGTCCGAGCACAGGGTAGAAGACGAACGGCACCCCATGCTCGATGAGCCGCAGCAGGGGCACTGTCGCCGTCCGGCGCTGCCCGGGAAGCACCAGGCGCGCGCGCTCCAGCCGTTGCACCGACCGGAACGCCGTAGGGGTACTCACGCCTAGCGTCTCGGCGAGTTCCCCGTAGACCACGCCTGGCTCCAGTACGAGCGCAAGGGCAACGGCAACGTCCACCGGCTGGAGAGAGGGTTGTTTCATTTCATGTTTCGAAATATGAAATAACTTCCTAGGATATCTCCTGCTATCTCAGAAGGCAAGCACGCGCAAAAGTAAGGGGCGCCTCCCGCGAGAGGCGCCCCGTGGCTCACCGGTCCCCGTACGTCTCTAGGGCTGCAGGAGCCCCGATCCGCGGTAGCGTTCGGTTCCCCGCCCCAGCACCGCGTAGGAATAGCCGTTCTCGGGATCGCGCCCGCGGCGGAGCGCCCGGTCCACCGCGTTCTCGCCGCGGTTGTAGGCCAGGAGCGCCAGCCGCACGTTGCCGTCGTAGCGCCTGATGAGGTCGCGCAGGTGGCCGAAGCCCAGCCGCAGGTTGGTGCGCGGCTCCAGGATCCGTTCCTCGCTGCGCACCGAGCGGTCCAGCGCGCGCGCCGTGCCGGGCATGAGCTGCGTGAGCCCCAGCGCCCCGGCCCGGGAGCGGGCCCGCGCATGGAAGCGGCTCTCCACGCGCACCAGGCGGAAGCCCAGCTCGGGGTCCAGCCCCGCCCTGCGCGCCTCGTCCTCGATGAGCTGCGCCAGCTCCGGCGAGATGTGGTACCGCCGCGCGAAGCGGAACGGCGTGAACTCCTCGTGGAAGCGGTGCGCCTCCTCGCGGAGCCGCACCCAGAACTCCCTGCCGAAAAGCGAACCCGCGTCCACGCGGGGGGGCGTGGGCGCGGGGAGCCGGGTGCTGTCCGCCTGCTGCCCGGCGGCCGGAGCGGCCCAGGTACAGAGCGTGAAGAGCGCCACCAGCACCGGGCTGCGGAGCACGCCCGCGGTGGCCGGAACGCTCGCATCACATGCCGCTGCGTTCATCCGTCATCCTCCGTTTTTGTGGTCCGGGGGACCGGTGAGTACCGGCAATGTGCTGCGGAAGACGGGCCAGGTCAAGACGATAGGCCGAAAAACCGGCGAATTCGGTCAGCTAACGTGCGGCGGGGCCCCTCCTCCGCGCTGCCGCTTGCGGGCGTACATGGCGGCGTCGGCCTCGCGGAGGAGCGCCTCCACGGTGTCCAGCTTGCCGGGGGTGTACCACGCCGTGCCGACGCTCATGGAAAGGGGAGGACACCCGGCGCGGGCGGCGTTCCAGTCGCGCACCCGCTGCTCCAGGCGCTCCACCACCCCGCCCGCGTGGGCGCGGGAGAGCTCGGCCAGCACCACGAACTCGTCGCCCCCCACGCGGGCCAGCACGTCCGACTGCCGGAAGGTGCGCGAGAGGACGGCCGCGGCCCCGGCGAGCGCGGCGTCGCCCGCGGCGTGGCCGAAGCGGTCGTTGATGGCCTTGAGCCCGTCCAGGTCCGCGAAGACCAGGAGGAGCTCCGTCCCCGCGCGTTGCGCCTCGCGGAGCCGCTGCGCCGCCAGGACGAAGAACCCCCGCCGGTTGTGGAGCCCCGTCAGCTCGTCGGTGAGCGAGAGGCGGCGCACCTCGTCCTCCATTTTGCGGCGCGAGGTGACGTCGCGCGAGTTCACCACCACGCCGCCCACCGCGCGGTCGTGCAGCAGGCTGCGCCCCACCGATTCCAGCGTGCGCCAGCTCCCGTCGCGGTGCCGGCAGCGGTACTCCAGCGAGATGGCGATGGTGGGGGTGCGGATGGAGAGCGCCAGTGCCTTCCGGGTACGGGGGGCGTCGTCGGGGTGGACGAGGGCGAACACGTCGGTGCCCACCAGCTCGTCCGGGGCGTACCCCAGCATGCGGGTGACGGCGGGGCTCGCGTAGCGGATGATGCCGCGCGCGTCCAGCAGGGTGATGACGTCGCTGGCGTACTCGATCAGCGAGCGGAAGCGCTTCTCGCGCTCGGCCAGCGCGGCCTCGCTCCGCTTGCGCAGCACGAACTGCGCGATGGCGCTCCCCACCGCGGCCAGCGCCTCGCGCCAGTCGGGGTCGGGTTCGGAGGCGTCGCGCGAGGCCAGCTCCACCACCCCGAACACTTCGCCCTCCAGCAGCACGGGGAAAGCGAAGGCGCACCGCAGCCCGCTCCCCGTGGCCACGGAGGCGCGGGAGAGGCCGGGCTCGCGCGCCAGGTCGGAGACCCACACCGGGGCGCGCGCCTCCCACACCTGTCCGGGGAGCCCCACCCCGGGGAGAAAGGCCAGGCGGCGGCTCAGCTCCAGGAAGGGCGCGGCGGGGGAGGCAGGGGCGCGCCACGCGCCGCCGTAGCAGAGCACGGGGGCGTCGGGCTCGGCCTCCCAGAAGATCCCCGCCTCCCATCCCATCCCCTCGCAGAGGCTCCGGAGCAGGGGGGGGACGGCTTCCGCCCAGGTGGCGGAGCCCGCGAGCGCCCGGGCCACGGCGTGCTCCAGCCGCAGACGCCGCTCGGCCTCGCTGCGGCGGGTGACGTCGTGCAGGAAGAGGGTGACGAGGTGCCCGTCCCTGGCATCGTGTCCGGCACGGGTCACCTCCACCCGGAGCGGTTTCCCCGTTCTGGTGCAGGCGGGGAGCTCCTTCCCCGTTTCTGTGAAGGCGGCGGCGCCCTCCGGCAGCCCCAGCTCGCGTGCGGTGTGCCCGGCGAGCCCTCCGGGAGGCCACTCCAGGAGGCGCTCCGCGGCGGGATTGGCGAAGACGATGCTCCCCTCGCCGTCGAGGGCGAGGATGGCATCGGGTGCGGCTTCGACGAGGGCCCGGAAAAGGGTGGGCCCCGAGAGAAAAGTATGCATCGCTTCCTCTTCGGCGGCCCGACTGGCGTGGCGTGGTCCCGGGGGACCCGGCGGTAGCCTCGTAGCTTTGCGTCCCCGCCTTTCGACGGGTTTGCCATTATCGGAGGTGCTGCTCTGTCCGGGACGGAGTGCTGCAGAAGGTGTGCCGGGGAGGGCGGATCAGACGGCCTCGCCTGCCAGAGCGAGTGCGCGCTGCCTGAGCATGGTGTCCAGGCGAAAACCGGCCGGAGCTTCGGCTCGGTCACGACTCCATCTCGGTCTCCAGCTCGTCGGGTGAGTAGTTGATGACCGGGATTCCATATCGGGCAAGCACGTCCAGGAAGGCCCGGACGGAATAACCCGCCAGGGCGGCCGCCTCACCGAGGGAGATGCGCTTCAGCTCGAACAGGCGGGTGGCAGCCGCGAGACGGAGCTCGTCCTCGGATACGCTGGCCGGTAGCGGGATCCGCACCTCAGCTGTACTCATGTCGGCCTCCACTGGGTTCGGGGCTATCGGATGCCTCCCAAGCTACAACTGATCTCCGGGGGGTGGAAGCATTGCCCTACGCGCTCCCCGCTGGGGGCGCGTAGAGGGCGCACACCGCGCCGGCCGGGTCGCGGATTACGCAGAGCTTCCCCTCGCCCAGCGCCCGGGGCCCCGCGATCACCTCGCCGCCCAGATCGCGGCAGCGCGCGGCGGCGGCTTCCACGTCGGCCACGGTGATGTAGACCAGCCACTGCGCGGGGAGGTCGGCGTTGGGGCCGCGCGCATGGCAGATGCCGGCCACCATCTCCCCGCTCTCCGGGGAGTGCATCCCGTAGTCGGAGTACCCCTGCATCGCCACTTCGGTGGCGGTCCATCCCACCACCTGGCGGTAGAAGTCGCGCACCTCGGCGGCGTCCGCCACCGTCAGGTCCGCCCACGTGATCCTGCCGATCCCCGGCTCGGTCATGCTTCCTCCAGGCTGCGGGTGACGGGGTGGCGCTCATCCTCCTTGCGCGGAGAGGGCCCCCCGGTTTCCTTGCTCCCTCTCTCCCCGGTGCAGTGCCCCGCGATCCACCCCTTCCCCCAAGGTGCCGAATGAGCCGCAGCCAGGCCAGTACCGTCGACGAATACCTGCAGGAGCTGCCGGAAGACCGGCGGGCGGTGGTCTCCGCCGTGCGCGAAGTCGTCCTGCGCCACCTGCCCGAGGGCTACCGGGAGACGATGAGCTGGGGGATGATCAGCTACGAGATCCCGCTGGAGCGCTACCCCACCACCTACAACGGCCAGCCGCTGGGGTACGCGGCGCTCGCGGCGCAGAAGAGCCACTACGCGCTCTACCTGACGTGCGCCTACGCGGACCCGGCGCAGGCGGATTGGCTGGCGGAGGAGTTCCGGCGGGCGGGGAAAAAGCTGGACATGGGGAAGTCGTGCCTGCGCTTCCGCAGGCTGGAAGACCTGCCGCTGGAGGTGATCGGCCGGGCGGTGGCCAGCACGCCGCCGGACGCGTTCATCGCACAGTACGAGGCGGCGCGCGCCCGATAGAGGGGCGGCCGGGGTCTGCCCCGGAACGGTGATGCTGCCTTCCGCCCGCGAGGGAGGTGGCACCGTTTCTGTGCAGAGGGCTGCAAACGGGTGAGGCCTCGGGGTCGACAGATATCCGCCTGGGTGTGGCAAGTGCTTGCAGGGGTTTCGATTGCGGCGGGGATGGGTTCCGTGCGTATCCGGCACCGAAGCTGCAGGTCCGGAGGATGCCGTGGGGTGGGTGTTCGCGCCCCGCGACCTCCCCCGCCGGGCTCGCCCGGCGCCTCTCCGAAAAACGGCAAACCCGTCGAAAGGCGGGGACGCAAAGCTACGAGGCTACCGCCGGGTCCTCCGCGCCCCGGCCACGCCAGTCGAGCCGCCGAAGAGATCCGACCATGCTCGCTGCTCTCCGCTCCCATCGCCCCCGCGCCGCCCGCGTGCTCCTGGTGGACGACGACCCCGACACCCGCGTGATCTGCCGGCTGGCGCTGGAGCACCACGGCTACGAGGTGCTGGAGGCCGACCAGGGGGAGCTGGCCCTGCGGCTCAGCCGCCGCCGGCTCCCGGACCTGGTGCTGCTGGACCTCTCCCTCCCGGTCATGGACGGGTGGGAGGTGGCGCGCCGGCTCAAGGGGGCGCCCGAGACGGCGGACATCCCCATCGTGGTGTTCACCGCGCATGCCATGGCGGCGGAGCGGGAGAAGGCGCTCGCGGTGGGGTGCGACGGCTACCTGGTGAAGCCGGCGGGGCTCAGGGAAGTGGTGGAGGAGGTGCGGCGGGTGCTGGGGGCGGGGTAGGAGACGGCGATCATGTGCTGCACGCGGACCCGGTCAGCCCGGTTGCCATACGATCCAGTACCTGTTCTGGCTACGCGGGCGGGCGGCTCGCCAGCCGCTCCTCCGCCCACGCCACGAAGTGCTCCAGCTCCTGGAGGATGCCACGGCCGTCCTCCAAGGTGTAGTAGTTGCCGCTGTACGAGGCGTGGGTCTTCGCATCCACGATTCCCCGCAGACGGTCCACCTGCCGGGGATCCGCCAGCGGGCCCAGCGCGTGCCCGAGCACGTCCGCCGCCCGCAGGTGCTCGCCGTCGGTGGACTTGATTCTCCCGGTATGCCACCGTCAGTGCGTCCGTGTAGGCGATGGCCGCGTGGATGGCGATGATGGCGAGTCCGTTGCCGTACTTTGCCTCCCCCATCAGCTCCAGGTCACGCGCGGTGCGCAGCAGGGCCCGGCCGACGGCTTCGTACTTCGCGGCGCGGCTACGGTCCTCCCGCTTCGTCCTGCCCAGCTTCACCATGCGTTCGCAACTTCCGGCAGCGGCTCACCGAGCAGAACCCGGCCCTCGTCGGCGACGGCCCTCATGAGCAGGTCGCCATCCCGGTAGCGCACCTCCACGCGCTCACGGGAAAGAACGTACGGCGAGATCCGTAGACCGGTCTGACGGTCCAGAGGGGGTGCGCCGGCGAGCAGCGCTTCGCGAGCGGGGGAGACCGCGTCCTCGTCTTCCACGACCACAAGCAGGTCTACGTCGCTATGCGCGGTGGCCTCACCGCGCGCATTGCTGCCGTAGAGGATCACCGACCGGACCGCACCAGCGAGACCCGCCGCTGCCAGGACACCGCGCAGCCACTCGCGCAACTGGGAAAGACGGCCGGCTTCGGCCTCGAAGAGAGCGGCGAGGGACGGGTAGAGGTCGTGCTCGCGGTTGATACGGTAGAGATGGCTTCCCCGCGTCTGCTCACACGAGAGGATGCCCAGGTCGCTCAGCTCGCCGAGTGCGGTCCACATGCCGTTGGCCGACCGCACCCGTGCCAGACGCTGGGCCTCGTTGCCGGAGACCGGTGAGTCGAGCTGCATCAGTGCCCTCAGCACGCGCACCTTGGTGGTCGTCCCCAGCAGGCTGTCGAGAACGTGGAAGAGCATGGCGATCTCCAGGGGTTACCCCGAAAACGGAGCGATCGCTCCGAAAATGGAGTGATCGCTCCGAAGATGGGGAGACGGTGCCCTTTCGGCAAGAGCGTGACCTGCGAGACGCTCTTCAACTCCCCACGGTTCCCATCCTCCACAGCGCGCTGACCGGCAGCGCGTACAGCCGCGGCCCGAACGCCACCGCCTCCGCCCCGGTGTACAGCACCACCCCTCGCCGGAACCTCTCCCCCGCCATCTCCTCCAGCGCGGCCAGGTGGCGGAAGTCGTGCCGGCTCACGCTCCCGCTGGCCTTCACCTCCACCCCCACCAGCCTCCCAGCCGCATCCTCCAGCACCACGTCCACCTCCTGGTTCGTCTCCGTGCGGAAATGGTACATGCGCGGCTGCGTCTCGCTCCACCCGATCTGCTTGCGGATCTCCATCGCCACGAAGTTCTCCAGGAGGCTTCCCAGCAGCGGCGAGTCGGCGGCGGCCGAGGCATCGCCGATTCCCAGGAGGTAGGCCATGAGCCCGGTGTCGCAGAGGAGGAGCTTGGGAGAGCGGGTGAGGCGCTTCCCCAGGTTCCCCGACCAGGCGGGGAGCGTCTGGACCAGGAAGGTCGCCTCCAGGAGCGACATGTAGCGCTTCAGGGTGGATTGCGGGATGCCGCTCGCCCGGGAGAGCTCCGCGAAGTTGACGAGGGCGGCGGTCCGGGTCGCGATGAGCGCCAGGAGGTGGGGGAGCTCCGCCAGCCCCGCGATGCTGGCGATGTCGCGGACGTCCCGCTGCAGGATGGTGGTGATGTACGATCCGAACCACGCGCGGCGCCTGCGCGGCAGCTCGCGTCCCAGCACCTCCGGGTACCCGCCTGCCACAGCGCGGGCAAGCACTTCCTCGCGCTGCACCGGCTCCACGCCCGTGGCGGGGAGGTCTCCCTCCGCGAAGAGGGCGTCCACGAACCCCTCGCGAAGTCCCTCGATCTCTCCTTGCGAGAGCGGCCAGAGCGTGAGGATCTCCACCCTTCCGGCCAGCGACTCCGACACGGCCGGGAGCATCAGCACGTCCGCGGAGCCGGTGAGGAGGAAGCGTCCGGGTCGCCGCGCGCGGTCCACCGCCGCCTTGAGCACCAGGAAGAGGTCCGGGGCACGCTGCACCTCGTCGATCACCGCCGGCCCATCGAGAGCGGAGAGGAAGTCCTCCGGTGCGCTCCGCGCCGCCGCCAGCACGGTCGCGTCGTCCAGCGTCAGGTACCGGGCCGGGTGCTCCCCGGAGGCCAGGGTGCGCGTGAGCGTGCTCTTCCCCGTCTGCCGCGCACCGTTGAGCAGCACGACCGGGCTGTCGGACAGCGCTTCGAGAAGAGAGGAGGTGAGATTGCGCTGGAGCATGGCGGCGGGTGGAAGGGGCGGGAAAACCTCACCGGAAATTAGCCATGCCGTGGTTGGAAATCAACCACGCTGTGGTTGATTTCCAACCACCGGGCCCCTCCCTATCACCCTCAATGATGCGGCCGCCCCGGCACCGTGAGCGGCCCTCCCCGCCCGTTCCCCGAGAACACCACCACGATCACCGCCTCCTCCGCGCCGGAGTTGCGCCCGACGATCACCGTCCCCGCGGGGATGTGCACCAGGTCGCCGGCGCGGGCGGTGTGCGTCTCCCCGTTGAGGACGGCGGTGACGGTGCCCCGGTGCACGAAGAAGCTCTCGTCGTGCGACGGGTGGTGGTGCTCCGGGATCTCTGCCCCCGGCGCCAGCCGCATCACGCGCGACACCGCCGTGGGGCTCTCGTGCAGCACGGTGGTCGCCACCGCCCCCGCGGCGGGCGCCTGGGCCGCGCCCACGCTCAGGATGCGCGGCGCCGCGGCGGTCTGACCACCGGTGGGCTGCGGAGCAGGCGTGGGCGCCGGCGCCGGTTGCTGGGCGCAGGCCGGCACCGAGGCGCAGATCAGCAGGAGCGCGAGAGAGCGGAAGCGGGGCATGCGGAGACTCCGGGAAGAGGGGAGGGCACCCACCGGGCAGATCCCAGCAGATTGCCACCCGCCCCCACACCGCGCAAGCCCGCAGCACCACCCCTGGAGCCGCCCAACGAAAAGCGCCCCGCCGGCCGGCGGGGCGCTCCTCTACCAATCCTCAGGCGAGGCCTACTTGCACGTCCCCTTCTTCTTGTTCTTGGGCGTGCAGGGGGTCGGCCCCGTCTCCACGGGCGCGGGCTGCGGCGCCACCACCCCGCTGTAGAGCAGGTGGTTCTTCGCGCTGAAGGAGAGCGTCACCACGCCCTTGGTGGACGCGTCCATGATGGCCTGCTTCACCGTCGCGGGTGCCGCCTGCGGCGCCTGCTCCAGGTAGAGCGCAGCCACCCCCGCCACGTGCGGCGCCGCCATGCTGGTGCCGCTGATGGAGCGCGTGTAGTCCGCCGCGTACTGCGTGTTGTGCCAGGTGGACTTGATGCTCGATCCCGGCGCGAAGAGGTCCACGCAGTCGCCGTAGTTGGACGAGCTGGACTTCTCGTCGTACCGGTTGGAGTTGCCGACGGTGATCCCGTCCGGGTGCCCGCCCGGCGCGCCGTTGCAGGCGTCGATCATCACCCCCAGGTTCGCCAGCCCGTTCCCCGCCGCGATGGACACCGTCACCCCGGACGCTACCAGGTTGCGCGTGGCGTTGTCCACCGAGGCGCTCCGCTGCGGCACCAGGGGCCCGATGGAGATGTTCGCCACCGCCGGGAGCCTGCCGTTCTGCGCGACCCAGTCCATCCCCTTGATGATCCCGGCGAAGCTCCCCGAGCCGTCGCAGCCCAGCACGCGGACCGCCACCAGGCTCACGTTCTTGGCCACCCCGTAGGTGGTGCTCCCGACCGTGCCGGCCACGTGGGTGCCGTGCCCGTTGCAGTCGGCGCCGCGCTGCGTGGCCGAGTCGGCCATGACGTCGATGCCGTAGCTGGCGCGCCCGCCGAACTCCGGGTGCGCGTAGTAGATCCCCGTGTCGACGATGTACGCCGTCACCCCGGTGCCGGTGTGGGAGTAGCTGTAGGTGCCGTCCAGCGGGAGCGCGCGCTGGTTGATGCGGTCCAGCCCCCAGGTGGCGCCGCTCTGGAAGGTCTCCGTCATGGCGGCCTGGGTGGTCACACGGGCGTTCCGCTCGATCATCTGCACGCGGCCGTCCAGGCGCAGCACCTCCAGCGCGGCGTCGGTGATCGGCCCCGCGAAGCCGGTGAGCAGGCTCTCGTAGACGTACTGCGGCCGGATGCCGTGCTCCAGCGCCACCACGGCGGGGTCAGCATCGTCGCTCAGCGTGACGATGTATTCACCGGGGATGGTTCCCTCGTTGACGCCGCCGAGCACCGCCACCGCGGTGGCGGAACGGCTCTCGGGGGCGAGGGGCTCCCGGGGGGTGTCGCAGGCAGCCAGGCCGGCGAGGGTGAAGAGGGCAAGGGTACGGCGCATGAAGAGCTCCACGTCAGGAATCGGATGGGCGCCACGGTGCCGGGAAGGACTCCGGAGGGCACGGCGTGGCCTGCGATCGCCATCTGTTTATGCACGCTACAGGCCGGGTATATCGCTTGGCGTAAATATCTGTATAGAAGCGGTTTAGCTAAAAAACACCTGAAGTGAGCCAGCTTCCTCTTCACTGTTTTTGTGCAGAGGCGTCACCGATAAGCGGCAGGAGCACCGAATGGGGGCAGCATACGCCCGGGGGACTTCCTCCTCTTCGGGCCCGACCGGGTGCTGCGCCTGGAAGGGGTGACGCGCCAGGACCTGGACTGAGCCGGTCGGCGAGCCCGGACTCACTCCGAGGGGAACTCGGATGAGAGGATCTCCAGGATGCGCCGCTCCAGGGAGGGGAGATCGATCAACTCGTCGGCCTCGAAGGCGTGCCGGCCACGAGCCGCGTACTTCCGGATGCGGACGATGGCTTCCGCGATGTCCCGGAGACGTTCCGAGTCTCCTCTCACAGAGGCACCGCCTCCCGGATCACTTCCTCGCGGATACGAGGCCGGAGGCTCTTCTCGGTAGCGATGTCCACTTCGCACTCCAGCAGCTCCCGGAGGCTCACGAGGAGCGCCGCCCGGTCGAGGAGGCTGCGGCCCGGCTCCATCTCCACCAGGACGTCCACGTCGCTCGTCGCCTTCGCTTCGCCGCGCGCGACGGAGCCGAAGATCCGTACGTTGCGCGCGCCGTGTTCCGCGGCGAGCTGCAGGATCTCGCGTCTTCGGCTGCGGAGATAGGCCAGGTCCATGGGCATTCCGGTGCGGGGGGTCCGACGTCGCCGACGCCAGGCGAGACAGTACCGCTCGTCCGGGAGAAGCGCCAGAGTGGTACCGTCCTGCCCGGCGTCGTGTGCGCGTGCCTCCGCCGGCTACTTCCGCACCACGAACCGCACCGGCTTGGAGAGGTGCACCCGCTGCGACTGCGAGGCCCGGCTCAGCACGCGCTGATACCAGCTCGACTCCCGCTGCTCCCCGCCGTGGCGCATCACCAGCTTCGCCAGGTCGATCACGTCGGAGTTGGCCATGCGGATGCACCCGTGCGAGGCCGCCTTCCCCAGGGAGCTCCGGTCGCTCGTCCCGTGGATGTAGTAGTCGGGCTCCTGGAAGAACATCTTCACCCGCCCCATGGGGTTCCGGGGGTCGCCGGGCTTCCGGGGCTTCCGGTTCCTCGCCCACTTCTCGTTGGGCGGAACCCAGCGCGGGTTCCAGATGATCCGGCGGATGCGGAACTCCCCCTTCGGCGTGGGGTGGGCGGGCTTCCCCACCGCCACGCGGTACACCCGCACCACCTCCTCGCCGTCCATCACCCGGAGCTTCCGGTCCGAGATGTCCACCACCAGGCGGATTTCGTCCGCGCTCGCCGCGGCGGGCGCCGAAGCCGCCCCCGCCAGCGCCACCGCGCCCGCGACCACGTACCTGCGCAGCCACTTCATCGTCGTCTCCCGCATCCTACTCGGCCGTGCCCGCGGCGGGGAAGCGCCGGGCCACCGTCATGTGGTAGACCGGCTGCCGCCGCTCCATCATCACGCGGAGCTTCCCTTCGTCGCGCATCTCCGCCAGCACGCGGCCCAGCTCCGCCTGCAGCGCCACCGCGTGCTTCTTCGCCGCCTCCTCCAGCAGCGCGGTCTCCTCGGCGCGGAGCTGAGGGGAGGCCGCCGCGAGCGCCGCCGGGGCCGCGAAGCGCACGTGCGACACGTCCAGCGTGGTCCCGTACTCGTGCGCGCTCACCGTCTGCGAGGCGTTGGGGTTGGCCTTGCGCAGGTCCGCCTGCGTTTCGGGGGTCCGCAGCACCGAGGTCACCTGCACGCGGTACGCGGGGAGCCCCAGGCTGTCCAGGCGCGCGTGGAAGCGCCGCCCGATCTCCACCAGCATCGCCCGGGTGTCAGGCGTCACGAAGGGGACCGAGTAGTCGAGGTCGCGGAGGATCCACCATTTCGTGCTGTCCTCCAGCGCCACCAGGCGCCCGGACCGCCGCAGCCGCTCGATCTGCTCCTCGCTGGCCGCGCGCACCCCCAGCGCCTGCGCGACGGCAACCTGCGCGGCGTTCACGTCGCGGCGCAGCTCCGCCCGCTCCTCGCGCGTCATGGCGCGCACCCGCACGAACGCCCTCTGCGCCGAGTCCGCCCGCGCGGCAATGCGTGCCCGCACCGCCGTCGTGTCCTCCGCCGGCTGCGGTGCCGCGGGGGTTGCGGCGGCCGCCGGGCGGGCCGTGGCCGCCGTGGGGCGGACGTCCGGGTCCCTGCCGCAGGCCGCCGCCAGCGCCACCATTCCCAATGCCATCCAGCGTTCGATCTCGCGCATCTTCGCCCCTTCGTCTGTTTCTTTCCGAGGGGAGGGAGCGTTAGCTAAATCCGTGCCGCAACGCGAGTTGAGCAGGAGCGGCATTGCTGCGCGGCAAGGGTGCGATGGCGCTGGCCCGGCGGCCCCGCCACGCGAGAGCCTTGCCTGTGTGTACCAGTTACTATACACTACACGGAGAGACGCCGAAGAGGAGCGCGATGGCAGCCCTGGGGGACTTCGTCCGAGAGCAGCGCGAACGGCTGCGCGAGACCGACCGCCGCTACTCCGTGCGGCAGGTGGCGGCGCGCGTGGGGATCCAGCCGTCGTACCTGAGCAAGGTGGAGCGCGGCGAGGTGCCGCCCCCCTCCGAGGAGACGCTGGTCCGCCTGGCGCGCGAGATCCAGGTGGACGCCGACGTCCTGCTGGCCATGGCCGGCAAGGTCTCCAGCGACCTGCAGGAGACCATCCGCCGCCGTCCGCGCCTCTTCGCGCAGCTCATCCGCGAGCTGCGCGACCTCCCGGACCACGCCGTGCTGCGGCTGGTGCGCGAGGTCCGCGACGGAGAGTGGTAGGCCGCACCCCTCACAGCGAGGCCCGTATGATCGAGCTCAGGCACGACGCGCTGGTCTTCTCCTTCCCGGAGGTGCACCCGGACGCCGTCCTCCACGTGGATTTCCAGAGGACGCTGCGCATTCCCGACGACGGGCGCGACTACCCCCTGCCGCCCGGGCTCGGGCGCTTCCCGCTGCGCCACGTGGACGACTTCGCCGCGCGCGTGCCCCCGCAGTGGGTGCAGCACGGCGGGGTGATGCTCCCCATGTACCAGGCCGAGGCCATGTGGCTCCACTTCTCGGCCAACGACGGCTACCCGTTCGCGGTGAAGGTCGCCACGGGGAAGATCAACGCGGTGAGCGGCGAGGGGTGGCGCGAGGGGCTCCACCGCGACCCGCAGGACTACCTGTGCATCCCCACCCAGCCGTGGCTGGACGGCTACTGCGTGGAGAAGGGGGCGGTGCGGCAGTTCGTGGCCATGCCGCTGGGGGCGGGGTACAGCGCCGAGGAGCAGGTGACGGGATCGGCCACGCACGGCGGGCTGCAGGTGGCGGTGTACCCGCTGAAGGCCGAGGCATGGGAGCGCATCCTGGAGCGGAGGCGCCGGATGGAGAGGGAGCGGGCCCGGGAAGACCACGTGCTGTACGAGATGTCGCTGCCCGCCCCCGCCGCGGCCTCCTTCAGCATGGGGCTCGCTCCCGGAGGGCGGATGCGGCAGGAGATCTACGACGATCCGCACGCCCCCTCCGACTGGGAGACGGGCGCCTCCAGCCGCTGCTTCGTGCACATCGCCAACTCGCAGGTGTGGCGCGCCGTCACCGGCGAGGAGCCGCCCACCGTGCCGCCCACGGCGCACGAGTACTCGCGGGCGGGGCTCCCCTGGTTCGAGTACTACGGCGAGCGGGCGGGAGCCGTGGAGTCCTCCGCGGTGCTGCGGAAGCTCAAGAGCGTGCTGCAGATGGGGAGGGAGAAGGGGGACGTCCCCCTCCCCGAGAACGAGTCGGTGGACCCGGCCCGCGTGGTGGCGCTCCGGGCGGGGCTCCGCCCCGGGCAGGTGCGCGAGGGGGCGTTCTGATGCCGCATGCCGAGCTGGACCCGGTGGTTCTGCGGGAGGACCTCCCCGAGCACGGGCTCGCCGCGGGGAAGATGGGTACGGTGCTGGCGGTGCACGGCGGGGGAGAGGCGTACGACGTGGAGTTCGGGAACGAGGACGGGAGCACCCGCGCCTGGGTGACGCTCCGCGCAGGCCAGGTGGAGCCCGCCCCGCCGCGGATTGTCCTGGCGCACGCCTCCGGCGCCCGCGCCGAGGTGTATCCGCGAGGGGCGCACGTCGCCCGCTGGACGGACGCCGCGGGGGACGATCTCCTCTTTCTCAGCACGCGGACGCGCTTCGCGCCGGGGGTGGCGCTCCGCGGCGGCATCCCCGTCGTCTTCCCGCAGTTCGCCGACCGGGGGCCGCTCCCCAAGCACGGCTTCGCCCGCACCGCCCCCTGGGAGCGGGTGGAGGAGGGGACGGACGCGGATGGCGCCGCCTTCGCGCGGCTGCGGCTGGTCGACTCGGAGGCCACGCGCGCCCTCTGGCCGCACCCCTTCCGGGCGGAGCTGCGCGTCTCCCTGTCCGACACGCTGGCCGTGGCGCTCCGGGTGACGAACACCGGGCCAGAGCCCCTCTCCTTCACCTGCGCGCTCCACACCTACCTGCGCGTGGACGACGTGCGCCGGGCCGCGGTGGAGGGGCTCCGGGGGGTGCGCTACCTGGACAAGGTGCGCGGCGGCGAGTGGACGGTGGAGACGCGCGACGCGGTGGCGGTGGAGGGGGAGGTGGACCGCGTCTACGCGGGGGCGCCCTCCCGGCTGGTGGTGCGCGACGGGGCGCGGACCGTGGTGGTGGAGACGGAGGGCTTCGCGGACGCGGTGGTGTGGAACCCCTGGGCGGAGGGGGCGCGCTCCCTCCCCGACCTGGCGGACGAGGAGTACCTGCGGATGCTCTGTGTGGAGCCCGCCAGCGTGGAGACCCCCGTCCACCTTCCCCCGGGCGGGGGGTGGACGGGGGTGCAGCGCCTCCGCCGGGCGTGACCGCGGCTCAGGCCGGGTCGAGCCGCACCGCCACCACGTCCCCGGTGCCGCCCCTCCGCGCCGAGCCGGTCACCTGGCCGCGGTCGTTCAGGTCCGTCACGTTCTCCAGCTTCCACCCGGTGGCGGCGATGGCCTCGTTGAGGTCCAGCACCGTCCCCTCGTTCCAGAGCAGCGGCGTGTAGGCCCCGCCCGGCTCGTGCAGCCGGAGGAGGACGTGCCCCCACCGGTTGATGGCCACGGCGCTGGAGCTCTTCGCCTCGTGCGTCCGCCCCAGGTCCAGCATCTTCCCGCTCCGCCAGAGGAAGGCGCGCGACCGGCCGCTGCACGTCCTCCCGTCGGGGGTGCAGACCATCCCCGAGGAGGTCCCGACCACTTCGTCCCGCTCGTTCAGGTCGCCGGGGACGTTGCTGAACCGGGTGACGTCCGCGACCTGCCCGGGACCCGCCGCGGCCCATTCGAGGCGGCCCAGCTCCGTCAGCACCCCGTCGCGCCAGAGGCTCCCACGGATCACCCGGCTGGTGAGCCCGATCTCCGGCGCCCAGCGCCAGCTGCTGAGGAGCACGCGCCCCCGCTCGTTCACCTCGATGGCCTCGGCCGCGGTGTCGCCCGGCACGTCCACGAAGGTCACCTGCGCCTGCGAGAGGACGAAGGCGCGCTGCCGTCCGCCCAGGACCGTCATCCCCACCACCGTCCCGGCGTCGTTCACGTCGTGGGCGCAGGCCCGCTCCAGCCCCCTCCCGGCGAGGTACCAGACGCGCCCTCCCTCCCCGATGATGGGACGCTGCTCCGGCGCCACCCACGCCCCGAAGGCGCTGGTGCACCCGACGATCCGGCCGGCGTCGCTGAGCCCGTGCGCCTGCGCCTCCCAGGGCGGGGGGAAGAGGGTGGTGGTGCCCTCGCCCGACCAGAGCGCCAGGAACCGCCCCGAGAAAGGCTCGTCCAGGAGGACCTGTCCGCGGTTGTTGATGGCGACGGCCCGCGCCCGCCAGTCGCCGGTGCCCGGCGGCGGAGTGAAGGGAACCACGGTGTACCGCTGCGGGAGTCCCGGGTCGGTCTCCCGGGGCGCCGTGGGGCCGCCGTCGCACGCGGCCGCCAGGAGCGCGAGGGCGGGGAGCGTAACGAGGCGCCTCATGGCCGCCTCGTCACGCGCAGGCGCGCCGTGGGCTGCCCGGGCGCGCGCGAGGTGAGGCGCGCCTCGCCCTCGCGGACGGCGACCACCCGCTGCTCCATGGCCGTCTGCGTCCCCAGGACGCGCGCCACGGTGGTGTCGGAGCTGGACGGGAGGTCGGAGACGGGGCGCGTGTCGCCCGCAGCGTAGGTGACGTACGTGCGGTAGGTGAGGGTGTCCCCCACGAAGGCGGTGGTATCTGCCGGGAGGAGCCGGTACTCCCAGGCCATCACGAGCACGGAGTCGGCGAAGGCGTTCCAGGTGGTGCGCACGTAGGTGCTCCCCGGCCCCCGGACCACCGCCCGCCCGGCGGGGCTCACCTCCACCACCGCGGGGTTCCGGCTGGCGAAGGTGAGGCTCTGGCCGGGGACGGGTCCCCCGCACTCGTTGAGGAGCTGCGCCGAGAGCTGGAGGGTATCCCCCACCACGAGGGTGCGGAAGACCGGCTCGGCCCGCACCCGCGCGGGGGTGCCCGGGAGGACGCGGACCACCGCCGTGTCCGCGTACCCATCCGGGGAGGTGGCGACCAGGCGCGTCTCGCCGGGGCCCGTCCCGTACAGGCGGACCGCGTAGAGGGCGTCGGTCCCCCCGAGGAGGCGTTCGTACGCCGCGACGGCGGCGTTCTCGACCGAGAAGGTGAGCGACCGGGGGATCGGGAGGCGCTGCCCCTGGCGGTCGTAGCGCAGCGCCTCCACCCTCTCCATGCACTCCTTCCCCGGCGCGCGGAAGACGAAGGTGTCGCGCGACATCTCCAGCCGGTCCGGACGCCGCGTGACCCCCACGGCCATGCGGGCGCGTGCCCCGGCCCCGCCCCGGGCCTCCGCGGTCACGACCGCCCGCCCCGGCCGCAGCCCCACCACGCGCCCCGCGGAGTCCACCACGGCCACCGCCGTGTCGGAAGACGACCAGCTCAGCGGAACGCCGGGGAGCGCATTCCCCTTCGCGTCGAGCGCCACCGCGGCGAGCGCCGCGGCCTCTCCCGTGAACAGGTGCACGCTGTCCCCCGCCATGCGGACGGCGCTGGGCACGGGGGAGGGATCGGTGACGTCGTCGCAGGCGCCCGCCAGGAGGAGCGCCGGGAGGAGGAGGACGAGGCTCACGGGCCGCCAGGGTGGCGGCGGGAGCGAGGTGCGGAGCATGATCGCGAGCGTTGGAGGTTCCCGGGCACCCGCGCACGGCCGGGTACCGACAGAAGTGACGACGGCGCAGCACGCCGAGTCACGCGCCGGGCGAGGGAGATCCCCTGGCGCGGGCCCCTCGGGCGGTGTTATTCAGGTGTTTTCCGGATCCATGAGCGCGGGGCTGGTCCCGCGCGGAAGCACCCGTCACACCCGAGGCTCCATGACCCTCCGGCCGTGCACCGTCCTGGCCGTCCTCGCCCTCCTGGCGGCGCCGCTCCACGCCCAGAGCGAGGGCCCCGCCCAATCGGGGATCACCGTGTTCGACCCGGCGCAGCTCACCGGGCTCCGCTACCGCATGGTGGGCCCCAGCCGTGGCGGGCGCGTCACCACCGTCACCGGCGTGCCGGGGGAGCCGCACACCTTCTACATGGGGACCACCGGCGGCGGGGTGTGGAAAACCACCGACGCGGGGCACACCTGGCTCAACGTCTCCGACGGCTTCTTCACCGAGGCCTCCATGGGCGCGCTGGACGTGGCCCCCTCGAACCCGAGCATCGTGTGGGCGGGGACGGGCTCCGAGGGGATCCGCAGCAACGTCTCCACCGGGCGGGGGGTGTACCGGAGCACCGACGCCGGGAAGAGCTGGACGCACGTGGGGCTGCGCGAGACGGGGCAGATCGGGGGGGTGCGCATCCACCCCACGGACCCCAACGTGGTCTTCGTGGCGGCGGTGGGGAACGTCTTCCGCCCCAACCGGGAGCGCGGCCTCTACCGCACCCGCGACGCGGGGCGCACCTGGGAGCGGGTCCTCTTCGTCTCCGACAGCACCGGCGCGGTGGACGTGGAGTTCCAGCCGGGGAACCCCAGCGTGCTCTACGCCTCTATGTGGCGCGCGGAGCGGAAGCCCTGGACCATCATCAGCGGCGCGCGCGAGGGGGGGATCTACCGGAGCACCGACGGCGGGACCACCTGGAAGAAGCTGGGCGGCGGGCTCCCCACCGGGCTCTTCGGGAAGAGCAACGTGGCGGTGAGCGCCGCCGACCCCCGCCGCGTCTACGCGCTCATCGAGGCCAAGCCCGGGGGCGGGCTCTACCGCTCGGACGACGCGGGCGACAGCTGGACGCAGGTGAGCAGCCTGCCGGGGCTCATCACCCGCCCCTTCTACTACACCAACATCACCGCCGACCCCACCAACGCCGACGTGGTGTACGTAGGGACGGAGGGCTTCTACAAGAGCACCGACGGGGGGAAGACGTGGCGCACGCTCCCCACGCCGCACGGGGACAACCACGACCTGTGGATCAACCCGCAGAATCCCGACATCTGGGTGCAGTCCAACGACGGCGGCGCCAACGTGACGCTGAACGGGGGGCGCACCTGGAGCACGCAGTACAACCAGCCCACCGCCGAGCTGTACCAGGTGTACGTGGACAACCAGTTCCCGTACCGCCTCTACGGCGCCCAGCAGGACAACTCCACCCTCATCGTCCCCAGCCTCCCGCTGGCCTCCAGCGCCCCGGACGACCCGGTGCAGAGCTGGCGGCAGGGGGCGGGGTGCGAGACGGGGCCCGTCATCCCCCACCCCACGAACCCCGACACCGTCTACGGGGCGTGCAAGGGGCTCTTCTCGCGCCTCTCGCTCCGCAGCGGGCAGGAGAAGCAGTACTGGGTGGGGGCGCAGTCGCTCTACGGGCTCCCGGGGAAGGAGCTGATCTACCGCTTCCAGCGCGTGGCGCCCATGGAGATCTCCCCGCACGACGCGCGGGTGATCTACTTCGGCTCGCAGTACGTGCACCGCACCACCGACGAGGGGGTCACCTGGGAGCGGATCTCCCCGGACCTCACCTGGAACCCGCCGGAGCGGCAGCAGCGCCCCTCGGGGGAGCCCATCACGCTGGACGTGACGGGGGAGGAGTACTACAGCACCCTGTACGCCATCCGCGAAAGTCCGCTGGAGCCGGGGGTGATCTGGACGGGCGCCAACGACGGCCCCTTCCACCTGACCCGCGACGGGGGGAAGACGTGGCGGAACGTCACCCCGCGGGGGCAGCCGCGGGGGTGCCGCGTGCAGAGCGTGGACCCCTCGCCGCACCGGAAGGGCTCCGCCTACTACGCGGTGCTCTGCTACCTGCTGGGCGACTTCCGCCCGTACCTCTGGCGCACCGACGACTACGGGCGGAGCTGGACGAAGATCACCGACGGCATCCCCGCCGACCACCCCACCCGCGTGGTGCGCGAGGACCCCGCCCGCGAGGGGCTGCTCTACGCGGGGACGGAGTTCGGGATGTTCGTGTCGTTGGACAACGGGGGGCGCTGGCACCCCTTCCAGCTCAACCTCCCGCACACCCCGGTCACCGACCTCAGGGTGCACCGCGGGGACCTGGTGCTCTCCACCCAGGGGCGGAGCTTCTGGATTCTCGACAACCTCACCCCGCTCCACCAGTGGCGTGACGCGGCGGGCGGAGGGGCGCGCCTCTACCGCCCGCGCGAGGCGTACCGGATGCGGTACTCCGCGGGGTTCGGGGGGGTGGAGAGCGGGCGGAGCACGCCGGACGCGCCGCAGTACCCCCCCGCCGGGGCCATGATCGACTACTTCCTCCCCGACACCACGGCGGTGGTCACGCTGGAGGTGCTGGACGCGCAGGGGCGGGTGGTGCGGAGCTTCTCCAGCGAGGGGGCGGGGGAGCGGACGCAGTCCCCGGCGGAGCCGGGGAC